>WNFM01356490.1_pt1 | contig 14524 bp, 11 predicted proteins | sample 5400271 | NCBI WGS metagenome assembly WNFM01 (sample SAMN13153352, study PRJNA577476) | soil metagenome | isolation source: 60 cm saprolite on Douglas fir-dominated hillslope | place: USA:California | collected 2013-09-17 | reverse complement strand
GGTTGCGCGACGAGAAAGCGGAGATAATCGGCGGCCGTCGTGACCAGCTCCTGCCCGGAGGAGATCATATAATTCATGCCGAGTTGGCGCTGATTGAGCGCAAAGCCCGAATACGAGGATCCGCTATGGGTGATGAAGCCGATATGCCCGACCGGCGGCGGGAACTTGTAGGGCCAGCCCCCGACCATCACGGAATCGATGAAATTGAGGAAGCCCATGCAGTTGCCCCCGCACATCGCCATCCCCGCGCCACGCGCGATCGCGGCGAGCCGATCGGTCAGTTGCGGGCGCCCCGGCTGCTCGGCCTCGATCGCCGTGCCGAAGATCACGGCCGAGCGCGCGCCCGCGGCAGAGGCCGCCTCCAGCGCCGCCTCGAGCCGCTCGTCGGCGACAGCGAGGACGGCGCAGTCGACGCGCTCCGGAACGTCGGCGAGGGCGGGGTAACAGCGCAGTCCCGCAAGCTCCTCGTAGCGCGGGTTGACGGGATAGATATTTCCCCGGTAGCCGGTGCCGGTGAGATGCATGACGACGTTGTGGCCAAAGCTATCGGCCCGGTTGCTGGCGCCGATCACGGCGATCGACCTTGCGCGCAGCATTGCCTCGATTGCGCTGCGCGGTGCTTCTGCGGTGCTCGTCATCGTCCGCCCTCGACCCAGCCAGTATAGATGCCCAGCCCGCGCTTCTTGATCTGCCCGGCGATGATCGCGCGCTGGATCTCGGAACTGCCCTCCCAGATGCGGTCGACCCGGATGTCGCGGTAGAGCCGCTCCACCGGGTTCTCGCGCATGTAGCCGCGCCCGCCGAGCATCTGCAGCGCCTTGTCGATCACCCGCCCCGCCATCTCGCTCGCATGCAGCTTGACCGCGCTCGCCAAGGCGTGGGCCCGCTTGCGGTCGGCGCCGTGCGAGAGCTGCCAGGCCACGCGGTAGACCATCGATTTGACCGCCATTATTTCGACTGCCATGTCGGCGAGCATGAACTCGATGGCCTGGAAATCGCGGATCGCGCGGCCGAACTGCACACGCTCGGCGGCGTAGTCGTTGGCGATCTCCGTCGCCCGGATCGCCGCGCCGACGCAATGGCCGGCGATCTTCAGGCGAGTCTCGACGAACCAGTCCTTGGTCAGCTCGAGCCCACCGCCGACCACGCCAAGGATGGCATCGTCATCGAGCTCGACTTCCTCGAAAATGAACTCGGGATGCTCGGAGATGAAATTGTGCATGAATTTCGGGGTGCGCTTCACCCGGATGCCGGGCTTGTCCTTGTCGACGAGAAACAGCGTGGGTTTTTCCCGGTCGCCGTCGACTAGCGCATGCACGATCATGAAATCGGCGACGTCCCCATGCGTCACGAACCACTTCTCGCCGGAGAGGTAGTAACGACCGTTGCGCCGGACCGCCGTGGTTCGCACCTGCCGCGGATCGGAGCCGGCGCCCTCCTCGCTGATGGCGAAGCAATAGCTGCGCTCGCCGCGGCAACTCGGCAGCAGATAGCGCCGTCGCTGCTCCGGCGTGCCGTCCTTGAGCGGGATGGCCGGCTGCCATGCCGAACCCCAGATGCCGCCTGTAGCCTTGCCGAACTCTTCATTGACGAGGGCCTGCTGAAACAGGTTGAGCCCCTGTCCGCCATGCTCGCGCGCGTGATTGATGGCGTTGAAGCCGGCCTGCAGCACCGCCCGCCGAATGTCATTCATGATCGCGGCAGGGAGCTTGCCATGCTCCTCGATCGCCATCTCGTTCGGGAAGAACTGGGCTTGCGCGAAGTCTCGCGCGCGCTCCTGGAGCGCGCGATCCTGCGATGAAAGATTGAGATCCATGAGCCTATCCCGCGGTCACGATTCGAGCGCGAGCTCGTTGCCGAAGATGTACTGGCTCGGATGCATCTTGAAGCCTTTCACCTTCTTGTCCATGAAGGTGAAGGACGAGCGCCAGAACGGCACGATCATGACGGCGTCGTCCCGCATGATCGCCTCGATCTTGGCCATGATCTCGCGGCGCTTCTCGACGTCGAGCGTCGCCTCGGCCTCGTCGAGCAGCTTGTCGAAGACCGGGTTGCTGTAGCCCGTCTCGTTCCACGGCACGCCGCTCCGGTAGGCTAGCGATAAAGTCTGCACGCCGAGCGGGCGATGAAACCAGTCGGTGACGCCGAATGGCACCTTGTTCCACAGCTCGGCGTATTGCTGCGCCGGAATGAGGTTGATGGTGACGCGAATCCCGGCCTCCTTCCACTGCTCGACCAACGCCTGGATCGTCGCGACGAACCAGTCCGGGTCGGCGCGGCTGTCGATCTTGATGTCGATGCCGTTGGGATATCCCGCCTCGGCAAGCAGGCGCTTCGCGGCGGCGACGTCGCGCTGAACCGGCGGCAGCTTGGCGTATTCGGGGTGGATCGGCGAGACGTGATGGAACTCGCCGGCGCGGCCGAGATCGCGATAAGCGATCGTCAGCACCTGCTTCGGATCGGTCGCGAGCTGCAGCGCCTTGCGGAACCGCACGTCGTCAAACGGCTTTTCGCTGAACTTGCCGCGAACCACGGCGCCGGACGCGGTCGGCACCTCATACATCTGGAGATGCGGCATGGTCGGCAGGACGGTGTATTGGGCGATGCCCGCCGCTGTCATGCCGTGGATCTGCCGCCCCGCCAGGGCCGAAATCGTGGCCGCCGGGTCGTCTCCCAAGGAGACGAACTCGAGCGAGTCGATATTGGCGGCGCCGCCCCAATAGGATTTCAGCGCCTTGAGGAGCATGCGGCGGCCGGGCTGGTTCTCGACGAACTCGAACGCGCCGGTGCCGTTCGAGCCGGCATCGAAGACGCCGTTTTCGTCAGGGTCGAGGATCGCCATCTGATAGGCGAAGAGGTCCTCAGGCACGGCAAGATGCGGCTGCTTCGCGTTCAGCCGCACGGTGTGGGCGTCGATCCTTTCGATCGCGCTGGCGTCCCAGAGGCGCGTCGACTTTTTCGCCTGGCCCTTGGCGTCCTTCTCGCCGGTATCGATCTCCTCGAGCAGATAACCCTTCATCAACCCGAGCATCGAGGAGCCGACGGCCGGGTCGAGGACGCGCTTGAGATTCCACACCACGTCGTCGGACGTGAGATCACGGCCCTTCCGCCACTTGACGTCCTTGCGCAGGCGAAGTGTCCAGGTCTTGAGGTCCGGGCTCGCCTCCCAAGCCTCGACCAGGCCGGGCCGTGTCACATTGTCGGTGCCGGTGACGGTCAGATAGTCGCAGACCTGTCGGACGACGTTGCTCTGCTCGAGGCGGAAGAACGTATGCGGGCTCTTGACCTCGTTGACCAGGGCCGCGATCCGCACCGCGCCGCCCTTCGGCATCGCCGCGGTTTGCGCCCGGGCGCCGCTCGAGCCGCCGGCGAGCTTGTCCGCGAACGCATAGGCGGCGCCGGCCGAGATGCCGAGGAGTGTCGCGGTGCGCAGGAATTCGCGCCGATCGACGCGACCGGCGGCAAGCTGATGCTTTAGCGTCGGAACGTAGGGGTGCTCGCGGTCATCGCTCATTGCTTCCTCCCGTATTCGCCCATTTCGGCATCGCTCACCCGGCCGGGCGCGCCAGATGCTTTCCCCCGTCGACGAAGATCGTCGTGCCGGTAATGTAGTCGCCGCCCGGCGAGGCGAGAAAGGCCACCGTACGCGCGACTTCGATCGCCTCGCCCATTCGCTTGACCGGGAGCGCCGCGACGGTGGCGTCGAGCGTCGTCCGGTCATATTGAGCGAGCGCGCTGGTCCGGATGGCGCCGGGCGCCACGCAGTTGACGAGGATGCCATGCGGCGCCCACTCCACGGCGAGCGTCTTGCTCAGATTGATGACCCCGGCGCGAGCCGCGGCGGCGTGCGCGTAGCCTGCGGCTCCGCCGTCGGTCGACAGGACGATATTGACGATCCGGCCGCCGGCGCCGCCCGCGACGGCGCGGCGCGCGAATTCATGGCACATGTGCCAGGTGCCGTTGAGGTTGAGGTCGACGACGGCGCGGAAGCCGTTGGCGGAGATATCGAGGGCGGCGGCGGTGAACTGGCCGCCGGCGTTGTTGACGAGGATTTCGACGGCGAACCCCCGCGACGCCAGCTCGTCGAACAGCGCCTCGACCGCCCGCTCGTCGCGAATGTTGAGCGGCAACGCCGTCGCGTCGATGCCGGCTCGGCGCAGCTCGCTCGCTGCCGCCTCGAGAACCTCGCGCCGGCGTGCTGCGATCACCACCGACGCGCCGAGACGGCCGAGCTCATGGGCAATGGCCAGGCCGATGCCGGTGCCGCCGCCGGTGACCAGGGCCGTGCGTCCCCGGAAAATTCCCGCCGCGAAGATCTCGGTTTCGGTCGATCGGGTAAGGGGCGGCACCCTCAGAAATCCTTGCACAGGCGCAGCGCATCGAGGATCGCCGCATGAATGTCGCGCGAGGCGACGGCATCGCCGATCCGGTAGAGGCGAAACCGTGCCTCGGGGTTGACGCGGAAATCTTGCACGCGTCCGGCCGCCAGCGCGTCAACATCGGTCACGCCGTCGTTCTCCGAGCCCGCCTTGAGATCGTCGTACAGCTCGGTCATCGGCGAGGTGCCATTTTCGAGCACGACGGCCTCGCAGACGACGCTCTCGCTCTCGTCCGTGAGCTCGTTGGTCAGCGTTGCGAGCAAGGCATTGCCGGACCGCTCGACTCCCGTCAGACGCCGATCGGGCATGATCCTCGCCTTGCCTTGATAGAGGCGGCGGAGGAGGAAGGGACGGTCGAGATGGCTGGTCTCTTGCGTCGCGTAATGGTCGGGGGTCACGTAGATCACTTGGGCGCCATTCTGCATGAGCTTTTCGGCGCAGGAGGATGCATTGATTGTTCCCGTGCCATCGAAGACCAGCACCCTGCCGCTCGGCGGCGAGGGCGCCTCGAGCGCGTCCCAGACCGTGTTGCAGAGCTCGGCGCCCGGCATCTCCGCGAGGCGGTCCGGCAAGCCGCCGGTCGCCACCACGACGATGTCGGGATTCTCCGCCAGAACCGCCTCGGCGTCGGCCAGGCAATTGAAACGGAATTGCACGCCCTGGCGCTCGGCTTCGGCGACGCGCCAATCGACGATGCCGATGAGATCGCGCCGCGAGGCGACGCGGGTCGCCAGTCTGATCTGCCCGCCGGGCTTCGCCGCCGCCTCGAAGACGATGACCGAATGGCCGCGCTCGGCGCACACGCGCGCCGCCTCCAACCCGGCCGGTCCCGCCCCGACGACGACGACGCGCTTGCGCGTTGCCGCCGGCGCGATGTCATGCGGCAAGGTCGCTTCCCGGCCGATCGCCGGATTGTGGATGCAGCGGCGGTGCCACGAGCAATAGGTCGCGCCGACGCAGGGCCGGATGCGCTCTTCCTCGCCCCTCATCACCTTCTTGACGATGTGCGGGTCCGCGATGTGGGCGCGCGTCATGCCGACCATGTCGACGAGGCCCGCGCGCACCGCATGGCGGGCGGTCGCCATATCGGTGATCCGGCAGGCGTGGAAGACCGGCAATCGCAGGTGCTTCTTGAATTCGCCGGCACGCACGAGGCTGGGCGCGAGGCCGACCTGCATGCCCGGCATATAGCTGGCCAGCCCGAGAACCGTGTCGATCCGTCCATAGTTCAGGTTGAGGAAATCGATCAGCCCCGAGGCCTCGTGGAGCAGCGCGATCTCAAGGCATTCGGCATCGCTCAGACCCTCCTCGAAGCCTTCGCCCATGGTGGTTCGCAGCCCGACGATGAAGTCGTCGCCGACCCGGCGCCGGATCTCCTCCAGCACCATCAGGCCGAAGCGGCAGCGATTTGCCAGCGAGCCGCCGAACTCGTCGGTCCGCTTATTGACCGACGGGGTCCAGAACTGGCCGACGAGGTGGCCGTGCGCCAGGACCTCGATGCCGTCCAGCCCGCCGTCCCGGCAGCGTCGAGCGGCCTGGCCGAAGGCCTTGACGATGCGCTCGATGTCATGGCGGTCCATTTCCTTCGAGACCGCCCGGTGCATCGGCTCGCGGTAGCGCGACGGGGCCCCGCCAATGCGTGCGCCCGCCAAGGTGCGAGAGTTGGCACATGATCGCCGCGCCGTACCGGTGGATGCGCGCCGCGAACTCTTGGAAATGCGGAATGATGTCGTCGTTGCCGGCGTGGAGCTGGCCGAAGACCGAGGCGGAATCAGGCGCGACGTTGGTTGAGCCGCCAAACATCGTCAGCGCAATGCCGCCCTTCGCCTTCTCCTCGTGATAGAGCTGATATTGCTGCTTCGGCTTGAAGTCCTCGTGGTAGCTGATCGCATGGCTCGTGCTCATGACCCGGTTTTTGAGCACCAGATGCTTGAGCCGCAGCGGCTGCAGCAACGCGTCCTCGCTCATCGGTTTTCCTCGCCTCCTATGAAATGGCGCTACGCCGCGCCGTGGCCGCCGACGCTGCGGCCGGCTCGGCGATCCCGGGCGCCAACAAGGCGCGCCGTCGCGCCGCCTCCTCGAGCCAGCCGACCCGGAGCTCCGGCACCGAGGCGACCAGCAGACGCGTGTAGGCGTGCATCGGCTGCGTCAGGATCTCGGATGCGGGGCCGCGCTCGACGACCGCGCCGTGCCGCATGACCACGACGTCGTCGGCGAGCGAGGCGACGGTCGCCAGATCATGGCTGATGAAGACCACCGCCAGGCCGAGCCGGTCGCGCAGATCCTCGACCAGACGCACGATGGCGGCGGCGACCACCGTGTCGAGCGCCGAGGTGATCTCGTCGCAGATCAGGATGTCAGGTTCGGCCGCCAGTGCGCGCGCGAGGTTGACGCGCTGCTTCTCGCCGCCCGAGAGCTCGGTCGGCCGCCGCATCGCACAGTCCGCGCGCAGCCGGACCATGTCCAGGAGCTCGACGACGCGCCCGTCGCGGCGCGCGCGGGGCACCTTCCCGAAGAAGGCGAGGATTCGGCGCAGGATGCGCCCGACACTGTGCCGCGGATTGAGCGCCGTATCGGCTGTCTGGAAGACGACCTGAACGCGTCGCCGCTCTTCCAGGCTGCGGCGAGCGACCGCCGGCGCCAGGACCTTGCCGGCCAGCCGGATCTCGCCGCGCTCGGGCAGATGCAGCCCGGCGATGACCTGGGCAAGCGTGCTCTTGCCCGAACCGGACTCGCCAATCACCGCGACGACCTGGCGCGCTCCGACGCTGACGTCGACGCCGTTGACCGCCACGACCGCCGGCAGGCCAGTATGCCGGTCGCGCCGCCCAAAGCCGGCGATGATCCCGGCCGCTTCGAGGATCGGCGGCCCCGGGCTGGCGATGACTGTCCGGGCTTGCCGCACGATGGCTTTCTTGTCCCATCGGCGGCACGCGGCGACCAGCTCCTTCGTGTAGGGCTCGCGCGGCGCGTTGAGGATCTCGGTCGTGGTTCCCTGTTCGATCAGCCTTCCGTTCCGGAGGACGATGATCCGGTCCGCGATCTGCGCCACGACGGCGAGGTCGTGGCTGACGAACAGCGCGGCGGTCTCGTCGTCGCGGATCACCGCCTTGAGGGCTTGCAGCACCTCGAGCTGGGTGGTCACGTCGAGCGAGCTCGTCGGCTCGTCGCAAACGACGAGCGCAGGGCCTTCGATCAGCCCCATCGCCACCATGAAGCGCTGCAACTGCCCGCCGGAGACTTCGTGGGGGAACCGGGTGCCGATATGGTCCGGGTCGGCGAGGTCGAGCCGCCGGTAGAGGCGTCGGGCGGAAGCCAGGGCCTCGGCGAGAGAGCGCAGCCGATGCACGCGCGATGGTTCGGTCACCTGGAAATCGAGCCGCAGGGACGGATTGAAGGACGCCGCCGCGCTCTGGGCGACATAGGTCACGCGCCGGCCGCGCAGATCGCGCAGGATGTTTTCGTCGGCGTGCAGCAGTTCGGTCGCGCCGAGCGCGATCCGCCCGCCGCGCACGGCGAGGCCGGGCCGCACATGCCCGAGGGAAGCCAGCGCCAGCGTCGTCTTTCCGGAACCGGATTCGCCGATAAGGGCGAGCACTTCGCCCTTGCGGACCGTCAGTGAGATGCCGTCGACGACCGGGGCGCCGCCGGCGCACGGTCCGACGACGAGACGCTCGATGGCGAGGACGATGTCGTCACTCATCGCGCGCCCGCACAGCTTGGCGGCGGTCGCCGATCGCGTCGACCAGCAGGTTCAAGGCAATCGCCACCGAGGCGATCGCGAGCGCCGGGAAAATCGGCGCCCATGATCCGGTGGATAGCGCGGAAAGATTCTCGCGGACCAGGCCGCCCCAATCGGCCCGCGGCGGCTGTACGCCGAGCCCGATGAAGCTGAGGCTGCTCATGAACAGGATGGCGAAGCTCATGCGGATCGCGAAATCGGCGGCAAGCGGCATCATGATGTTCGGCAGGATCTCGCCGAACAACAGCCAGAGCGGCCCCTCGCCGCGCGCCCGCGCCGCGCGGATGAAATCGGTCACTGCGACGTCCGCGGCGAGCGAGCGCGCGATGCGAAAGACGCCCGCCGCGTAAGCGATTCCGGCGATCAGCACCAGGACCGTCATCGATGAGCCGACGGCGGCGACGACGACGAGCCCGACGATGAGTTTCGGCAGCGACAGAAGAACGTCGACGACCCGGCTCAGCACGGCATCGAAGAATCCGCCGCGGATCGCCGCCAGGATGCCGAGCGTGCCGCCGAGTAGATGCGCCAGGAGGGTCGCGATGAAGGCCATCGCCAGCGTGATCTGCGCTCCGCCAATCAGCCGCGAGAGAAGGTCGCGGCCGAGGTAATCGGTGCCGAGCCAGGCGACCGCATCGGGCGCGCTGAACGGATCGTCGGAGACGAAATCGGTCGGGTCGTGGGGCGTCAGGACCGGCGCCAGCAAGCCGACGAGGGCCCAAGCGCCGACCACCGCGGCGGCGGCCCAGAAGAGATAGCGCCGGCGGGGCGCCGGTGACGCGGTCGGCATCTCGGCGACGGCGCTCATGATGGCGACTTTTGTGCCGCCAGGCCGTGCCGCAGCCGCGGATTGAAGAGCACGGCGAGGAGATCGGCGGCGAGGATCAGGATCACATAGGCGAGGCAGAAGACCATGGCGCAGGCCTGCACGACCGGCAGGTCGCGCGCCTGCACCGCATCGACCATGAGCCGAGCGACGCCGGGAAACGCAAAGATGGTCTCGACCACGACGACGCCGCTGACGAGGTACGCCACATTGAGGGCGACGACATTGGCAATCGGTCCGACGACGTTGATCAGCGCGTGCACCAGCACGACGCGCCGGCGCGGGACACCCTTCAGCGTCGCCATCTCGATGAACGGGAGATCGAGCAGATTGGTGATGGTGGCGCGCGTCATGCGCGCGATCTGCGCCGCCACGACGATCGACAGCGTGCCGACCGGAAGGACCAGCGATCGCGTGAGCTGGCCGAGGCCGCTGCCCGGCGAGACATAGGCGACCGCGGGCAGCCATTTGAGCTTCACCGAGAAGACCAACACCGCGAGCGTGCCGATCAGGAACTCGGGCGTCGCCGAGAAGGCGAGGACGACGACCGAAGCGGTGCGGTCGAAGCGCCCGCCCGAGCCGAGCGCCATCAGCAGGCCGAGCGCCAAGGCGATCGGAACCGCGATCAGCGTCGTGAACCCGGCGAGCATCGCGGTATTCGCGAGGCGCTGGCCGAGGAGTTGCGACACCGGCACCTTGGTCGTGATCGACATCCCCCAATCGCCCTGCAGGATGCCGAGCAGCCAGTCAAGATAACGCAGCGGCGCCGCGCGATCGAGCCCGAACTGCTCGTGCAGGGCGCGCACGCTTTCGGCCGTAGCGAACTGGCCGAGCGACACTTGCGCGACGTCGCCAGGCAGGATCTCGCAGCCGATGAAGATCAGCAGCGAGACCGCCAGGAGGATCATGACAGCGACGGCAAGCCGTCGGATACCGAACCCGAGCACCGCGACCGCCCCTACCTCTCAAATGTTGGAGCGGCCGCTGCGCGCCCGGCTCGCATTGGGAGCCGATGCGAGCGCCGGCGATGGACCTCCGTCATTGTCCCACCGTCTAGCTTTCAAGCCAGACCCGGTCGGCGAAGTTGAACCCCGCGAGATTGCCCACGGGCACCGGAACCAGGCCCTGGATCTTCTTCGAGGTGCCGTCGACGTAGTTCATGAAGCAGGGCAGCGTGATGCTGCCGGAATCGTGAATCGTCTGCTGGATCTGATTGTAGATCTGCTTGCGCTGCGCCGGGTCGGGCGTCGACCGCGCGTCGTCGATCATCTTGTCGAGCCGCGGGTTGTTGATGTGCGAGAAGTTCCAGGCCGCGCCCGCTTTATAGGCGAGGCTGAGCAGCATATTATAGGTCGGCCGCGGGTTGAAGGTGATCGAGGTGAAGGGGCGTTGCCCGGTTCAGCTCGATGGTGAGCCCGACGCGGCTCGCCTCGCGCTGCAGGAGCTGGCCGATATCGAGGCTGAACGGCGCGGCGTCGCTGACATGGATCTCGAGCGTCGAGGCGCCGAAACCGGACTTCGCGAGATGGAACTTGGCCTTGTCGGGATCGAGTCCGCGCTGCGGCAGCTCGTGGTCGTAGAGCGGGCTCGTCGCCATGATCGGGTGATCGTTGCCGATGACGCCTTGTCCCTTCAGCAGGGTGTCGAGCAGGCGCTTGCGGTCGATCAGGTAGGACAGCGCCAGCCCGAGATCCTGGTTGCTCGAGGGCGCGCGGTCGACGGCGGCCTGGATCGCCGTGTAGCGCGGGCAGGGCGTCGTGAAGACCTTGGCGTTCGCCGAGGCGGCGACCTGCTCGATCGCCGTGCCCTTCAGCTCGGTGACCATATGCGCATCGCCCGATAGCAGCGCGTTGGCCCGTGCGACGGCGTCGAGGACGTGGAACATCTCGATTTCGTCGACGTAGGGCTTGCCGTCCTTCCAGTAATTCGGATTGCGGGTGAACGAGGTCCCGACACCCGGCTTGAAGGTCTTCATCTTGAACGGACCGGTGCCGATCGGGTTCGAGAAGTCGGTGGTGCCGTTTTTGACGACCATGAACTGGAACGTGCCGATCATGATCGGCAGATCGACGTCCGGCGCATTGAGTTCGATGACGATCGTATTGGGTCCGTCGGCCTTCACCTCCTTGATGTTCGCCACCAGCGGCTTGGCGCTCGAGGCGAGCTTCTCGTCCTTGTGGCGCATGATCGAGAAGACGATGTCCTCCATCGCCAGGGGCGCGCCGTCGTGATAGGCGACGCCCTTGCGGATCTTGAAGACCCAACGCGTCGCCGCCTCGTTCGCCTCGTACGATTCCGCGAGCTCGGGATTGGCCTGGCCGAGCTCGTCGAGGAACGTCAGCGAATTGTAGACGCAGGTGCCGCGTATATAGTCGTTGCCGTAGATGTATTTCGCCGGGTCGAAGGTGTCGTTGGTGCTCTGCGAGTGCGTCGCGAGCCGCAGGAGCCCGCCCTTGGTCGGCGCGCTCCGCGCCGGCTTCGGCGCCCCGAGAATCGCGCCCCCGGCCGCCGCGAATGCCGCCCCGCCGACCAGCGCTGTGTTGAATTCGCGCCGCGTCACCAGTGGCCCGGGAGCCGGGACGATTAGGGATGTCCGCTTGTCGTGCTTGCTCATGATGTCACCTCCCGTGTTTCTTTCCGTCACAGCCTTCGCCGCAAATCCTTGATCACGCGCTTTGCCGCATTGTGGCCCGGCGCGCCGGTGACACCGCCACCCGGATGGGCGCCGGCCCCGCAGAGATAGAGGCCGCCGATCGGCGTGCGGTAACGCGCCGACTTCGGATGCGGCCGCAGGCTGAAGATCTGGTCGAGCTCGTGCCGGCCCTGGAAGACGTCGCCTTCCGTCAGGCCGAAGACGCGTTCGAGGTCGAGGGGGGGCAGGACCTGACGCCCGACGATGCTGCGGCGGAGATTGGGGAAATGGCGCTCCGCCGCGGCAATGATGCAGTCGCCCCCCTGGTCCCTGACGTCGTCCCAGTTGCGCCCGCCGGAGAGCTGGTAGGGATAGTATTTGCACAGCAGCGCCATGACGTGATGGCCCGGCGGCGCCAAGCTGTCATCGAGCGCCGAAGCGATCTGGATCGTTACGTACGGCTCTTCGGACATCTCGCCGTCGCGGGCGAGTTCATAATTCCGCTCGACCGTCTTGATGTCGGGCAGCATGTGGATGATCGAGCCGCGCGCGATCTCGGCTTCTTCACCCGACAATGCGGCAAATTCTGGGGCTTCGCTGAGCGCAAGGTTCATGCGAAGGGACGCCGTGCCCATCCGGAACCGCTCGATGTCGGACGCGAAGTCGGAATCGAGATGCTCCCGACCGACCAGTTGCAAGAAGGTGCGCTTCGGATCGGTATTGGCGAGGACGACACGCGCGCGGATCTCCTCCCCGCTTTCGAGGCGAACGCCCTCGGCGCGGCCGGCTTTGATCAGCACCTTCGCGATCGGCGCGGAGGTGCGGATCTCGACGCCCTGCGCCTGCGCCGCCGCTGCCATCGCCTGACTGACCGAACCCATGCCGCCCTTGGCGATGCCCCATTTGTTGCGGACGCCGTCGAGTTCGCCCAGGACATTCATGAAGAACGGCACCGCCGACCCCGGTCCATGCAGGCTCGCGAAGTTGCTCCCGACACAATGGACGGCGTAGATCTGGCGGATCGTGTCGCTCTCGAACCAGCGCGTAACGAGGTTGTAGGCGCTTGAGCTGCTGAGCTTGTGCAACTGCCCGCCGATCCGCAGCGTACCGAGCAGCGCGTCGAGACCACCCGCCAGTTCCGGCGGCTCGCGTAGCCATTGATCGCGAACGATATCGCCGACCCGGAGGAAGCGGGCGCGCAGCTCCTTCATGGCGTCATAATCGCGATTGGAGAACCGGCCGACGACTGCTTGGTCGTGTGCCTCATCGCCCGTCAACAGGATTGCCCGTCCATCGCTCAGCAGCTCAAGGGCGCCGCGATAGGGGATTGCCTGCAGCCCATAACGCTTGAGATCGAGGTCGCGAACGACTTCGGAGCGCATAAGCCCGAGCGAGTAGGATGCGATTGAATTGCGGTAGCCGGGATGAAACTCTTCCGACACCGCCGCGCCGCCGACCACGTGGCGCCGCTCAAGCACTAACGTCTTGATACCCGCCTTGGCGAGATAAACGGCAGCGGTCAGCCCATTATGACCGCCCCCGATGACGATCGCATCGTAAGGTGACGCCATGAACCCCCTTTGTTCAGGCGGGGAAACCAATGATTGGCGACACGCCGATTGAAGTATTGCATGCCCCATATTGTCTCGGATCGGCTTTCTTGTTATCACTCCGATAAGGTGAACTAATGATCAGGAACGCCCCCACCTTGCGTCTTTCGTAGAATTCGAAACTCCAAATACAATTATACGATAAGTCTGGTGCGCACTTTGCGCCTCACTTTTCGGTTCTTGCTGTTTTTGCATACGCTCCGTTCAACTGCCGATTCCGAGGAAGATCGGGCCATGATCTCATCCCAAGTTATGTCGCATCGCGAAACGCCTCATTCGCGCTCCGGGAATAGCGGCGACGGAAGGATCTGCACTTTTGCCGCTGCGATGAACAAGCCGGTCGGATAGACCGCGTGTCCAGGCTTCGCCGCCTCGTGCCTTCAGGCACCGTCCTCTTCGCTTTCGAAGCGGCGGCTCGCCATCGCAGTTTTGGCAAGGCAGCGCGCGAGCTAAATGTCACGCAACCGGCGATCAGCCAGTCGATCAAGCGCTTGGAAACACACCTCGGAGCGCAGCTCTTCATCCGTGCGCCCGGAGGCATCCGCCCGACGGACGAGGGAAGTATTCTGTTCGACGCCATTGCGAGCGGCTTTCACCGGATCGAACTTGCGTTCGATGAGATCCTTGCGCGGACGCGCGGCTCGGACGTTGTCACTCTTTCGGTATCGACTGCGATGGCGACGCACATGTTTATGCCGCGCATGGCTCAGCTGCAGATAGACATGCCGCATGTCGACCTCAGGTTCCAGATGTTGAGCGGCGAGCCGTCTGGTTCTGTCGACGACGTCGATCTCGGCATCCGCATCGCGACCTATGCCGGTGCGAACGACCTCACATGGCCGCTCGCCGACGAGCAGATCGTCGCCGTCTGCTCGCCCGGCTATCTGCTACAGCACGGCGGCTTGCAGGACTGTCGCGCAAACGCGAGCCATACCCTTCTTCACTATATCAGTCCGCGCGTATCCTGGTCGCAGTTCTTCGAACTGGCCGGTATCCAATCACCCGTGCGGTTGCGTTCCCTGATCTTTTCCGATTACTCGGTCATTATCCAGGCGGCGATTGCCGGGCAGGGCATCGCCATGGGGTGGGCGCACATTGTTGGACGCCTCCTCGAACAGAAGATCCTGGTGGCCTCGGCGGCGAACGTGGTCAGGACCGGAAACCGCTACATGGTAGTCGCATCGCCAGCGCGACGGCTGCGCCCGGCAGTCGTTCAGCTGCGGGATTGGCTGCTCGACAAGATGGCGCACGACCTAGACATCGTCGGCCGCGCCGTTCTCGCCGCCGAATAAACCAGTGCTCGACCGCTCTGCCGTGCGTTCCATTGCGTTTTTG
>WNFM01013713.1_pt1 | contig 14524 bp, 12 predicted proteins | sample 5400271 | NCBI WGS metagenome assembly WNFM01 (sample SAMN13153352, study PRJNA577476) | soil metagenome | isolation source: 60 cm saprolite on Douglas fir-dominated hillslope | place: USA:California | collected 2013-09-17 | reverse complement strand
ATGGCAGGAACGCCCGGAGGTGCTTGCCTGCGCATCCTGCTTGAAGGTCCAGGGAGGGCAATCGCAGGAAAGCGCTCCTGTTTGGCGATCCGCCAGGACGCGATACCAGGAATCGGCACGAGAAGAGGACTCGACCGCCATCACAAGACTATAATCACCGTTGACAAGACTACGAGGCATAGACTCAGGCCTCCTGGATAACTGTAGGAACAGTCGTGGCACGGCCGTTCAGGAGACGACTAGCCTCCACGAATCATACTGGTCACAAGGAGTGTTTCGACGCTTGGATCAAACGCCGTAATGGGTCTTGGAGTGGGAAGCACGCCAGGCTGTGGGGGTGCTGCGGCCAGAACCGGACGGCGTTGGTTGCAGGCCTGGGCCACGATCGCCTGAGCGGCTTGCACTGCCCACTGCTCGTCAGGTTCGAGGGCACCAAGTGCATCCAGAGAAGTAATGCGGGGGAACTGGATCGGTGCATCACCAGCTTTACCCATGACACGGATGGTACCCAGCCCCAGAACTGCTTGGCTAAATTTGCCTGACGCACACCGCTCTTTCCAGCGGCGTGCTAGTGCTTCCTCATTGACCAAAGTCGTCTCGTTTTCCGCTGTCATAGTCATGAGCGAATCTCCTTTATCTTGCTAAAGAAGAGGCACCACACGTTATGCCTCCATGCTGCTATTCTTTCGGATGCCCCACAAACCGGAACGGGATAGGCAGAAAGAGCGAGCAGGTATACACTGTCACCTTATCTATCAAAGTACGCTGTCCGCAGCATGCCAGTTGCAATCGCTGTGAGGCACGTCGGTTTCTCGAGCAGTCGTTTCTCCAGCGTATCCACTCCTGATGCTGCAAGGTGGGATGAGCTTGCCTCATTTAATGGAGACAGAGGAGTACATTCCTAGTTCTTCTGCTTCGCAAAATCGAGGCAAGTTCAATTTGACTTGCCCTTGTAGTTTGGAGACAAGAGCAAAACGTATGCTACTGTTGGGTTGTGGGATAAGTATAGCGGGATATGGGGGGCTACTCAAGAGGAATAGTACATGAGCTATCTCGTCTGATATATCATTGGAGACCAGATCACTTCCTTATAAAGATGATTTGGTATCGATGATAACAGCGGGTTAGACATTCGCTGCTCACCATTCACAACCAGGTAAAGTCGCTTTCTTGCCCGTGAGATACTCACGTAGAGCCTTCGTTTATAAGTGAGAAGGTTTCTAGGATTGGGAAGGCCTCCCAGATAATCAGCACCGAGCAGGAAAACTGTATCGAATTCTTCACTCTTCGCGTGGTCGATCGTCGTCACGATCAAACCTGTATGCTTTTGCCCCTCCTCCAGGAAAGAAAGATGATGTTTTATTTCCGCAACTGCTGCCGATATGGTCATGTGCCGAATTTGGTTTAGCACTTTCTCCACATCATCCTTTTTCTGCTCCTCCTCGGCAAGCACCGCAAAAGGGCCGTCATCAATGGCCCGGAGATCTTCTTCGACCTAACTAACAAAACTGTCCGGTTGGAAGCGTGCTATCACTGCCAGGTGTCTCTGAAGTGCGGACTCTTGCTCTGAAGTGACGTTTGCCCTTCTAAGCGCTTTCTCATGCCGGAGTACCTTGATCAATGGAACGTTCGCTTGTCGGGCGATCTCCTTCAAGATTTGCACGGAGTTGACCGTTACCTTTATGCAAAGAGAAGCTGTTTGAGGACAGCGTATTTATGACAGGAGCTTCATCCGGTCTTAGGGGTACGGACCTGTATGACCGCCTTGGCATATAACACACAACGATTTGTGGCCTTTGTTTCACTCTTGCCTCAGTGTTCTTTTTTGCAGAGACTAAAGAGGAATCTTATGCCCTGCGGCTCTTAGAGGTATGGGATGTAGTAAGAGGTTTCTCTTCTTCCTCTGGATCAAGCCAGCGTCTGAAGGTACCCATTTCACGTTTTGGTTGTAGGTACATCGCACAAATGCGAATCACCTGATCAGGTGCTACCTTTTGCAGGTGGCACCATGCCTGGATACAGGCATCACTCCAGCGCTCGACAAGATCAGCATCAATGATCGCGGTTGGGGTGCCCTCCTGGCATGCGATGTGGTCGAGGATCACCGATATATCTTTGTGCGTAGGCATGAGGCGCTGGCGATTGATATCGTAGAGAGGCCAGTAGTGTTTCCCGTTATGCCAGAGCAAGACATACATCAACGGCTTGTTTCCATCATACTCCATCGCGCTAATGATATCATCTGGAATCGCCTGTGCTACCTTCTTGAAGGGTTCGAGAACCGCCGCGTGGTTGAAGCTTTTGGACACTTCCAGCTTCTCTACCTGATCGATCTGGATTTCTCCGAGGTTAAACACGGAGATGCCTGCCGCAAGGTTGGCCATATGAATGACCTGCTGAATTTCAGTGGCTATTGTCGGTAGATCGAGGATACTGGTTGAGTCTTCGTGACGCTGGATCAGCTTCGCTGAACGCCGGAAAAGTCCCTGCGATATGCGTCTGTATTGCACGTCGCCAGACTGTTTGGGGATGAGGGTGTACAGCTTCACGGTGCGAGGCGAAGGAAAGAGACGCAACACACGCCCTGCCCGCTGCGTTGGCTCAATTGGTGTCCACGCCAGGTCGTAGTTGATGACCGTTTGAGCAGTTTGTAAATTGACCCCAACGCCAAATGCGTCTGTAGTGAGCAACACATTGTACTTTTGATCCTCGATGAGCGGCGTCGTGCTTGGATCGAAATCTGCCAGGAGCCGGGAGATATCGCGATCACTTTTGTGTTGGGGTCTCCCTGTTTTAGTCTTCTTTTGGGATTGCCTATCTGATTGTTTGACAGTACAGGCGACTTTGAGTGATGGAACAAGTGTTGCCAGAGCCTGCTCCAGGTAGACGACGGTCGCTAATTGTTCGGAAAAGACGATTACTTTCCCACCGTTCCCACACAACTGGTCCAATTCAGTACACAACCACCGTAATTTCGCATCCTCGGCAACGGTCAAATTTCTGAGTTGATCGAGGATAGGCTCGAGCGCTTTTTGTTGCTCCTCAGGCGAACGGACATAGCTGACATTGTACGTTTCCCGACCAACACCCAGCACATTAGCGATCACTTCATGCAAAGCCCATGGCGAACTTCCCCAAGCGACACGGAGCGTTCTCTCGATGCTGGTGCGTACCTTCCATGTCCAGGGAGGAGCATCTACAGCGAAGTAGCCATTATCCAATGCCTGAACGATCTCCCGTTCCAGTATCGGCACAACATCGACACGGTAGAGTTGCACATGCGGAATGTAACGACGTTCGCCGTGAAAGTCAATAGAGATGCTATCTCCTTCGACACTCCCATAATACTTAGCGACGTGAGGAGTCGTAATCACAGAACCCACCGGTGAATCCTTCAGTTTCTGAAGCTTGTCAATCCTCCAGGGTTTTGGGTCAAAGTATCCTTCTAATGTCGGCAAAACCTGTAGAGATGCCGTATGTGGAAGTAGATAGAGTTGATTGTTGATGTTTTCGACGTCTGTAGAATACGGCGTACCTGTTAACAAAAGTACCTTGCATTGACTGCGCTGAATGACGGGAACTAAACGCTGGAAGGCTCGACGCTCCTCCATCTGTCTATCCGAAATATCTTTCCTATACCGATTTCTGAGTTCGTGGCTTTCATCAATAATGATGAGCCACTGATCATCTATACTCGCCAGTCTTTCTTCCAGCTCATCAACCGCCTCCCAATGTTGCTCAGGACTTGCATCGAGTACCTGGTGGATAAAGTAATCACATGGGAGCCCCGCACTTGCCAGTCGCTTTCTCCACTCTTTCTTGACAGCCTTGGGACCAATCACCATCACATTGAGTATTTCCCCATGCTCATGCAAGCGAAGCGCGATATCCGTTCCTATGACTGTTTTCCCTAACCCGGTTGACGCAACGACCATAGCCCCTCGAGTTTCTTCAATCTGGCGCAATGCGCGAGCGATGACCACATTCTGGTAACCGACAGGTTGCTGATAAGATGTCCGTTGCAGGCTCGTCTCAGCTAAACTCTTCATGGCATCGAGCGTTTTAAGATAGACCTCCCAGGGGCGGGCCATTTGTAGCCATTTGAGCAGCGCCTCAATCAGCTCTTGACTGATGTTTATACAGCCTGGGTGATAGAAATACTCATTGTACTTCTGTACCAGATCGCCTCAATCGCTTCCATCAGTCCCCGTCCAGTCATGTTGGCCGACCCAATCATAGCCACCGCCATATCTACGATGTACAATTTGGCGTGGTGCTGCATTGCCCGGGCATCCACAATCTGAAAATTGCCTCCCTTGAGCTTTTCCACCAGTTCCAGGACAGCACTTCTGCGATCGATGTCCACGCCTGTTCGTAAATCGAGCATGATCTCCTGGATGAGCGCCTTCCTGACGCGCTTCTCCCCTGGATCATCCAATCCGACTAAGATGTACATCCGTTTATCATGCGCGGCTGCACGTAGGAGGTTATAGCCACGTACGGTAAAGAAACCGGTGGCAATGCGAATGATCTCTTTTCCTAACTGGAAGCGATATCGCAAAACCTCAAGGGCAATTTTCTTATCAAACCAATGGGTTTGCGCTCCTGATTGGCGTTTCTCCTCTTTCCGCTGAGCAGCCTTCTCACGACGGTAGGCTGCTTGTCGACAGCGGTCTGAACAATAGCGCTGTTCTCGTCCACCCCTCCGCTTGTCGTCTTGGCTCTCAAGGGGCGTACCGCACTCAGCACAGGTTTCCTGTTGCATCCGCTACCTCTATGATTCCTGCCAGATGCGCATTCCCGCGAACGTGCATCAGCACGAGAGTTGCTCACTCTCCTATCCAATAACTCTCCTCGTCAATCCCTGCTCTCTTGTATCAGGTGCCACTGTTCGTTTTAAGTTCGTGAACGCTTACAAAGCTGGCGGAACACCTGGCGCAGTACCTCAACTGAGAGAGTTTCAGAAAGAAATCGGCGAGGGGCCAGGTCAGCAAGACACCCTGGCGCGCCATGTAAATACCGACAGAGTGAATGCGTCGCTCATCCGTATAATCGAGCAACACATAGCCTGCAAGCTGGCGTAACCAGTCTGTATTAATTTTCGGCTGCACGCTGGCCTTGATTTCAATCAAGCATCCATCGACGATCAAATCGGCATCCGCGCCGCCCACATCGCGGCTTCCTGTAAAGGTGGGATTGAGCACCGCAGGCTGTGATAACAGATGGGAATAATGATCATAGAACAAGGCCGCCATCGCACATAGATCAGCGATCCATGGATCCTCAGCAATGGACAACAATTCCTCAATACTCCTTTTAGAAGCAGGCATCAGTAGAGGACCATCCAGGTAGCGATGACTCCGGAACACCTCCTCAAAGAGACTGAGTACGAAGCAGTAGCGAGCGAGAAGCTGCTCGGCTGCAAACTCCAGTCGTCGCCTGACTGGCTGGATCTCAGCGAGAACCATATCGAGACTTGCAAAAAACGAGTCGATCAGCTTCCATGGATATGGACCTTGCGCGATATCTAAAGGAACTCCAGATACATCAAGTCTGGTAGGAATACCAACACCATGAGGGAGATCTTCCCAACTCACAGGAATGTCTTCATCACTCTCCAGTGGTTTAAAGGCGAGGATTGGCGCACCTTGCCGGGCTACAAGTTGATTGCTTGGGGTAATGGCAAAGCTGTAGCGAATGCGGTAATCAATTGCCATGCCGAGTGTCCCATAGGGCCAGTTGGAGACCGCCGGGCGGATCGTCGTAACGCTTCGGAGCAGCTTGTTGGCCTCCTTGGTCAAGCTGATGCTCGAAGCAAAGCGTTGCCGGAGAAATTGCCCAATGGGGCTGGTTGCGCTACTGAGATGAGATGTGAGTGACATCTTCTTCTTTCTCTCTTTCTATGCCAGTGAACATGAACAGATTGCTGTTGCACGTCTGGCATATGCAAACTCTACTACTACCCTGCCTTCTCAGATAGGAAACAGGACGGCAATAAGCATAACGTATATTGCTTTTACTACAGAGAGAGAACTAGAACAAATGATCTTTATATTCTTAGTGCAACTTTTGGATATCTCTTCTGTTATTCTTGCAGATATCTGTAAAGTCGGAAATAATGGAGGATGTGAATGATCGAGTTACCCAGCTGAAGAGATAAGAAACCAATAGCAATATGTCGTGGCAATTATTTTATTACTGAATGGCGTATCTCTCTATGCCGAATTCTGGGTCGAGAGCACAGGCAACAACTATGACGAGGATACAAACGATGCCGGGCCTACCTCTACCTGAACACCAACCAGATGCGCTTTTACTCTATCGATGCTGCGACGAACCACACTAGGAGCGAAAATACTGTCAATTGAAGATATATCGCATTCGCTTTCCCTCCCAAAATAGGCCTGCCCTAAACCTGGGTTTTCGTGACATCAAAGGTGAAGAAGTAGACTCACCGATTCCCACCAAAGCCAGTTTACACTGTTCAGTTTATATTCTCCAGCCAATTGACAGACTCCTGCTGCAGACTACACACTACTCAACCCTCAACGCTGCTGGATAGGACTTGAAAGACCACTCTCCGTCCTGTTTCTCGAAAAGGCGTGGATGGGCATGCAGCACTCTATTGAGATAGTGCTCAGGATGTTCAGCGGCCGTCTTGTATCCGTAGGCTCTCATACGTCTTACAATTTCAGAAGCCCTGAGAGGCCCTGGTGTCCTTGCAAGAACCATGGCCGCGTATTCCAGTACTTTCTTTGGCGGAGTGATCACGCGCTGCTTCATCTTTGACAGATCTTGTTTGGCCTTTATCGATTCTTGCTCAATCCTCCCTACTTCCTCGACAACCCCTCCAACATGCTCCCGCGCGCCTTCGGCACAACTTTTTGAGAAGGATACAAAGGACTGCGCTTGCTGCTGCAACCAGCGGCGCGAAGATGGGATAGAGTAAGCGATGGCTAAAAGAGCCAGGATGACCACTAAGACAGCGAGCATTCCTTGCCACGCCTCCTTATCTATTTTGGACAGGGAAGAGAATGAGACCTCAGCAACAACAAAAGTACCCTGTAGCGCTATGGCACCCCCAAAATTGAGACTCGTTATGACACCTTCTCGCCTGGAAGTAGCGTAGTATGCAACGGCTGCAGCAAACCAGTCATTCGCCACGATATCAAAGTCGCCAAGATGCTTTTTATCATCACAAAAGACTACATCCGGTCTAATCAACTCGATGATTTGCCCTGTTGGAACATCATCGGGATCTTTTTTCTGGAGTTCCTTCACTTTAGTGCTTAAAGGTGGGAGATCAGTAGGATCAAGAAACGTAATCCAGGGAAGATAGGATTGCTCCCAACGCTGTTGTGCATAATCTGGATTGATCTTTAACTGTGTCGTAATCTCCTCAATAGTCAATTTCTCCCATACTTCATCACGTACCGTTGTAGAAGCAAACAATTTCAGTCCCCCAAAGCGTACAGCTTCCATGAGAATCGTGAGAGGCCTTGCCTTCTGCACAGAATGTCTGATATCTCTAATGAGAATCATCGTATCGATGACTCCTACAACAACACGCTCGACATTGCTTGCGCGCAGGAAATCCCAATCTTCTCCGCCGACAAAGCGGTGAGCCATACCAAGAACCGTCTGTCCAGGTCGAAGTGTCTCTAAAAACTGTGTCATATATTCTCTCCCTAGAATATTTGTACAAGTATACCACTTTGGTCTGCTGGCAGCAATTAAGAGTTTTTCAGTAGAAGTAGAGCGACAGACTCACTCAGCTATTAGATTGATATCGTTTGACCGATTTCCTCGCTCTAATAGTCACTGCCTACTTGGCCAAGCCTCATCCTTACGAGTGCTTTCTCCCCGAGATAACAGGGTTCATTTATTTACAACTTCCGAAAACGTGGGTCGCCGACTTGTTCGACTGGATAATGAGGACACGTCCCGCTTTCGAGATGGTCTAATCGAATATGCGGTTTAACGGTGGCCAGATTGCTGTGATAGGACAGATACACCGGGACAAGTAATGCCGCAGTCCAGCCAGTAAGTAGATCAACGGCAATACCGACAGCGGTCGACGCCAACACGCCGTTTGCCCAGACAACCTGCGGTCTGGGACCCGCATCCCCGTATCGGGCAGCCTCCCTCGCCAAATCAGTTTCAGAGAGGAATCCCATACACATCAAGCAGGGTTCTCCTGGCATCGACAAAATCACTTGTCCGGCCATCTGCGGGGGCTCGGCACCTACCTGGTGTACATCGACACCGATGTCGATATATGGTATGAGATACCGGCGAGCGCAGGCTTCCAGTTCGCGCCGTTCCCCAAGGCCGTCCACACAACCAAAGATCAAATCGCATCTCCGCAGTGGCTCGGGATGCTCCTGCCACCTTTTCTGGTATGCTTCAACGGAAGCGTCAGACTGAAGCCCGAGTATGACACGACGAGCAACTTCGATTTTCGGTAGGTTCTCAACGACATCCGCCAGGGTGGCACCAATGAGGCGATTCAGGTTGTGGTCCTTAACGATATCGGCATCGTAGAGAATGTAGCGAAGAAAGCCGATATGCGCCAGTTGCTGGACAATATGCGAACCACCACCGCCAAGCCCGATGATTCCAACGACGCAGGTGCCGATCCATGTTTCAGCATGCTCGCCAAGAAACGACTGCCTGCTGTACCTATCGTCGTCCGACATATCTCTCACCTCCATGAAATCGTAGGGGATAGCCAACAATGGTAATTTTCTCTGCTGTAACGGGGTCGCGTTGTCCTGGTAGCCATACAGCTGCCATACAGTCATCCTCACTGATAAGAAACCCGCCATGAGACGCCTCCGGGCAGGCGTGCTGGAAGGACCTTACAAGGAGAGGAAGATCTTTCATGTCGACGCGGCTAAACTGGGGGCGTCCCAGATGCTCGTGCAGGTGTGCGTGAAACGCTCCCTCTCCCGTGTTCATCACTCGCTGCATTGTGTCACGGATGGCTTCCGAACTGATCTCTGCCCCTATTTTGAAATCAGTTGTGGGGAGGTACTGATCATCAGGAACCGGAACATAGTCTAGGGGGAAGATGAGGTGGGTATCGTTTGCAGCGGTTCCCATCCGCGCGAACAGGAATCCAACCCGCTCGCTTGCAAACGGGTGAGGGCGCTGCAAATCGGCCAGGATGCGCTCATAGAGGGGCTTGAGCAATCGGATATGTGCACTCATCGTAGCCCTCGCATGTGAAGCGCGACCATCTGCGCGAGACGGAGATTGTTCTGGTCGTTCTGATCGGCCAGCCAGGAGAACACATGCCAGTTGCGATCAAGAATGCGAAAGGGGCCGTTCCAGTTCGGGTTTGCCAAAGTGGAAATCCGCTCGGCAATGAAGAGCCGGGATGGATATCCATCCCGGAGCATTGGACACAGCAAAAGATCGGCCCGGCTAGGTGAGCAACCCTCTGGGAGAGCTGCATCCGGCAGAAGAAAGAAAGTAAAGCCGCCCTCATCGCACCGCTGGACTCCCGGATAAAGTCGTTTCAACTCTTCGAGCTGATCGCGAGGAAAGTCCATCAACCACCTCCCTCTCTACTACGACGAGTGACCGCTCTTCGGGTGGCTGAGAAAGACCTCTTCCCCTTTAATAACGACGTGGCCGTCGTCAGGAAGCGACACCAATTTCCCATTGACTACTTCGTCGAGGTCAAACGCGGCAGGAACACCTCCCAGGGACTTGATCTCGGCGACTGATTGGCGCCCGCGGTGAATCTGCACTGGCTTGTTGTCAACGGTAATTGTCACTATCGAATGGTGTTGGACATCAATCTCTTCCGAGATGTTTTGAATGCTAGAATCACTCGAAGTCATTCGACTTCCTCCTCAATAAACTAATCTGTTGACATCGTAATACAAAAAATATTACGATGTGTACGTAACCGATAGTATCACGTATTTTAACGTATGTCAAGAGAAAATTACGTCAACAGCGTAATTCTAACTATTACTAAGGGTTGATGTTCATGAAACTGAATGACAGACTCAGGGAAGTCCGGCGAAAATGCGATGTGACTCTCCTACAGGTAGCAGAGGCCACAAAGTTATCAGTGTCTTACCTCTCGGACCTGGAACGCGGTAGGGCAAAGCCCTCGCTCGATACACTCGAACGGCTTGCAACATACTATAAAATGTCGATGGTGGACCTGTTATCGGGGGTTGACGGTTGGGGCACACCATCGGTAGAGAGTCTGGCGCCGGGACTTCTCGCACTTCTTAACAAGAATGAGATCGATGATGAAATTGCCCAGGAACTTAACCGAATTGAGTTACGTGGGAAGAGACCGCAGACAGAAGAGGAATGGCGCCTGCTCTATCTCAATCTCAAATCGATTATGAAGCCATATCTTTCCAAGCAAGATGAAGCGGCAGAGAAAGGATGAGATATCTTTTGCTTACAAGAGAATCAGAACTAGAATCAATGGTGTTGAGAATCCATACGCGCTGGCAGAAGCACTTGAGTTTTCCATCGTTACGCGGAATTTGGGAACCGGTAGGGAAGGCGCGGCACTTGCTGATACGATTGTTCTCGACCCAGCCACTGGAGCACAAGCCAGAAGGCGGTTTACGCTCTATCACGAAATTGTCCATCTCCTTATCAAACGCAACGGCGAGCTCTACTCTATCCTTCACGATCAGTATCCCTCCGATAAGGATTTCAACCGCATTATCGAGCGCCTGTGCAATGTAGGTGCTGCCGAGTTTGTAATACCGCGCGAGGACTTACATGCGGCTATAGAAGCGCAAGGATTTACTATCGCACTGTTGCGAAATCTCAGCAACATAAGCGAAGTGTCTCCGACCGCTGTAGCCGTACAACTGGCATTGTGTGCGAAGCACGAGTGTATTGTGATAGTTTGTAGAATGATTTCGCGCCCTGAGGTGAACGTACCTATATTACCGGGCGATGCGAGAACGGGAATGGTCTTGCAGGTGAGTACGTCGGTGAGTTCATCTCGCACGAAGTACAGGGTTGCCCTCGGAAGCCTGATTTCGAAAGGACACCTTTTCTATGAAGCTTATGGGGCAAAGGATGGTGAAGTCGTGAGAGGAGAGGCTCCGGTTCCATTACGTAGTGGAAAGGAGTGGATTGTGGAGTGTGAGGCAATACGTATCGGGAAGCAAGTATTTGGTGTTTTCCATCTTGAGCCTGCGCCAGTGAGAAATCGTTATCAGTTGCCGCTGTTCTAACCTAAGTCTGTAGCCCACAACACCTATTTGTCTGAATTGAGATCATGGAGGTGTAGAAGGAGGTAAAATGGCTATCTTTCTAACAAATTCGTCTGGGTTACTTCTGCTAATAGGCTTTGTATTCCACCACTCTTAGTGCTTGAAACGCATGAGATGACCCATTTCGTACAGATACCTGGCTCTAGAATTCATATTCTGGTTCTTTCCTATCCGTTGCTCTGTCTGACCTCAAGAAAGGTTGCCAGTATCTCATTCCAGGGAACCATGAGAGGTGATGGATAGAGTTCAGGTTTTGCAGGACATGCACACCACACTCGCGCAGCAAAGCAATACTTCTGGAGAAAGATGGATGGCGTACCAGATCCATCTTCAGGCACGGGATGGCGACAAGTCGACCTTTTCCCGGCAACCAATGGAATTCATTAGCTGTTCGGTGGGCACGACGGCATCATTTCAAATATTTCGCATTCTGGCTCGCTATAGTTGCAGTCTTCCTGTTGTCGTGTTAGTTTCCACTTGGCTCGTGGGACTTTTCGACCCAAATGGATTCATTCTTCGCTTTTTGGGAGTGATGGGCACGCTCGTCGCTTTCGTTGCTGGTATTGCTCAAATTCGAGGACGGCCTTTTCGCGCTCCATGGGAGCGTAGGTGAATCGGCCAAAGTTTTGGGATCATACACACTTTCAGTGAAGCTGGCTTGATTACAATAATGTATCGATTTGCCGGGTCAAGAACCCTTTGACTCCACTGCGCATAGAGAACGCATTGGCGTAACAACGCAAATCCTGTGGTTCTGCTGATCCATAGATGTCGCCCTCTTCGCTCTCAGATCACCGTACTTTTTGCATCAGAGCCGGTAGAGTAAGCCTCTATATGGTATCCTGATAGATGTGAGTGGTAATGGTTATGTTCGAAACAGTGACTCGGCCAGCCCTTTGATGAGAGGAGTTCATTCTATGCAAGACATCCACCAGTCCTCTGAGCAAAGAGAAGTGCATGACCCAGACATCCTTGCGCAGGCCAGAGCCGTCCTGGAAGTCTGCCACACTCCCCAGCAAATGCAGGAAGCAGTGCTGGCGGCTGTGGCACGCAACGAGGAGTGGCGCGGCAGGCAGTGCCTGAACCTGCTCGCCCCGGAAGCGCCCACCAGCCCAACGGTGCGAGCACTCCTCTCCTCCGAGGTCGGCATCCGCGCTGCCGAGGGACATATTGGCCCGGTGAACCGCTGGTTTGCCGGGACTCGTCACATTGACGAGATCGAGGCGCTGTGTGTCGAACTGTTGAAAAAAGCCTTTCGTGCTCAGTATGCCGACCATCGACTGGTGGCTAGTATGATCGGCAATCTGGCCGCCTATACTGCGCTCACCGAACCGGGCGATGTCATCATGAGTCTCAGCCAACCCTTTGGCGGCCATTCCAGCAACCGGAACGATGGGCCAGCAGGGGTACGCGGCTTGAAGATCGTGGATATCCCGTTCGATCCTGTGGAACTGGAAGTGGATCTCGTTCTCTTCCGTAAGGTGGCTCAGTTCGTACGCCCCAAGCTGGTCGCGTTGGGTGCGTCCATGACGCTTTTTCCTTTTCCCTTACTAGCCATGCATGACATTGTTGCCGAGTGGGGAGGCAGTATCTTCTTCGATGGCGCACACCAACTGGGGTTAGTGGCTGGCGGTCAATTTCAAGATCCTTTGCGAGAAGGCGCAGCGGTGATGACGGGATCGGCAGGCAAAACGTTTAGCGGTCCACAGAGCGGCATCATCGTGTGGGACGATCCCGCACTCACGGTTCCCCTTACCCATGCCATCTTTCCGGTCTTAGCTGCTACCCACCAGGTCAATCGAGTCGCGGCACTGGCGGCGTCAGCTGCTGAGATGATCGCCTATGGTCAGGTCTATATGGCCCAGATCGTGCGCAATGCGCAGGCGTTGGGAGCCGCCCTGCATCGTCGTGGTGTCCCTATCCTCGGCGCACACAAGGGCTATACCACCACCCATCAGGTGATCGCTGACGTACGCAAGTTTGGCGGTGGGCTGCAGGTGGCGCAGCAACTGGCAGGAGCCAACATCATCACCAACAAGAATCTGATCCCGGCAGATAGACCGGAAGACTGGGATCGTCCGGGTGGGCTGCGCATGGGCACCATCGAGATTACCCGTCTGGGAATGCATGAGGCCGAGATGGAGAGCATTGCCGACTTCATCGCACGCATCCTCATCGAACGAGCGGTTCCAGAAGACGTGGGGAATGAGGTCGTGGCATTCAGACAAGCCTACCAGACGCTCTACTACTGTTTCGAGAACGGCTTGCCTGGCCAGGCATAGCTCTCACCCGCTGAGGAAGGTCTCATGCTCGAGAATCAACCCACTGTTCAAACTCCTACACAGCAAGCCAGAACCACTTCTATCCAGGAGCGGAGCATCCGCGTTGGTGACGTGATTGTGGTAAACGGCTACCGCGTCAATCGCGCATCGCTCACTGCGCGTTTTGCCGAGGGGGGTTACCACGTTCACGAGACCAAACACTTCTTGCTCTTCACCCGTGCTGAAGCACCCAGGCTGATCCTGGTGCATTGGTTTGCTCCGGATGAACTGCACACCAACCTCTCTCACTATCTGGCCGAAGAACTCAAGCCTTTCGATGTGATAACATCCAATTACGTGTTAGGGGAACTGATGACGGGCATTGTTGGAGGTACACTCTACCCTGACGATGTCAGAAGAGCCTGGAACTATTTTGGCTCCAATACCCTGCAACACTTGCTGACGCTGGTGAGTAGTACGCTCCCCTCGCACCTGCCTGATTATGGTATCGAACTCAGTGTGGGTGAACGCTTCCTCGATGCGGCCTGCAATGGGGGCTATTTCCCCCTGCTGGTTGCCCAACGCATTCCCTTTGTGAGCCAGGTGGTGGGCGTTGACCTTGACGCGGCGGTCTTCCAGGTCGCGCAGGAACTTGCCAACGAACGCGGGCTCAGCAGCGTCCGCTACCTCCAGGCAGATCTCCTCGCCGCAGATTTCAGCATGGTTGGCATGTTTGATACGGTGACGGCGTTGCATGTGCTTGAACATTTCACTGAAGCAGAGATGTATCGCGTGCTGGCAAACCTGCTCAACGTGACAGCGCATCGTCTGATCGTCGCGGTTCCCTACGAAGAGGGCCAGCCCTCGCCTGCCTACGATCACAAACAGCTTTTCACACGGGCCAGACTCGAAGCGGTCGGCGCTTGGTGCATCGAGCAGTTACACGGGGCGGCTCGCATGTGGTACGAGGATATTGCTCCTCCCGGTGGTCTCTTA
>WNFM01338064.1_pt1 | contig 14527 bp, 15 predicted proteins | sample 5400271 | NCBI WGS metagenome assembly WNFM01 (sample SAMN13153352, study PRJNA577476) | soil metagenome | isolation source: 60 cm saprolite on Douglas fir-dominated hillslope | place: USA:California | collected 2013-09-17 | reverse complement strand
GAGGTAAGGCTAGGATCCTGACGAAAATAGCTCATAGCATCCTAAAGCTGCTTCTCAAGAGGCTTCATGAGGCAGGAAAAAATGAACGTAACGGGAACAAATGCTACATGAATTACACCAAATATACCTTAGAAAGGCTTTTACTTGGACTCAAACGCTCCAGACAAGGCAAATTGTTAGAAAAAAAGTTTGCTATGAGCTATTTTCGTCAGGATCCTAGTCTCACTTCAGTACGTGATCACGTACTCCTGATTCGAGAAATCTCCACCGATATCGAGAGTAAGTGTGTTCTTGAGGTTGGTTGCATTCGGGTCGAGGTTCTCCCCGCCACTTGAGTCGGTAACATCGAGGAGGATTCGCCCCCCGGTGTATACATCGCCCGCTTCTCCCTGATTATGATAGGCAAATACGACAGATCCGCAAGGGCTGTCGAGTTGCTGAGCATAGAAGTAGGCGAGTAAGTCCTCTGCGAGTTGTTGACCAGTCACACTTGGATCAACCGTTACCTCTCGCTTTGGCTGCGGACAGGCCCCGACAGCTCCTACACTCTCGCTATGGAACTCGTGTATTGCACTTGCATCTCCTTCTGTGGCAAGACCACGCAAATCGGCAGCCGTTGTTGGTGGATAGTGGATTGATTGAGGAGTCGATGTTGGCGCCAGTGTTGGCTGCGCGGTTGGCGCAGGTGTTGGTGTGGCCTGCGTGGTATCGCTCCCACAGGCAGCCAGGATCAGGATGAGGAAGGCGAGGATGAAATACAATCGCTTCATGGTAAAATGTTCTCCTTAAAAATTCAGTGCGAGTACAGGGCTCGCATCACGCCACCATGATAGCTACATGCCCCGGACTCACCTCCTGATTGGCTATAGGTGGTATCAGCACACTCAACAACGTGGCCATTATCCGGGTCATCTGATCCCCAAAATGAGGGGATACAATTGAAATAGTCGCAGAAATTTGACGGCGGATTGTAAATCAGATTGCCCGGTGAGAAGTTATAGCACCAGGGGTTGTTATTGACCGCCTGGCATGCCGGCGCAGACGTCGGTTTTGGAGGTGGTTGGGTTGGTTTCTGCGTCGGTTGTGGCGCATGTGTTGGGATTGGCGTGGGCTGAGGTGTCGGGTGCACAATCGCTATATGCGTTGGGGTGGCTGTTGGCGTATCAGTTGGCAGCGAAGTATCAGTTGTTGGCATGGTGTTACTTTGAATCACCGCCTGCGTGGTTGGTGAAGCGGTAGCTTCTGTGCCATGAAACACTGCCAAGGTGCCACCAGCACAGATGCCACAGAGCAGGAGCGCAAACACGATAACTCCAATATAGAGCGCGATTTTGGTTTTCGGATGGGCCTTGAGCCAAGCATCGGTCCTTGCTCTGCGTTCTTGCTTTCGTAGGAACTTTGCTTGTTGTTGCGGCGATAGCAGTTTTGGTGGCTTCGTTCGTCTTGGCATGAGAGATACCCCCTCCATCAATCAGCAGAGAAACATTCCCCCTACGCCACATAAAACGTAAGTTGAATAGTGCAGTAACAATTGAGTGGGATCCATGCCCAATTATAAACTATCTGGCACGTTTTGTCAGGCAAAATAAACATATTCGCGTTTTAATGCCTTTACGCGGCTAAGCCAACCACACATAGCCATCGCTGTGCCAGAGTAGGAAGCGCGGCGCGCAAGCCTTCGAACGTACACATGAGCGCGTTACCTTCTGGCTTGACGGTGGATTGAAGCAACGGTTTGAAGACCTGGCAGAGGAGCAAGGCCTCGCGAAATCAACGCTGTTCGACGAGGCGATCAGCGATGTAGTGAGGAAGTTTGAACACCCGGAAGCGAACGCTGTAACACCTGCCCGGATTGCGGCGCTGGAAGCTGAGGTGCACAAGCTCCAGCAACGTCTTAACATCGAAGAGCGATTCCACACTGATACGGAGGTGAGGCACTTCAAATCATGGCTACGCCAGCACCCACAGCCACAAGATAGCGATTTCGCACATCGGTTCATTGCAGATACCCGATTGCCTCAGCATGCCTCACGCGCTATGTACGAGGCAAAACTACGGACCTATAATTACTCAACAGAGGATATCCACCTGTTTGAAGAGATGTGGAAAAACATGTTATTCTCTCAAGCGCAATGAAGGTTTCAGCCCATTCCTTAAGTAAGTGGCTGGGCTGGTAACGAAACCTTTAAGAGGCACCACCAGGATCCCTGTAAAAATAGCTCACAACGCACTAGCAGGCTAGGTAATCTGAAGAATTTCCTGCCATCTTGTCGTGTAGCGGGGCGATCTGTTGAGCTGCTTCATCTGCCAGGCGCGCGTGATGCCTTGTGCCCCAAAGAACAAGGTATCGGTGCCCCAGAGCTTGTTTACCCAGTCCACCGCCTGCATCAGTCGTCCCTTTTTGTGATGGTCTTCCAAGGAAAATGTCCCAAAGAGATCAGCCTGCAGCACCTCTTGCCGTGTAATCTTTGAGAGAAACACGCCTGCTTTCCGATAGCACCGGCCATGCTGGTAGAGGCTTCTCACGATCTCCAGCGCGTCGTGAATCAGATCTGGGGTGAAAGCGGTAGGGAAGAGGGTCGTACGCGTTGATTCGTGCGCATACTGGGGAGCCTGGAGAAACACGCTCATACAGGAAGCCACAGAGCCCTGACTACGGAGTTGCTCCGCTGCGCGAGCGGTGTACATCGCTACAGCCTCTTCCAATTCGTTCAGGCTTTCAATCGCTCTGCCGAACGTCCTGGAGCGCATAATGCCCTTGCGCGGTTTGACGTTCGGCTCAAGTGGGAGACAGGCAACACCTTGTAATTCAAGTTGTGTTCGGTGTCCTACTACCGTGAGATGTTTACGGATCCAGCGCTGGTCTGCATACTTCAAGTCTCTAGCCGTGTAGATCCCATGCGCCTGCAAACATGCCGCATACCTGGGGCCAATCCCCCAGACCTCATGGACGCCGAGAGAGGCCAGCAACTCATCCAGTTCTTCCTCCGCTATGCAGGCGATCGCGAGCACATGCCGGTATTCTGGCCGTGCTTTCGCGATCTCAACCGCAACTTTGGTGAGCGTTTTGGTGCTTGCCAGGCCGACCACTGTCGGGATCCCTGTCCGTTGCAAGACAGTTGCCCGGATCTGGTGCCCGTAAGCAGTCAGGTTTTCAGCAGTGACGTGTGTCACATCTAAGAAGGCTTCATCGATACTAAATACTTCTAAGGGGTGCGGAGAAAAGGCGGCCAGGGTCGCCATGACTCGCGCGCTCATGTCATGATAGAGACTATAATTACTCGAGAGTAGAACCACCTGGTGCTGCTCGATGAGATCGCGGCACTGAAAAAGAGGGGTGCCACGCTGGAATCCAAGGGCCTTCGCTTCCTTGCTCAGGGCGGCAATGCAGGCATCATTGTTGGTAAGGACTAACACCGGTTTTTCGCGCAGGGCCACATTGAAGGCTTTTTCGCAGGAGACGTAAAACGAGGTGCAGTCCACAAGCGCCAGCATCACGTTCATACGGCTGCCCTCCCATCTCCATGTGGCCTGGATGAAACGAGTGCATGCACCACCCAGGTGACGACACCCCAAATTTCAAAGTCATCACGTTGCTTCACCTCAAGAGGCGGATAGGCCGGGTTCTCGGACTTGAGAAAGATGCGTTTGGGTTTCACGATCTGCAAGCGTTTGAGGGTGAGATGTTCACCCAACCTGGCAACCACGAGTCTATTGTTGGCGGCAGTGAGTGCCCGATCGACGACAATCACATCGTTGGGATAGATACAAGCTCCGATCATGGAGTCGCCTACTACCCTCATGTAGTACGTGCTAACAGGGTGAGACACCACTAACTCGTCAAGATCAAGTGGCTTCTCTGCATAGTCTTCAGTCGGCGATGGGAAGCCCGCGTAGACCGGCCCCATCAACGTCTGCACATTGCGAAATACTGACGTTTGTTCATGCATCTGTAGCCCCCTTTCAGAAGTGAGCAAATAAGCACCTAGTAACTAGAACTGATGTACGTACCGAAATTGTGTAGAATGAAGGTGTGAGTAGTCAAGTCTTTATGCTCTTTTAATGGGGTAGGACGAGGGTCCTGACCAAATTGTGCAGGAAAACAATATGCAACAAGCAGATACTACAGGCGCATATCCGTGCCCTGGAGAGGATAGATCAATGAAACAGTTCAGGGTAATATTCACTCGGACACTGACCCATGAGGAAGTCATCGAGGCAGCGTCACTTGAAGCAGTCCGGAAGCTGGCAGATGAACGAGAGCGAGAACTGACTATCAATGACTTCGAGACTGAAACCACAACGTATGATATCCAGGAGGCTGACTGCGATTAGAGGCAAATCGCAGCTATCATCGAAGCACAGAGGAGCATTATCTCAAACTCTGGTCTGATAGGGTATACTGTGCTTGGCTCAACACCGTCTACCAGCCGTGAGAGCCCAGGGGAGAATCCGAGGAAGACACCTCACTGGCTTCTCTCCCCTGCTGAAAACAAAAACCACGAGCACCGCCTAAACACTCGTGGTCAATCGGTCTCACTGGAGTTTAACACGATGCCTGTAATACTAGCAGATCAGCACATCGGGCGCAACGGGCAGAACTCCATGTGACCTGTTGGTGTGATCCCGACGAAAAGGTACGATACCATATAACTGTTGAGAGAGGGGACTCGAATGGCAGGAATCACAGACTGGCTCACCGCTGTCGGCACAGTGGGGGCATTCGGCGTTGCCCTGTACCTGCTCAGCTTACAGATGCAGGATCGTCATGACGAACGCGTTAATGCTCAAGCACGCCAGGTTGCTGCCTGGCTTGAGGAACTTCGCACAGAGCCACAAAAAGACGACCAGCAACACACCTTCTTGAGAGCCATCATAGTCATCCTGAATAACAGTAGCGAGCCCATTTATAGGGTTGTAGTCAGGCTCGGCGTCGGCGTACGCGGAACATTCGTGAGGTACCCAGGCGTCATCGGTCCACGTGAGGGTCGTGTACTCTCCATCTTGCTTCCTGCCCCTCCTCGAGGTGAGATTGCGCCGGACGTGTTGTTCACCGATAAGGCTGGGGTCAAATGGCAACGCAATGGAAATACCGGCAAGCTATCACGGGTCAAGAGCATCAACGACATTCTCGCCTTCCAACGGGAAGACGCAGGCGCCTACTCCTCCGCCGAGGCTCATCCAACTCTGCGCCTTGAAACGTCGCCAGCAGACCAGCATGGCCACAGATTGCAGTGGTGACGAGAGTACTGTAGCACCCGGTTTTGCTAATCAGCGCCCTACCTAAGGTTTCTCTCGTTTGAATACACCCACCAGTGCCAGTGTTATGGGATGGTTCAGAAATTGGATGAGTTCCCAGCCATCTTTTCCCAAATCATTCGTATCGGGACTAAATGCTTCCAGGTAAGGGATGCGGAGAGGTGATGCAACAAAGAGGAGAAGAGTGAAAGAGTGATGGGACAGGATACGAAGTGAAGCGTCTTTTGTGTATGGGTATGGGGGCTACGCTTTGCGTGCAACCACCAACAGATGCGCGCTGGCACCAAGCAGAGACGGTTCCTCTTCGAGCCGACGTGCGAGCGCCAGCCATTGTTCGCGCCGCTTCTGGTCCGAGAAGTTGGCGACCACGTCGTGTGAAAGCCATAATGGCCCTTCGACAGGCAGCGTCCTTTCATACAGGAAACCACTCTCCTCCACCTCGGACTGCAGTTCTTTTGGATGATGAAAGAAGGCGGTCGTGAAATACTCCGGGTGGTTCGTCGGGTTGCGATGCTGCCCATCCACCAAGTCGCGCTCGACAATGTGGGCGAAGGCGGGATCGTCAAACCATCCCTGGCGCAGCCCATCGAGCGCAGAGGTGAAGCAGGAAATGCCCACGGCGAGCAGGAGGCCGCCAGATCGCAGGACACGATGCGCTTCATGCAGAGCCGTGAGCCGGTCAACTCGCTCGGTCAGGTGATACAGCGGACCAAACATGAGCACCACATCGCAGCTTTCGTCAGGGCGCTTGAGACGGCGAGCGTCACCGACCTCTATACTGGCAAGGGGAGCGTCTGGTTGCGCCGCCGAAGCCTGCCGCGCCAGTTCTACGTGCAGGGGAGTCGCATCGACGAGATGCACTTCATACCCCTGTTTCGCCAGCCAGCAGGCATACACGCCAGGACCCCCACCGACATCGAAAATCACCGCAGGGAGCGCGGGTATGTACCGCATCACCAACTCCTGGGTGCGCGCCAACTCAATCTGACTCGAGCCGCTCTGTAAGCGTTGGGCCTCATACCCACTGGCATAATGCTCGAAGAATTCAGGCGGAAGGGAGAAATGAGATTCGAATGAATCGGACATGACCACCTCCTGACTCATGGCTTTCCTGTACACTCTATCACAAAACGCCTGCAGTTGGCTTGCTGTTCGTTCTCGTGTGCTCAGCTTCCACGTTGATCAGGCGGCCTGAGCAAGTAGCAGAGGAGCATCTTGATCCTTGTCTGGGGCAAATGGACTGCCGATATGACGAAGCACCTCTACGGGGGTCTGTGCTAGTGCCTGAAAATGAGCCTCCATATCCGCGAGCAGGAGTGCGAAATCGCTGCGGTGATGATTATGGGTCACGATCCGTCGCGAGACACGCCAGAGCCATTCAATGCGGTTGGCATCAGGGTCATAGGCGGGCGTATACACCAGATATAAATGGTCCTTGAATTCGCTGAGCAGGCTACGCACGAGCAAGGAACCAGCCGGGGTGTGAGTCTTGAGATTGTCGGCGATCACGATGGCAACCCGTCCTCGCTGCTTTGAACGAGTCACAGCGGCACGTACTTGCTCACAGAACACATCAGCGGTGCGTCCCGGAGCGACCCTGCCATCGAACCTGCCATCGCGCCAGTCGAGCAGGCCAAAGCCGTAAACCTTGCGGTTATCGCCCGGTGCCTCGACCAGGCGTTGCCCACGTCGGCCTTTGTGAGACCAGACACGGGTGAGAGTCGGGTGAAAGGCAACTTGGATCTCATCCTGCAGATACAGGTCGGCTTGCGGTAGGATCGCCAGCAGAGCCGACAGGTCGGCGGGAAGCTGATCCCACAGATCAGCCTCCACCAGGTCTTTGACGGGTAGAGGTTCGGGTGCTGTGGCACCGGCCAACAGAACCTCTACCCGCAGGCGTTTCCCACATAGTCAGCTTTCTCTTCAGCCTTGCGCTGCAAAGTCCAGGTCGGACGCTTGCAGACGTAATCATGGGCATGTAAGTACACGCGCACGGTCTCCTCCGTGACCAGAACACCCGTGTGCTTGCCTAAGTACTCGGCGAGCCTTTCAGTGGTCCAGTTGGCTGTGTCCTCTCCTACCTCATGGGGATCCAACTCGATGACTCGCACCAGCTCCGCTTCCCAGGCGGCCGTGACTGTTCGCACTCGGCCTGGTGCGGTTCGCCGGGGAACGGCATCCAACCCTCCCGCGAAGAAGCGTTTGAGGACACGTACCACCGTGTCCTGGCTTCGCAGCACGATCTGGGCGATCTGAGTAGAGGTCTGACCCGTTACGGAGAGCAAAAGCATTTGATAGCGGGTACGCGTTTCGGCATCGGAGGTGTCATCGTAGCGACGGCGCAGCTTGGTCAGGGTTTGTTCGTCCAATGGCGGGAGTGTGATGGGAGCAGTCATCTCTTTTTTCCTTTCTTCACTCTTCCACATTTCTCCCTCGCATTGTATCACTTCTCCGCACATTTTACCTGGAAGCATTTAGTATAGCCTCCCTGCCCCGGTACCTGCTGTATGTAGCGTATCGTCTTCGAGTCTGCCGAATTGGTCTTATCGACCTCCATAATAAGATACTCGTATTGCTTCATTTCCTTTCTGCCTTTCTGTACTCTTCAAAACTCCGGATGCCTTTTTGTTAAGCGTATCGCATGAACACGGGCAAATCGAGGAATCAGGACTATTAGATGATTGATCAGATGTCACGCTCAGGTGCTGGCGCATCCACCTCAGGGTACAGCTCGCGGTAGCTATGCCAGTTCTCGCGATAGAACTGCTCACCGAATGACGTGAGGCGGATCCAGTGAATGTCTATCGAGTAGCCGACATGTGCCAGGTATGGCCCGCCTGTTCGATATTCTTCCACCAGCGCGCCGGCCTTATAATCTCTGAGTCGCAGCCAGGTATTCTAGCCGATGTGTCCATAATAGCCGTTCTCATCCTTGACACCTGCAGGCCTGCCCTTCCATGCCTCAGCCATCGCGCGCCAGTGCCATTCTTTGAGGACGCCAGGCGTGCCAGGTTGATAGGCTTTCGCGCCGGTGGCAGATCGCACAATCGCTCGCCCCTCTTTGGTAATCTGGAGCATGAGAAAGCGGTCGAACGTCCTATCCCCATTGCGGCGCAGGTCTGTATATTTGCATTTGATGAATCCACGCGCTTCCAGGGCGTTGAATGTCGAGTCAGTCCCCTCGTCGATCAGCTTGCGCAGGTACAGTTTCGTGTAGAGGGTTGAGCCGACGCCGTTGAAGACGCCATACTCCATCCAGCGCCATTCGCGAGCTGGCCGAGGCGTGCCACCACGCTTCCATAAGCTGCGCTCATCGGCCTCTTGCTCCTGATCCGTCTCGTAAACCGCCTGCAGTTCTCTGTAATTGTCTTTGTTAATGAACTGCTGGTTATCCGTCATACATAGCAACACCCTCTGCAAGGGTAAAAATGTAGCGACTACGTGGAAAGATGCGAAACATGCAACCAATGCGCTCGCTGACTCTAGCGCTCCAACCTCCTGTCTACCTCCTTCGAATCGATTCGATGCCGAAGCTGGTTGCCGGGGGAGTTCCTGTTCTTCCCATCAATCTCGTCTTCACTCGTAAAAGACGGTTCCAGTCGGCGCCGGATACGACACTTGACGCGCTCGCCAACGCAGCTCGGTACTATGTCGAATTCTGTGCTCATCGACGATATGGTCTCCTGGACGTTTCTCATGAAGAGTTTACCACCTTTAAAAACGCCTTGCTTGGGGAACCGTTCAAGGATGCCGAAGGCAACCTCGTGTACCTGAGTGGTTCCCGTCACAGAAGTCGTCGACGCGCCGATCATATTCTCCAATTGCTGTATGGGATAGCAGCAGACATCACAGAAGTGTATGGAGAGACCCTTGACTGGCAGCGCTACAAAGGATCACCTTCCACTCAAACATGTGCGAGAGCTGAGGGGCGTTCACGCCCGAGACATGGGACGCTCCGTGTGCATGCCGTTCGATGGGAACGCACGAAAATTACTGGACTTCCAGACGAGCAATTTGTCAAACTACTCCAGGCCGCACACACCCGATGGGGGGAGCATATTCCTCCGGGTGATAGAGCTTATGCTGCCGACCCTGAGGCACAACGCGGCGCACTGTTTTACCGGAATATCGCTCTGCTCTTCGTCTTGCGCTACGCAGGTAGTCGACGAGCTGAGGCAACCCCACTGCGCATGACCGACATCGACCGCACACGGCATCTCCTGCATCTCGTTACTAAAGGACACCATGGAGAGCGGTTGCCAGTTGTTTTGTACGAGCCAGTCGAACAGGCCATCTGGTTGTATGTGACTCGTTTCCGCCCATTCGTCGCCACTACCCCCGTTGAGGAACAGGATGCCGTCTTTTTGAGCCATAGTGTGCGCAACTACGGACGATCTTTGACCGCGGAGAGCGTTCGCGCGCTCATTGACACCTTACGTGGTGCCCTTGATCCCCCCTGGAATGAGCAACTCACGCCGCATATGCTGCGCCACGCGTTCGGGTACGAATTGCAAAAGATCGGGGGACCATACCTGGTGACCGCCAATATGCGCCATGCCTCCTTGCACTCCGGTGAAGCCTACGCCGGCGGCGCGGAAGTATTTGTCGATGACATCCTGGCAACGGGAAATGCACGGATTCTTCAACTCATCAAGGAAGCTCGCCTTGGAAAGGAACTGCTCTCATGAGCGAATCTTCCATCGATCGAGAGGAACGCATTCGGCAAGCGGCCAATCGGCTCTTTCTCGAAGCCAAACAGGTGAGCGAATTGACGATCGAGAAGATCTTAGCGCTGGCTGGCGAGCCAGCGAAGCGGGGAGCCTTCAGGCGGGTGTTTCCAGGCGATGCATTTGTCCACCTGCGACAAGTATGGGTGCGCCAACATCTTGAGCATGCCATCACCACCGCATTTGCTTCAGCACAGGCACCACGCGATGTCACCCTCCAGCACATTGCCGATCTCGCTGGATGTGGCATCGCGACGGTCCAAAGGCTGGCGGGTTCTCAGATTGCCGCTCGCCGCCGAACCCTGTCTGATCAGCACATCCTGCAAGCTATTGAGCGGTTAGTAAAGGCCAGGATAGCGCCTCAAGATTACACACAGGAACGGGTGTGTGCAGAGGCAGGGATCTTCATCAGGCTTCGCGGCGACCTGCTCCGCGCATTTGAGGATGGCCTTGAAAGGCTCACGCAATGTCATGAGCAACAACAACAGAGACGGGTTCCCGGCACCACCTATGCTTCAATCCAGGGAGGGTGGATTAATGTGGATGAGCCAGTATGGTATCTGGCACCCATCGAGAAGACGATACGACGCGATCAGCTGCGCCCGGACATTGCCGCAATCGCGTGGCCTCTCTTGCGAGAAGAAGCGCTCACCGCGTCACCCAGCGCATCGACGCTGCATGGCCACCATCAAAGCTGTCTCGTTGTCGCCAGGCTTTTAGGTGACACGGTCCCAGACATTCGCTCGCTCACCCTGGCTCAGTTCCAGCAGGCCTGGTCCCGCTGGGAAGCATCCATCCAGGTGCGGCGACATGCGCGAACCATGCTGGTGCGATTGCTCGACACCTTGATTAGCACGAGCACCGCGGAGATGGTGCGACAAGTTCAGGAGTACGCGCTGGCACGCCAGTGGCTCCAGATGATCCGTTTCCGCGATTCTGCAGCAGACAAAACCTAACTGTCAGAGGAGGAGTTCGACCAGGTCCTCGATGGTTGTCTGAAGGACATCATGCTCGGCATGACATATCTACAGCATGTGGGATCGGCAGACGGACAGGTATGCGCTGACCTGCATGTTCGACAGACAGAGCCGGTGTTGTACTGGGGTATTGGACTCATCGTTCTCATTATGGCCTTCACGGGACTCCGGCGACAGAGTATCGCCCGCTTGTCTATCGATGATATTGCCCCAATCGGCCCCCAGGCATTCGCCCTTGCCTGGGGGCATGGGAAGCCAGGGAAGCAACGAATCGCCGTCATCCCAGCAGTGGTGGCAGAATACATTCACTCCTACATCCACGCGACCGACCTCATTCGCGCTCGTCTTGGCACACGACAGATCTTCTTCGCCAGAGACCAAAATCTTCGCTGGAACCGGATGACCATCCCGCGCGTCAGTCAGGCCTGTCTGTACTTTTGTGCTCGGCATGGGCTCACACGCTCCGGATCACCACTACGACTAGGGACCACCATCTTGCGCCGAACGTATGTCACGCGCGCACTCTATGAATTGCCAAGCATTGCCGCTTTGCAGGCACAGCTGGGTCACAACGATGCAAGAACCACACTGGCCTATCTCCAGCATGACCGATTTGAGCATCCCGCTCAGGTAGATCATGCACTTGACACCTTTGGGCGAAAGGTCCTCGCCCGTTGGCACACACCGATCTTGCTCGCAGATCTCCCAGATGCAGAACGTCAGGCACTCCTGAGCGTTCGCCTCGCTCACGAGCAAGAGGTTGGGATGTGTCGTCATAATTGTTGTGTCAAGCTCGATGGGGATCATGTGCCACCCTGCTCGTTGTGCGAACACCTCGTTTCTGGACCAGAGTACCTGGAAGCCTGGGAACGCGAAAACGTCCTTCGGCAACAACACTTGGAGCAACTCGCCCAGATGCCGAAAGCCGAACTGCTTCTCGCACAAATGAAAGGCCAATACGAGCGCTTCCTGGCGAACTATCGATATGTTCAAGAGAGGAGTCATCGATGACAATGGCGCCCGCATACGAAGTCACGACACCAGTTGGTGTCCATCGGTATGCTGCCCAGCATTGGTCAGTCCTGTGTCCCTTTGTGGAGGGATCAGAACAGGACCCGAAACAGCTGTTCTTCTTGACTTCGGATACCTGGGATCTCTGGCGCTACGCGCTGCATGGCACCCCCTCCCAGGCCGGAAAATACCGGATCACCTTTAGTCGTCTCCACTCTTTTCTCAAACCGTTTGTCAAATGGCATTGCTACCAGCAACTCCTCCAACGACCCGGCGACCTGCGAGGGTACTTGACAGATCTTCCCCACCGACTCAAAAAGGCGGACGACTACTTCCTGGATCACGGATACACCTCACTTGACGATCTAGCACCACTCAGCGTTTTTGAAGACCTCTGGGTTTCACTCCTGCCACAAAAAGCCCCACCATTCACTCGCAATGAAATACGGTTTCAAAAGGATACACGGTCTTTTTGGCTCCAGATGCATAACATGTTCGGCGTGCCCTTGCTCGTGCCTCCTGTTGCTCCCTTTGTACACCGTTCTCTCACGGAGATGGGACTCGACGAAAGCGCCATCATTCCTGAGCCAGTCATCAGCCAACTCATGAATAAGTTGGCACTGCATCGAGACGGAATGTGCGTGCTCAATCGCTGCCATCATCTCCGACTGTGTATTTTGCTGCTCAATATCTGTCTTGGCCGCCGCATCAATGAGCTGCTTTTGGCACCACGTGAAGAAGGGCCAGATGGTCCGCTGACCACTTATCCAGCGCGCGGAAAAGGAAAAGACGGGGAACTCTGGTTCCGCTTTGAACCAAACAAAGATGGGCGCCAGAATCAGGTGCATGTGAGTCCGGAATGGGTTGACCTGGTTCGTTACTGTGTCAAAACTATTCTTTTTTATAGTGACGAAGTGCGACATCTTGCATTACCAGAAGAGCAACATCTTTTCATCCTGGTCTCAGAATGGAATGCGACCTATGGCTCTCGTTGCCAGAGCTCCCGTGCAACAGAGCATGACACCGATTACGACTACCGGCATCTCAACAAACGCAATCGGAAGCGTCGCTCCCAGAAGACGCAAACAGCCCGGCCCATGAGCTATGAAGTCTTCTTCTTCTGGTTGGTCGGCAACGCTGGAGGAAACCGGAACCATCGTTATCCCAGCATTTTTCGACAGTGGAATATCACCGATGATGGGAGAGCCGCTGGCAACATCTATTACATTCGCACACAACAAGCGCGACACACCCGCCAATCTGCCCTGGCACAGGACCCAACGATCTCTCCTTTGACACGCCAGCGGGACTTGAACCACACCAGCCGCGATATGCAAATGATCTACCAGCACCATCTCCGCCTCGAAAATGCGAAACTTCGCGAGAAAATCGCGCAGCACCAGCTCCATGGCCTGGGCACCTACTGGCTGGAACAGTGTCTGGGCCTGGTAGAACCCGGTGCGCATCCTGCCTTTCGCGAAGGCTCCCCCACGTTGGCAGACCCACGTTGGCGAGCGCTCATCGTGAATAACCCCCAGTTCGTGCAGGCGAACCGTGTCTCGTGTGGCCTGTGCGCCTTACCCCAGGGTCCAGCAGGGTGTCAAGAATTCATGCATTGCACCGAGGTCGCCGATGAAGGCTGCACCTGGTTCCTGACTGACCCACATGATGTGCAGATGCAAGCAGAGTTACAGGAACGCGCGAACGTGCACCGCGCAAAACAGCGGGAGAGCGAGGAGGGGGGAAAGACGATACAAGCACACAAGTATAGAGTAATGGCCGAGCGCACGGAGCGCCTCCGCAACGAGGCGCTCCACAAAGCAAGCGAAGAGGTGCGTCTCGCATTGCTCGGCGAACTCACCACCTCGGAGGGGGAGTCATGAAACAGCAGCGGAGAACGGCTGAGGAAGGGAAAGAACACCTGCTCTCGGTGATGCGGGAAGTCTCTACGCAGGTGACAGGCCAAAGTGAATTCACCGCACAACGGGTCGCTGACGCTGCTGGTATCTCCACAGTGTGGCTCTACAAAATCGCCGGGGCAGAATTCCGCGCCTTGCGCGCACAGTTGCCGGGATCTCGTAAGACGCGGGATGAAGAAGTGGCAGCCTTACGGCAGGAAAATGCACACTTGCGCACGCAACTGGAGGAAGCGCAAGAACAAGCGCGCCTCGCCTCCTCGACCGCTCTCAAGCAGGCATGGGTGATGCTAGAACAGTGGGAACAGGAAAACCTCGAGTTGCACGGTCATATTCGCGTGCTCACCCGACGATTAGAACAGGCGGGAGGATATATCGATATTGAGGCGACACCCTCCCAACCGGACCGCAAAAACCATTTGAGGCCAGTAGATTTGTAATCAATGAGGCCCTCTCGTCATGCAAGTCAGCCATCCCTAGCAGACTCGTTGTAATAGAGCCAGGTCCGCGAGAGGGATGTGGCGAACGTGCCGGAGATCTCCCCTTCTCCGACTCGTTCCGGTCCAAAAAGGCCCCGACATGTCGGAGAAGGTGCAGCCTCTGAGCCATTCATCCTGTGTTTTCACATGTCGCAGAA
>WNFM01301157.1_pt3 | contig 14527 bp, 9 predicted proteins | sample 5400271 | NCBI WGS metagenome assembly WNFM01 (sample SAMN13153352, study PRJNA577476) | soil metagenome | isolation source: 60 cm saprolite on Douglas fir-dominated hillslope | place: USA:California | collected 2013-09-17 | reverse complement strand
GCGCGTTCTCCAGCAGGAGTTGATTGATGTCCAGGCTCACGTTGTGGGCCAGGTGGACTTCGAGCCGCTCGCGGAAACGGAACAGAGCGACCTTCGCCTGCAGGACGCGCTGGACGATCTGGTTCACCTGTTGGGCGAGGGCCTGGGCGAGCTCCTCGGCGCTGATCATGCCGTTCTTGACGAGCAGCTCCCCGAGCACCATGGACTTGGAATCCCCCGTCTGTTCGACGAACCGCTCGAGCTGGCGTCGCGTCAGGAAGCCGAGGCCGACCAGGACCTCGCCGAGGCGCAGTCCTTCCGGCGTGCGGTCGCTGGCCGCATGGAGGATCCGGCCTTCGGTCAGGCCGATGAGAAAGTTCTCGCCGAGCGTGTCGACCCACAGGACTCCGGTCTTGCGTCCGAAGGCGAGGAAGCTCAGCAACTCCGCCATGGACACGGTGGAGGAATTGCCTTGGAGTCCTTGGTGGGACACTTCGAAAGTCGGCGGCTCGAACGGATGCGCGCTCTCGACCGGGGTGCGCCCGAACAGCTTGCGCACGAAGGTCATCCGATCCTCCTTGCGGGAGGACTCGCTCGGTTCCTGGCCCACGGCGCGCAACACGAGCTCGAGCTGAGCCAGTGCGTCGCCGAGGTTGACCGAGAGGAAACTGCCGCGCTCGGACGTGAAGAGCGGCAGCGCCGACTCCGCGCTGAGGCACAGGCTCTTGCACTTCTTGACGAGCTCGGTGAGGGCCGCGAGCGACTGATCGGGGGTGTCGATGTTCTTCATGATCGGAAACCGGGGATGGGGTGCGAGGGATCGGCCCTGTATCGACCGTTCCGCCGGATCCCTTGAAGCCCGGATCCGGCCGCGCTTGCCTCGTCGCCCGAGTGGAAGTCTCATGCTCGTGTGTTCGCGTCCCTCCTCCTCCCCGCCTTCATCCGAGCCTTCCTCGCGTGCTCCGCCGTCGCTGCCGCGCAGCAGCCCGAGCTCCGGTCGCAGGGCCTCTACGGCTACATCAGCATGGAGGTTCCGGCGCCGCCGGAGGAGTTCGGGTACGGCGTCAGTCTCTACGCGACGGCCTGGCCGCTGCTCGAGCGTCCGTTGCGCGACTTCCAGATCGGTCTCGCCTCGATCTGGATCGTGCCCGAGAACCGCAAGATCGAGGAGCCGCTCTTGCCGACGGGCACCGTGGCGCGCGACACGATGCCCGAGCGCGGGCCGAGCTTCCGCGACGTCTTCCAGACCATCGAAGGCGGCCTCGGTTTCTGGGGCAGCACGCGCTTTTTCTCGACGACGGCCAAGTTCCGCATGAACGGCACGCCCGACGGCTACAACCACGAGATCTCCTCGCCGGGTTGGGGCTTCGGCGACGTGAAGCCGCTCGCGCCGGTAGAGATGGGCATCGCTCAGCTCAGCCCGCACCTCCTCGTCCCGCCGGACGGCCTCACGTTCGATGTCGGCACCTGCGGAGAGCTGCTCGGGTATGCGTGGATGGTGTTGCCGCTGATCGAAGCCAAATCGAAGACCGCCGGGCTCGACATCCCGACCGGAGGTCAGTCGTGGACGTTGTTCCTGAACTCGGAGAACTTCAAAGGGCCCGTGGCGTTCTACACGCCGGCCACCTGGAGCCGGATCTCGCGGCGGCATCCGCCCGCCGTCGGCCGCGGCCTCGACACGCGGCCGGGTCTCGTCACGGGCGGCGCGATCGAGATCAACACGATACCGCGCTTCGTCGGGCACGACGCGCAAGGCGGGACCTGGACGAAGATCCCGCGCCTGCAATTCCCGGCGGACGCCGAGGGCCGCACCGTCCTCATCCACAAGCTGACGCACTATTCCAAGGACGCGCTGTACCGCCGCGTCGAGAGCTGGCTCGCCGGCGGCGCACCGGCCTCGGGTCGATTCGACGAGAAGGGAGCGATCGTCCCTCCGTGCAAGGCGCACCCGCTCGCCGTGAGCCAGGGCGAGGACCATCTTCCGATCCGAGGTTGCGAGAACTGGGTCGAGACGCGCGCGTTCGACGAGAGCACGTTCGGCCTGCAGTGGAAACCTTCCGCGCTCAAGCCTTGGACCGGGAAGCTGAAGCGCGGCTTCTTCCCGCAGTACTGCAAGCAGGAAGGGAAGGAGCTCGTCGCCGTCGACGCGGACGCGGTGCCCTCCGCCAACGGCCTGAAAGCGGCGAGCTTCCTCCCCGCCGCGGACGACCTGTCCTACACCTCGCCCGAAAGGAAGGAGGGCGCGAAGGCCGGGCCTTTCGAGGCGAAGCTCACGGACGGCAGCGTCGTGCGCTACTTCTGGTACCGCTTCGTCGATCAGCCCGCGCTGCAGGACGCCGACCTGAGCGCGGCGGACAAGGTCCGGCTGCAGGCGATCGTCGAGCAGATCCACGCGCGCTGGACGCCGAACTCGGAGTACCTGCCCCCGCCGGGAAAGGGCGCGCTCGCGACGCTCGATCCGGCGCTCCTCGTCAAGCCGCCGCACGGCCTCGAGGTCGGGTACGTGCCGATCGCCGTGCGGCAGTCTCCGAAGTAGGGCGTCCAAGTAGGGCCCCCAAGTAGGGCGCGGAGGCGAGGAGCGGGGACGACGCCTCAGCGTCGGCTGGCCGCCTGCGCGCGCTCGCGCGCATCGATCTCCTCGATCACCGGCGCGACGTCGAAACGCGCGGTCGCGGTCCAGAAGTAGCGCTCGCGCAGCGCTTCGAAGCGGGCGCGCGTGCTCGCCAGATCTCCCCCGTCTCGGATCGCTTCGCGCGTCGCCTCGACGTAAGCGCGCCGCGCGAGCGCCTCCCAGCTCACCCACGGACCGGCGACGAACACCACGAAGGCGGCTGCGGCGATCCGCCGCCTCCGCCGCCAGCGGACTTTTCTCTGCGCGAGGTGTCCGCTCTTCACGTCCTCCAGCGCTTCCTTCAGCTTCTTGCGTCCGGGCGCGATCGCGAGCGCCTCTTCGTACGCGCGGCAGGTTTGCGGGTACGCCTCGGCCGAGATCATCGTCGACGCGTAGGCCTCGAGCCCCTTCACGGCCGCGTCGCGCTCGCCGCCGGCCGCGCGGGCGCGCGCGAGATCGCGGACGAGCTCCCACGTCGCACCGAAGCCCTCGATCAACCGCTCGTGCACCGAGCACACCTTCTTGTGCAACCCGGGCTCCGCGTACAGCTCGATCAGCCGCTTCGCGTGCGCGACCGCGTCCTTCCGGCGTCCTTCCTCGATCGCGAGCTCGAAGCTCTTCTCCCACACGAACGGATCGTTCTCGTCGAGCTTCTGCAGCTTCTTCAGCGTGGCGCGCGCGTCCTCGCTCTCCGCGTTCTCGAGCTGCAGGTGCACGACGACTTTCAACGCCTCGCTCGCCTGCTCCATCTCCCCCGCGCGCTCGGCGAGCAACGCTTTCGCGCACAAGAGGCCGAGGTGGCGCGGGTTCTCCGCGAGACCGCGCTCGAGCATCGCGAGCGCGCGGCGCTTGTCTCGGCGCGCGATCTCGAGCGCGCGTTTCTCGAGGTCGGAGGCGGCGATCGGGCGGATCGCCTGCTTGCGCGCGAGCTCGGCGAGAGCCTGGTACACGTCGAAGCGCCGCGCCGGGAACCGCGCGACGACTTCACGGATCGTGCGCGTGCCGTCGAGGAGCTCGAGCACGCTCGCGATGAACTCGGCGCGCGCCGGATCGTCCGATACGCGCGGCGCCTTGGCGACGAGGTAGTGCGTCGAATCCGAAGGCAGCTGCTCGCGGATCTGGACCCAGTGGTCCGAGCGGCGCGCCGACTCGAGCAAGAGCGGGCTCGCCGGCAACGCCATGCGCAGCGCCTTCTCCTCGCGGTCGAAGCTCTCGGACGGCGCCTCGCTCTCGGTGAACTCGAAGCGTTTCGCGCCCGCCGCGAGCACCTCGCAGGCGTCGTCGACGAGTCGAGCCGTGGCGATGCGGACGAGATCCTCCTGCGCGAGCGCGCCGGCCGCGACCAGCGTCGCGCCCAGCGTCTGCCCACGGCGGCGCTGCTTGCGCGCGGTCTCGATCGTCTCGGCGGCGACGGCTCCGCTCTGTTCCAGGTACTCGAGCAAACCGATCCGACCCGGCCAGGTGATCAGCGCGAGCTTCCCCGCCTCGAAGAAGAGCTCGGTCGGCTCGTCGCCGTCGCGAACCGAGAGCAGCCCCGTGTTCCGCGCGCCTTCCAAGTTCTGGAAGAGGCTCGTCAGGTCGAGCGTGGAGAGGTCGCCTTGGAGGCCCATGGGGTCGCGGAGCGGTCAGCACGCTCCGGAACGGGCCTTTTCGGCACGGGGTGGCTCCGGGATTGACCCGCAGCCGAGGTTCACGGGAATCGCACAGGAAGTGCGCCCTACACCTCCGCCGTCACCGGTCTGGCGCCCTTCAGCCACGCGTCCATCCCGCCCGCCAGATCCGTGACGCGCGGGAATCCGGCGCGCTCGATCAGGCTGGCCGCGATCGACGAGCGGTAGCCGGACTTGCAGACCAGGACGAGCTCCCTGCTCTTCGGCAGCTTCGAGACCTGCGCAACCAGCGCGGCCAGCGGCAGGTGGAGCGCTCCGGCGATGTGACCCGCATTCCACTCGCCGTCCAGGCGCACGTCGACGACGTGCGGAGGCGTGGCGCCGGCGAGCGCGCGCGCGAGCGATTCACCGGTCGCGCGAGCGCGGCCGACGAGGAGCGAGCGGCGCGCGGCCGCCGTCTTCATCCCGCCCTGCAGGTAGCCCGCGATGCGGTCGAAGCCGATGCGCCCCAGGCGCAGGGCGGATTCCTCCTCCTGGCCCGGATCCGCGATCATCACGATCGGCTTCTCCGGATCGAGCACCGTCCCCACCCAACTCGCGTAGCGGCCCGAGAGGCCGATGTTGACGGCTCCCGCGACGTGCTCGGATGCGAACGCGTCGGCGTCGCGCGTGTCCAGGAGCTGAGCCCCGCCGTCGACTTCCCGCACGACTTCGTCCAGGGAGAGCGGCTTCAAGGCCCGCATCAGGACCTTCTCGAGCGTCGGCCGGTCGGCGCGGTTCAGTTTCGCGTTGTAGGCGAAGTACGCAGGCGTCTCGGGCTGAGCGGCGGTCAGGTTGACCACGAACTGAGCCTTCGACATCGGCTGCAGCGCGACGTTCGTCCTGCGCTGCGCGCCGAGCGTCGAGGAGGTCTGCGCGGACATGTTCTTGCCGCAGGCAGAGCCCGCGCCGTGGCACGGGTAGACGAGGGTTTCGTCCGGGAGCTTCAGGAGCTTTTCGTGCAGGGAGTCGTACAGCATCCCGGCCATGTCCACGGCGCTCAGGCCGACTCCGACCAAGAGGTCGGGGCGTCCGACATCCCCGATGAAGAGCGTGTCTCCGGTCAGCACGGCCGCGGGTTTCTCCGCGTCGAGCGCGAGGTCGTAGACGAGGATCGAGACCGACTCCGGCGTGTGCCCCGGCGTCTCCAGGAACTCGAGCCGCACGTCGCCGAGGGTGAGCGCGCCGCCGTCCTCCATCGGTGCGAAGGCGTACTCGGCTCTCGCCCGCGCGCCGAGGTGGATCGTAGCGCCCGTCCGTTCCCGCAGCTCGAGGTGACCCGCCAGGAAATCGGCGTGCAAGTGGGTCAGCAGCACGTGGCGGATCCGCGCGCCGAGAGCCGAAGCTTTCTCGAGATAGATGCCGACGTCGCGCCGCGGATCGACGACGAGGGCCGTCTTCGTCTTCTCGTCGACGATCAAGTAGGACGCCTGCGAGAGGCAAGCCAGGTAGAGCTGCTCGAGATGCAAGGTGGAACCATGCCTTTCGATCGGGTGGCCGATCAGCCGGCGACGGTTTTCGCCGCCGCGACGCCTTGGCTGCGAGACCGGTAGGAGCGCAGGAAGAGCGCGGCGAGAACCATCGCGAGCAGGGCTCCCGAGCCTGCCATCGCCATGTCCTTCTGCGTGTCCCACTCGTCGCCCTGCGTGCCGAGGAACGCGAGACCGGCTCCCGGCTTCGCCACCTGCACCGCCGCCCATTCGAGGATCTCGTAGATCGCCGAGAAGGACAGCGTCAGGTCGAGCGGCAGGTAGTAGCTCCAGAATCCCTTCAGGTCGGCGAGGACGATGAAGCACTCGCGGATCGGCAGAGCGAGGAGCAGGCCGAACGAGAAGTGGACCAGGCGGTCGTACATGTTCCGGTCGGCGCCGAGCCATCGCTGCAGCGTGAAACCGAACGGGACCTCGGAGTAGGTGTAATGGGATCCGACGACGTGGAGGACGGTGAAGAGCGTGACGAGGCCGTACGAGACGTCGCTCAGCCGGAAGTAGCGTGCCGCGATCAAGAACAGCGGGACGAGCACGACGACGAGCGCGTTCTCCATGACCCACGCTCCCCGGTCGAGGGGCGCGATCGCGCCCCAGACCCAGACGACGGCGAACAGCGCGAGAAGGATCTTGTAGTAGGGTCGCATGACGGAGAAGTGCGCAGGACGGCTCATCGGTTCTCGGCGCCGGGCGAAGGTTGCGGGCGGCCGAGCTGCTCGGAGAGCCGTGCGCCCAGACGATCCAGAGCCTCGCGCTCGCCGCGGACTCGGAAGCGCGCACCCTCGCTGTCCGCGCGCTCCTCCAGGACCTCGCAGCTCGCGAAGATGTCGCCGCGCCGCGCCTGCGCCGACCAGGGGAGGAAGAGCTCCGCTTCGACGAGGTCTCGTTGGAAAAAGGCGACGATCGCCTCGCGCAGCTTCGCGACGTCGCCTTCGCGGAGCGCGCTGATCGCGAGGCACTCGGGGTAGCGCGCACGCAGCACCGCCGCGTCGCCGACGCGATCGATCTTGTTGAACACGAGGAGGCGCGGCACGGCCTTCGCCCCGATCTCCTCGAGCACGGCTTCGGTCACCGCGAGCTGCCGCTCGAACCCGGGATCGCTCGCGTCGACGACGTGGAGGAGCAGCGACGCCTCCAGCGCCTCGTCGAGGGTCGACTTGAACGACGCGACGAGTCCGTGCGGAAGGTTCTTGATGAACCCGATCGTGTCGCTGACGAGCACGCGCGGGACGGTCTCCGGGTGCAGGGCGCGCACCGTCGTGTCGAGCGTCGCGAAGAGCTTGTCGGCGATCAGCACCTCGCTCCCCGTGAGCGCGCGCATCAAGGTGGACTTGCCCGCGTTCGTGTAGCCGACGAGCGCGACGCGCGCGAGCCCACGGCGCTCCTGCCGCCGAGCACGCTGCGTCCTGCGCTCGGCGTCCATCGCGACGAGCTCCTCACTCAACTCGGAGATCCGGTCGCGGATCTTGCGTCGATCGAGCTCGTTCTGCGACTCGCCGGCGCCGCGGCCGCCGATACCGCTGCGCTGTCGGCCCTGGGGCCCCGCGATCTTCGCCGCCTCGCGCAGGCGCGGCGCCATGTAGGACAGGCGCGCGATCTCGACCTGGGCGCGCGCTTCGCGAGAGCGCGCGTGGCGATGGAAGATCTCGAGGATCACCATCGTGCGGTCCATCACCTCGCAGCCGACCTCCTTCTCGAGGTTGCGGGCCTGCGAGGGCGAGACCTCGTGGTCGACGAGGACGATGTCCGCGCCGCGCGTGAGCGGATCGGCGGACGATCGCGCCGCCTTCTCGGCCGCGGCGACCTCGCGTTGGGGGTGCCCTCGCCGCGCACGAACAGGCTCAGCTCCTGCCGCTTGCCGGCGCCGACGTACGCCGCCGCGTCGAAGTTCGAGCGCTTCTGCGTGAACGTGGCGACGACGACGAGTCCGAGCGTCTTCGCGAGCTGCCGCAGCTCGGTCAGGGACGCCTCGAACTCGACGTCGTCGACGTTCGGGAGCTGCACGGCCACCACGGCGGCGCGCTTCGGCTTTTCCTGGAGTTCCTGCACGATGTTCGCGCAGCGTAGCAGGTCGCCGGCTTGGAAGCGCGGCGCCGAGAGGTGAGAATCCTGCGATGAAGCTCGCTCGGAACGCACTCCTCGCCGTCCCCTTCGCCTTGACCGCTGCGCTCTCGTGCGGCGGACGATCTTCCTCGGGCACCGGCGCCTCCCTCTCGTCGCTCGTCCACCTCGACGTCGAGCTCCCGCGCGCGCGCGTCCAGAGCGCGCCCGTGCCGGCCTCCGCGCGCGAGAAGCGCGCGTGGAGCTTCGCCGAGCCGCGGCCCGAGTGGCGGCCGCTCTCGTCGGAGAAGTTCCCCGGGCTCGCGGGCGTCGCGCTCACACCGCTCGCGGACAGCCTGCGTCTCTCGCTCTCCGCGCCCGAAGGTCCGCGGAGGGGCATGCTGCTCGGAGGCATCGCCGTCGACGTCCCCGAGAGTCCGCTCGACGCGTGGACGGGTCTCCTCGTGCGCGCGCGGTCGCACGCGCGCATGTCCGGCGTCGGCGCCGGCGCCAACGTCGACACGCGCGCCGCGATCCCGAACAGCTTCGCTTTCTTCGGCGGCGACGCGGGCACCTCGCCGGTGTTCAACGACGGATCTGTGCAGGATTATCTGCTGCCGCTCTCCCTCTGGCAGGACGAGAACGACGCTTCCGCGGCGAAGCCGAGCGCTCGCACCCTGCACAGCGTCGGCCTCTTCGCCTGCGCGCCGCAGCCGGCGGACCTCGAGATCCTGTCGATCTCGCTCGAGCCGCGCGGCTCGGACTACCTCGACGCCTCCGGCGTGCGCTCGCTGACGCGCGACTCGATCACGCGCCGCACGGTCTTCGCGCACGCTCCGGCGAGCCTCGCCTTCCGCGTCCGCGTCCCCGAATCCGGACGCCTGGACGTCGGCCTGACTTGCCTCGAGGGCGAGTCGATCTCGTACCGGACCACCGTGAAGGCCGGAGCGGGAGAGTCGAAGGTGCTCGCGAGCGAGACGGTCGGCGACGCGGCGCAGTGGGTTCAGCGTTCGATCGACCTCGCGAGCTGGTCGGGACAGGAAGTCGACCTCACGTTGGAGGCGACGAGCGCGATGACCGGGGCCGTGGCCTTGTGGGGATCGCCCATTCTTTCGGGCGGCCCCTCGGGTCTCGCGAGCCGCGCTCCCGCGAAGCATCCCAACGTCATCTTCTATGTCATCGACGGCGGCGGCGCCGACCTGATGAGCGTCTACGGCTACAACCGCCGCACGACGCCGTTCCTCGAGCGCCTCGCGCAGGAAGGCGTCGTGTTCGAGCACGCGCACTCGAACTCGACGTGGACGCAGCCGTCGACGGCGTCGTTCATGACCTCGCTGCAGCACAGCGTCCTCGGCGGACTTCGCCGCGGCGTCCACTCGACGCCGGTCCCAGCCAAGGCCGTGACGATGGCGGAGCGCATGCACGTCGGCGGCTACGAGACGGCGGTCTTCACGTCGAATCCCAATTGCGCGCGGGTCATCGGTCTCGAGCGCGGCGTCGATTTCATGCGCGACGTCGACGCGGAGGAGACCTCGAATTCCTCGCAGGAGCTCCACGAGCGCTTCTGGAACTTCCGGCGCGACTATCCGGCCCACCCCTTCTGGGTCCATTTCCAGACGACGGACGTGCACCAGCCCAATCATCCTCCGCCTCCGTTCGCCGGACTCTTCGTCACACCCGAGGATCGGGCCCGGCTCGATCAGTGGGACGGGCAGATGCGCGAGAAGGCCGGCGAGGTGTTCGGAACGACGAGCATCGTCGACTACTACGACACCGCGCTGAAGCGCGCCGGCGTCGACCGGCGCAGCTACTACAGCCTTCGCCGCGGCATGTACGACGAGACGATGGCGCACCAGGACCACGAACTCGAGCGCCTTGTCGCGCGCTTGAAGGTGGAGGGCGAATGGGAGGACACGCTGCTCGTCATCGCGGCGGATCACGGCCACCCGGCCGGGACCTTCGCGCGCTTCGGCCGCGGGTTGATCGAGCCGCAGCCCGCAGGCTGGCAGGGCGCGCTCTTCGACGCCTACAACACGCGCGTTCCGCTCATCTTCGTGTGGCCGCGCGGGATCCAGGGCGGCCGCCGGATCGCGCAGGACGTTTCGATGATCGACGTCCTGCCGACGATCCTCGACCTCGCCGGACTCCCCGCTCCCGAGGTCGCGCAGGGCCGCTCGCTCGCGCCGATCCTCCGCGGGGGCTCGCTCGACCCGCGGCCGGTGATCCTCGACGAGTTCCGCGTCGACGAAGCCACGGGACAGATGATCGGCAACATCGAGATGATCGACGGACGCTGGGGCGCGTCGCTCGAGGTCGGTCCCGCCCCGGGGAGCGCTCCCGACGTGGTCGCTGCGAACGGCCGCCACGCGATCCCCGCGGGCGGACGCTGGGGAGCCGTGCACCCGTACTTCCCCGAGGCGTCGCGGATGTTGCTCTACGATCTGTGGAACGACCCGTTCGCCGCGCGCGCCGTGAACGACGAGCACAAGGATCTCGTCGAGCACTACGAGCGAGCGCTGGTCGAGCAGTGGCACGCCCACCGAGCCCTCTCGCAGAAGCTCGGCGAAGCCGGCGACCAAGCGCTCGATCCGAAGATGGTGCGGCAGCTGCAGACGCTGGGGTACACGCGGTAAGTACGGTGCCAGAGCAATCCCTCAACGATTCGCGCCGCGCGAATCGTTGAGGGATTGCTCTGGCACCGTACTTTCCGATCAGGGCAGCGTCACGTGCCCGCCGGCACGTCGACCTTCGCGAGCACTGCACCGCTCCTCGCATCGAAGATCTGCGCCGGACCGGCGGGCACGAGCGCGAGGGCGAGCGGCTTCCCATCCTTCGATCCAAAGCGGGTCGTGAACGTGGCGCCGTTCTCGAAGGTACGGATGTGAGCGAGCAATCCCCGCTCGAGCGCCGGGCCGTCGACGTCCAATTCGCCGGTTGGGACGTCGAACGACCATCGGTTCTCGCCCGGTACGAGATCGAGTTCGACGTCGAGGCGCGCGTCGCGTTCTTCGGATCCAGCCGCGAGCATCGTGACGGGAACTCTGCCGGAGTCCGCGACCGCGATCTTGAACGATCCGTCTCGGGCGACCAGCTCCTCGCGAACTTGCCAGCGATTCTCGCCGGGCGGCACGAGGCTCGCGGTCCACGAGCGCATGTCCGAGCCCGCGACGGAGACCTGTCCGAGCAGCACGACGGGAGGCGCGTTGCGTGCGTCGAGGTCGAGCGTCGTCGTCGATCCATCGGCGATCTCGAAGCTCGTGAGCGTCGGATCGTTGGGAGAGCCGAGGACCTCTTGCGTCCGGGAGCGCAGATCGCGACTGGTGCGGCGCATCCACCACGTGCCGGCGCCCAGGCCCTCGATGCGGAAGCGTCCTTGGGGGTCAACCGGCACCGAGACGTCGAGGCCCAGTCCGCGCGATGCCGACACCCAGCGCCCCGCGGTCGCGTCGCCAGGGTTGGACAGCATACGACCCTCGAGCACGCCGCCGCGCGTCAAGCGGACATCGAGATCGAGCGCACCCTGCTCCGGCGAGAGATCGAGGTCCTTGGACTCGTGGATGGCGAAGCCCGCCGCTTGCACGACGACGACGAAGCGCCCGGTTCGCCGGCAATCGAAGGCGAACGAGCCGTCGTCCACCGTCCGCACGCACTCGCGCGGCTCGATTTCGAAGCGCGTCGAAAACCCGTTGCAGGAGCGGGGCGTGCTGGAGTCCGCCACGTACATGAGGTACACGAACGCGCCGCGCTTCGGCTCTCCACCGGCGGTCGCGCGTCCGGTCACGCGCGCCACCGGCTTCAGGGTCACGTCGAGCTCGTTCGGAAGAGCGCTCCCGTCGAAGGGACCGAGCACCCGTCGCTCGAAGCCGGGCGCGGAGACGTCGAGATGGAAAGCGATGGAGCGGGCGCGGATTCGGTAGCGCCCACGGGAGTCCTGCGGTGTGGTCCCACCGCCGCCGTTCCCGGCCTGATCGTAGACACCAATGAGGCAGCCCGGAACCGGCGCACCGCGCGGATCGCGCGCGTTCAGATCGATCCACACCGGCTTCCCGATCCGCAGAAGGACGTCGCTCGTGCCGGCCGCCACGTTGCGCGCGACGGCGTCTCCGGAATCCTCGTCGCTCGTCTTCGCGTGGATGTCGATCGATCGCAGCGAGCCGACCTCGATCGCGAAGGCCCCGTCCTTGCCGACACCCGCGCCGACCCAGGTGTCCTCGTGTCCCGCCACCGCGGAGTCGACCTCCGCGTGAGCGCAGGGATTCCCGTCCGCATCGACGACCCGGCCGCGCACGGTGCGCGGATCCGCCGCGACCACCAGGTCGGCCGCGCGCAGTTCCTCCCCGGCGCGCACGTCGAGGATGTCCGAGATGCCGGCGAGCATCCCCGACTTGAGCGCCCAGAGTCGGTAGAGACCGCACGGAATGCCGCGCATCGCGAACGATCCGTCGGAGGCGCTGCGGATGCGGAACCGATTCGGTCCCCAACGTCGGCTCCGGCTCTCCCGTTCGTCGATCGTGAGACCCGGGAGCCCGAGCTCCACGTCTGCGTCGGCGAGCGCTTGTCCCGCCGGATCGACCACGCGACCGACGATGTCGCCCGCTTCGGTGAGCACGACGTCGCCGAGCGCCGCCGTCCTCCCCGACTTCAAGAGGTGTTGGAGCGTCACGTGCGCGTGAGCGACGGCCCCGACTTCCAGCGTGGCGAACCATTCGTCCTCGGACATGGAGGGGTCGCGACCTTGGTTCCGAGACGCGTCGTCGCGGCTCAGAGCGATCCGCACGAGGCCTCGCTCGTCGCTCGTGGCCTGGGGCGCCTCCTCGCGCTTCAGATCCTTGGGTCCGACGCGGTCGGTGCAGATCAGCTTCGCGCCCGGGATCGGCGCGCCTTGCGCGTCGACGATGCGCGCCTCGACGATCGCTGCCGTGGGATCGACCGCCGCGGCGGTCGGTGCGGCGGACGGCGCGTCCGTCTCGGACACGGCCGTGCGCGCGGCCGCTCGTTCAGGAGCCTCTACGCCGCCGCGCGCGAGGTCGATCGCCGCGCCGGCGGCGGAGCCGTCGCCTCCGGAGGGCGCGAGAGATTCCGTGCGCGTCCCCCTCCAGGCGACGATCGCAGCCAGTGCGAGGGCGGTGCCGATTCCACACTTGACGAGTAGGTTCATGGAGAGGAGCGCTCCTGCGACGGCTCCGGCGGACGATCTCGGCGCGGTGAGCGGAACCAGGAGCGCCATCCACGCCGCGCGATCGCCGCGATGGCGGTCGTCGAGCTTCTTGCGCAGCCCGTCGACGGCTTCCTTCAGGCGTCCGCGCACCGTGCTCTCCGCGACGCCGTCCTCGCGGGCGATCTCGACCGACGTCCGACCGTGGAAGTAGTGGCGCACGAGCGTCGAGCGCAGTGGATCGGACAGTTGCCGCACGGCGTCGAGCAGGATCTGCTGCGTCTCGAGCGAGATCGCGACCTCGTCGGAGCCGGGAGCCGGCTCCCGCGTCGGACGCAGGGCCTCGCGCCGTGTGCGCCGCGTCTCGGATCGGTTGCGGCTGATCGCCAGGTTGCGAACGACCCGACCGAACCACGGCCGGATCGAGTCGCCCGCGCGCGGCGGAGTCTCGAGCGCCCTCACCCACGCGTCCTGCGCGAGATCGTCCGCGCTGGAAGCGTCGAGCACGAGCGCGCGCGCGAGCCGGCGCACCCAGAGCGAGTGCTCGAGCATCTCCGCAGGTGAAGCGAGGGTGCGATCGCTGTGGGCGTCGGGTCTCATCGGGTCAGAGACGCCGCCGAGCGCACGTCCGTCGGTCGAAAACCGAGGGATCTTTCTACGGCAGCCAGATCACCGAGATTCCGTTCCCGATGTTCCAGGTGTTCCCCGGAGGATTCGGGCAGAACGTCGCCACCGGGTCGCGGTAATAGACCTGGTAATAGCGCACGTCCCCCATCGACAACGGATCGCCGAGCGCGGCCGAGCGCGCGGAGATCGACGGGTCCGCTCCCTGCGGAGCGGTCACCGCTCCGCCGACGGCGTTCTTCGCGTAGAGCCGCTTCAGCGTCCCTCCGACGCACCGCAGTCCGTCTCCGTAGATCACGGGCGCGATCGAAGTCGTGCCTTGCAGGAACAGGCTGAACGCGGTCGCCCGCTCCGCCGACGACGTCATCACGAACGTGTCCGCGGAGAGACTCGGGATCCCCGCGGCGTTGAGCAGCGCTCCCCCCGTGCTCGCCGAGTTCTCGCAACCGTGCCCGGCGACGCCGCTGTTGCCGCACGGACAGGCCGCGCCCGTCCCGTCGCCGAAGCAGTACGGGACGTAGACGTCGGCCGCGCGGTACGCCGTGACGCTCGTGCCGACGCCCGCGATCACGAGCGTCCCGTTCGCGCCGATCGCGGGCGATCCGATGTTCGCGTTCGGCACGCTCACCGACCAGCGCGGCGAGAGATCCGGGTTGAAGGCGTAGAACATCCCGTTGCTGAACGCGCCGTTGTTCAGGAACACCCGCCCGAGCGCGTCGGTGGCGAGGCGCGGCTCGGAGAAGTCGGCGGGGATCGGCCCGGTCGTCGCCAGCGTCGCGCCCGTCGCCGGATCGAGCTTGTGGATCTCGTTGCCCGGCGCGACGTGGTACACGCTGCCGTCGTTGCCGACCGCGAACTCGGAGACGAACGACCAGCCGGCGGGTACGTTCCACTTGTTCAGGAGCGCGCTCCCGGTGTCCGTGAAGGCGTAGAAGAAGTCGACCGACGCGTTGTTCTGCGTGCGCGACAGGTAGACCGTTCC
>WNFM01186949.1_pt1 | contig 14528 bp, 16 predicted proteins | sample 5400271 | NCBI WGS metagenome assembly WNFM01 (sample SAMN13153352, study PRJNA577476) | soil metagenome | isolation source: 60 cm saprolite on Douglas fir-dominated hillslope | place: USA:California | collected 2013-09-17 | reverse complement strand
AACTTGACCACATGTTGCCACCTGCTTGGCAGTTTGCCGTCCAGGAGGGACTGGTCATGTTAGCGTTCCTCATCCTCTTCCTCTTGGCAACCACAGTCCGTCGTCGGCAGGTACAGTAAACTACGAACTCTGGTGGCGGCCGTGTGGCAGTTTGGGTGCAGGGGGCTGTGGCTGGACGGGGCAGAGGTTTGGGGTAGATGGTGACCGAGCGGCGATGCCGACGACCGACTGGGCCGAGCGGGGACACCCACCTCACCCCGTGTTTCTCAGTTTCCATATAGAAGACTTATATGGGAATCCAGAAACACAGTGGGGGTGGTGAAGATGGACCACGCCACGACACAGGCAACTGATGTCCCTTTGCTCAGGCGTGTGCGCTAGCGGTGGACCACGACAGCTCGTAGGTTCAACGCTCAGCGGCGTCTGGCGGCGGCGTCACGAACGAGGGGCGGAGCGTCTTGTGGTTTGGCCCAGTAAGGCGGACGCGGACTACAAGGTGTTCTACCGGCGTCTTGCGGGTGGCGCGTGGCCCTTTGCGTGCCTCGATGCGGAACTCGTACAGGAGTTCGCCCCACTCGTGACGCCCACTGGTGACCTGACAGTCCTCATACCCGGCATCCTGGACGAATTGCAGGGCGCACTTCCGGGCCTGGTCTACCATGTCAAACCACTGCTGTTTGGTCATGTTCATGGCTGCGGTAGTTTGCCGCCTCCTTTCCCGTGTATGGCGGTATGGCCGGCAGTTCCGTGACCCCAGTATACGATGTCCATCCTGCATCTTTATGTCGAATTTCGTTGCCCACGAGTCTCTCACCACACGACGAGCCAGCTAGCTCACTGCCCCGAACGGATGCTGAGCCGCTACCCGCTTCCTAGGCCACGCGGGGCTCACATGGTGGGAGAGTGCACATTCGACGGGACGGAGCGGGATGAACGGTGGTGGGTGAGCGTGCCCGTCAGCTTGTCGCTATGCCACTCGGGGCGATGCTCCGCTCGGCTGGATGGCGCTAGGCCGTTAGAGTATGTGGGCTTTGGCGGGTAGCTCCGCTGGCAAGGTTCGCTCGGTGGACCCTCTCGCCCGTTGTACACTGTAGAGGTGCCTGCTCAACCGGAGCGAGGGGAAGGTGAACCGTGGCCGACGCGCCAGACGACAGCGAGCCGACACCGGAGCGACAGGCGGAACTGCGGGCGGCGTATGAGAAGAACGTGGCCGAGGGCAAGGCGTCATACGAGGGCGTGGCTATTCGGACGCGGGGCGAGTTGCTCTGGGTCATGCGGGAGCGAGGCTGGTCAGGATGGGTCCACGACCTTGCTGCGGGGTACAAGCCTGCCAACCTCAGTGGCGCTCACCTGAATAACGCCAACCTGAGCGGCGCTAATCTCATCAGGGCCAACCTGAGTGGTGCGGACCTCAATAAGGCGAATCTGAGCAGCGCTCACCTCGGCAGTGTGAACTTCAGTGGCGCCTACCTCGCCGGAGCTAACCTGAGTCGCGCTTGGCCGGCCGGCGCTAACCTGACCGGTGCAGACCTCGGCGGTGCCTACCTCTGGCGCGCTCGCCTAATTGGTGCCAATCTCATCAGGGCCAACCTGAGGGGCGCACACCTCGAATGGGCCAACCTGAGGGGCGCAGACCTGACCGGGGCGGAGCTTGACGGGGCCAACCTTGACGGTGCAGACCTCGACGGTGCAGACCTTACCGACGCGAAAGGCGTATAGCATCAAGTGCAGCCTGGTGTGGCATCCAACAATGTCGTAGCAGCATGGATTCATCGCCACCTTCACCCAACGCTTCTTCGCCCGGTGACCTTACAGCGACACCCCACCTCTTGGCGCCCCGCGTCCTCCATGAGCAGGCTGCCGGGCGCTTCATGCTCCCTGTTCCCGCGGCGGAGCACGTTGAGCTACAATGGGTCTAGAATGTAAACCTGCGACGCCTGCCAGCTCGTAGTGAGCTCAGGAGCGTGACACGCCTGGCAGGCAGTATATTGAAGGAGTACGTCACTGTGATGGGTAAGCGCTCGCTGTTCCTCGCCCTTGCCGCGCTGATCGTGGTGTTGAGCGCCTGCACCTTCACGGGTGGCATCTCCTCGGCAACGACCCCTGGCACCAGCGATGCGTGCCCGAGTGGGCTGGGCAGCAGCTGCTACACACCGCACGCGCTGCGCGTGGCGTACGGCGTCGAAAAGCTGACGGAGCAGGGCTTCACCGGCAAGGGGCAGACGGTGGTGGACATCGTCTCCTACGGCAGCCCTACCCTCCAGCAGGATATGGATGCCTTCGACCGGCAGTTCGGTTTGCCGCCTATCACCATCCAGATCGCCGCGCCTCTGGGCACGAAGCCATTTAACCAGCAAGACAGCGAGATGACCGGGTGGGCCGGGGAGACCACGCTTGACGTGCAGATCATCCACGCCATCGCCCCCGAAGCGGGCATCGTCGTCTTGACCAGTCCGGTGGATGAAACCGAAGGCACGATTGGGCTGCCCGAATTCCAAAAATTGGAGCAATACGCCGTGGATCATCACCTCGGCTACATCTTCTCGCAGAGCTGGAGCGCCTCGGAGGCCACGCTGGCAGATACCGCCGGCCAGCAAGAAGTGACGACGTACAGCGATTTCTACCAGAAGATCATCACGCAGCAAGGCTACACGGTCGTCTCGGCGTCCGGCGATAACGGCGCAACAGACTTTACAGATCTGGCCGCCAAGAACCTCGCATCCACCCGCACTGTCGGGTTTCCAGCGGACGTGCCATGGGTGACCGCAGTGGGCGGCACCACGCTGGATCAAACGGGCAGTGGCTACGACGAGACCGCATGGTCCGGCAGCGGCGGTGGCACAAGCAAGTTCTTCGCCGAGCCCGCGTTTCAGAAGTCGCTGAGTAGCGACGTGCAGACGCTGCTGGGAGGGCAACGGGGCCTTCCCGATGTGGCCGCCAACGCCGATCCGGCGACGGGCATGGCCTTCTACGAGGACGGACGCTGGAATCTTGCCGGCGGGACCAGCGCCAGCGCGCCTCTGTGGGCCGGCATCTTCGCGATCGCCAACCAGATGGCGGGCCATCCTCTCGGCGACGTGAATCCCGGCCTGTACAAACTGGGCGAATCCGCCACCTCCACGCGCGACTTCCGCGACATCACCACCGGCGACAACAGCACGAACGAGAAGGGTGTACAGGTGCAGGGCTTTCCAGCGGTGGCCGGCTGGGACCCCGTGACGGGCTGGGGCGCGCCGCAGGCGGAGAAGCTCATCCCCGACCTGATCGTCGCGCTCAAGTAGCCATCAGCGCGAGGCACGGTGAGGCGCCTCAAGGCCGGAGTGGACACCTCATTTCCACTGGCCGGCAGGCGAACACCATAGCGAGTGATCTTGGGAGTAGCTCCTAATTCAGATTCGGCTGGGGGCGTCATGCTTCATCCAGAAGTTCCTGCAAGCGCTCCGGTGTCAGTCCCCGCTCGCGCGCGCGCTGGCTGATTGTTTGCATCAGATTGCGCGATGACGTGCTTGGTTTAGTAGCCTCGATGAGCTGGAGGCTGACTATGGCTTCAAGTTTGCGTTGCTCCTCAGGCGACGCCTCTTTGAATGCGCGCGCTGCCTCTTCATCCACCTGTATGGTTAGGGGTTCCGTAGCCATCCGTGTCCTCCAGCTTGCTCTGTACGGCTCCAGTCCATTGTACGTTGCTCTGGTATCGATCGCAACACTGTAGGCTCGATATCACAGGCATCCGGGCGATCGGGTACATTCCCTGGTTCCTGGTCCTCCGTTTCCCACGCGCGAGGTGCGTAGTGGCCGCCAGTGTCGGCCGTGTGTGCACAATAGTGCGCGCGGTATATGGCCTCCGCAGCGATCGAACACTCCACGCGAAAGGAACTCGGCAGCATGGCGAGCACACTAGACGGGCAAGTGGCACTCATCACCGGCGCAAGCTCGGGCATCGGCGCAGCCATTGCGCGCGCGTTCCTCGGCGAAGGCGCCGATCTGGTCGTGGTGGCGCGGCGCGAGGAACGGCTGGATGCTCTCGCCGACGCAGCCAAGGCGGCCGGACGCCGCTGCGCAGTGGTCGTCGGCGACACACGCGAGGAAGAGACCGCCAGACGCGCCGTCCAGGCCGCCACCAGCGAGCTTGGCCGCCTCGACATCCTGGTCAACAACGTCGGCATCGGCATCTACAAGAATCTGGTGGACACCACCGCCGACGACTACGACGCCATGATGGACACGAACATGCGCAGCACGTTCGTCTTCACGCGCCATGCGGTCCCCGTCCTCATCGCGCGCGGAGCGGGCACGATCATCAACATCTCCTCGATGGCGGGCGTGATGGGCTTCGCGGGCGAAGCGGTGTACTGTTCCACCAAGTTCGCGCAGGTTGGCTTCACGCAGGCGCTGGATCGCGAGCTGCGCCCGCGCGGCATCAAGGTCGGCGTGCTCTGTCCGGGCGGCGTCAAGACGGAGTTTGCCATCGGCACGGGGCGCACGGAGGCAGGCGTGGCCACATCGGAGATGCTGGAGCCGGAGGATGTCGCGGCGGCCGCGGTGTTGATGGCCACCACCCGCGCCGGCGCGCGCATCGTCGAGATTCGTATGCGCCCGATGGTCGAGCCGCTGGCCGGCCGCGACCCGGAGTAGATCAGGCACAGGCATTGGCACCCACGGCGACCGCGACGCAACAGGGCGAGGTCATGCTTCGCTGGAGCGCCAAGTCGCGGTGGCTGGCAATGCGTCACCATCCAGCGTCGCGACTTCAGGGCCGGCGCAGCCCTCCACTCGCATGAGATTGCCGTGATCTCGGCGCGGCGGGAGCGACGCGTTGCTCCCGCCGCGCGCGCGCCTCGTCGCGCCGTCGCCCGCGAGCGCTATACAGGTGAGCGAATCAGTGCTACCATACGCACCGCAAGGTCGGCGCCTGCTGGCCCGCATGTGCGGGCGAGGAGCGCGGCGCGAGAGGAGCGCAGTGTGGAACAGCTGGCAACCCAGGTCATCGCTGCCCTGAGCAGTGTTCCGGTGGTCTTCATCTATCTGATCGCGGCGGCATGGGTCGGACTCGAGAGCAACGGCATCGGCGTGCCGGTGGAGCCCGTGATGCTCTTCGTCGGCTCATTGGTCGCCGACGGGCACGTGAACCTCCCGCTCGCGATTGTCGCCGCTGGGTTGGGGTGCGCAGTCTTCGGCACGCTGACCTATGTGCTCGGCAGGCGCTATGGCCCGGAGATCATCAAGCGCTTCGGTCATTTCGTCGGCCTGACTCCCGCTCGTGCCGACCACCTGGAGCTCTGGCTGCGCCACCGCGGTCTGGTGGGCGTCGCCGTGCTCCGTATGACCCCGCTGGTGCGCACGTTCAGCTGCTTCATCTGCGGCATCGCTGACGTCGCCCCCGCCAAGTTCGCGTTGGGCACCTTCGTGGGCTCCGCGATCTATTCGGGCGTCTGGATCGTCGTGGGGAATCTGTTAGGCCGGAACTACAAGGCGCCGCTGCGGTATCTGGATCAGCTCGGGTTCCGCGGCATCTTGCTGATCGTGGGGCTCGTCGTCTTGCTGTTCATCATTCATCGGCTCGCCGGCCACTTCGCTTTCCGCCGCATCGCCATCCACTTCCATCGCCACCACCAGCAGCTACATCCCTCCGGCCCACTGCCGGCTGGCACCATCGACGCCTGAGCTCGGATGCAGTGAGTTCGCGGGCGACCTCCAGGGGTCGGCAGCCGCTGGAGCAGCTGGGCCTGCTGCTCCGAGAGAGACGGCGTGTGGCTGATCGGTTCCGCTCGCCGTGGAGGAGGGTCGGGCGCCGGGCCTGGTGTAGCCGCCGCCCGCCCAGTGTTGCTATTCGGCGCAGCGCGACCTGCCCGCAAAGTCTCCCCATGCACTGGGGATACCAGCGATGCGTGTGGCAGACGCCGCAACCGGGGACATGGTGGCGTGCTGCGTCCATGTCTGATACCATGCGAGTCGGGACCTGATCATGTTGTCACCCGGAGCGCGGCCGAGTATGTCGAATACCGATCTGGAGAAAAGTTGAGATCACGATGCGAGTGCTGGTGACCGGCGCGGCCGGCTACATTGGGAGCGTGACGACCGAGGTGCTGCTCGGCGCGGGGCACGAGGTGATCGCGCTGGATAGCCTCGAGCTCGGCCATCGCGCGGCGGTCCGCGAGGATGCCGCGTTTGTGCAAGCCGACGTGCGGGACCACGACGCGATGTTTGCGGTATTCGCGAAGCACCATCCCGAGGCCGTCTTGCATTTCGCGGCCTATACGCTGGTCCCGGAGAGCATGGAGCGCCCAGCGGCTTACTTCGCCAACAACGTCGGCGGCGTCTGTAATCTGTTCGACGCGATGCTCGCGCACCAGTGCTACCGTTTCGTCCTCTCGTCCTCATGCACGGTGTTCGGCGAGCCGGAGCACATGCCCGTCACGGAGGATTTACCGCGCAAGGCGCTCAACCCGTATGGCGCGTCCAAGATCATGATCGAGGAGATGACGGAATGGCACGCACAGCTCAGTGGGCTGCGCGCCGCAATCCTGCGCTACTTCAATCCAGCCGGCGCCAGCGAGCGCTTCGGCGAAGATCGCGCGCATGAGACGCATCTCGTGCCCCTGGCCCTGGCCGTGGCGCAGGGCAAGTATCCTCACGTCACCGTGCTCGGCACCGACTACCCCACGCCAGATGGCACCTGCATCCGTGACTACATCCATATCGTAGACCTGGCCGAAGCCCATGTGAGCGCCCTGGAGGCGCTGAATCGCCACGAGCTGCTGGCGCTCAATCTGGGCACGGGGAGGGGCGCTTCGGTGCTGGAGGTTCTCGCGGCCACGCGGCGGGTCACTGGCCATCCTATTCCTGCGATCAACGGCCCACGCCGCCCCGGTGGAGCGGACAGCCCCGCGATCTGGGCTGACCCGACCCGCGCACGCACGCTGCTCGGATGGCAGGCCACCCGCTCTCTGGACGAGATGATCGCGAGCGCCTGGGCCTGGCGGCAGCACCATCCGCGAGGCTATGAAGCCGACTAAGCCACCGCCACGTGAGGCGACCCCTGGAGACGGGCAGATCAAGAGTCGGGCTGGCGCAGAGCACCAACTGGGCGGGATACTGCGTTCGAGGGCGTGACCCGCCGCCCCATGGAGGCGCGGGGGCAGCAGTCATCACGCCCAGAGTATGTGTCGACGGCTCCAACGCACTGAAACGCGATCGGCAGCGGATTTGCAGGAACATGGCGGCTTATCAGCTGCCGTCCACGCGTACACCAAAGCTCAATGCGCTCGGTATGCTCCCTATGCCGAACGGGCAGCGCGTCACCCGTCGGCTCACCGCAACCTAGACAGGAGTTGCCTTGATGGCTGATCCACGACACTACGACGCTATCGTGATCGGCGCCGGCCAATCCGGCGGCCCCCTCTCCACGGCGCTCGCCCGCGCCGGCCGCAAGACCGCCATCATCGAGCGCGTGCACGTCGGCGGCACGTGCATCAATGAAGGCTGCACGCCAACCAAGACGATGGTCGCCAGCGCACGCGTCGCGTACCTGGCGCGGCGGGCCGCCGACTATGGCGTGCACACCGACCCCATCAGCATCGACATGACGAAGGTGCGCCAGCGCAAGCGCGATATCGTGAACAACTTCCGGAGCGGCAGCGAGCGCCGCATCGAGAGCACCGCGGGTGTCGATCTGCTGATGGGCGAGGCGCGCTTCAGCGGGCCCAAGTCGGTCGACGTGCGCCTCAACTCCGGCGAGACGCTGCAGCTGACGGCTGAGACCATCTTCATCAACACCGGCGATCGGCCCTCCGATCCCGCTGTGCCTGGCCTGGAGCACGTCGCCACGCTCAACTCCACGACGATCATGGAGCTCGACAGCGTGCCCGAGCATCTCCTGATCTTGGGCGGCGGGTATGTCGGGCTGGAGTTCGGCCAGATGTTCCGCCGCTTTGGCAGCCGCGTGACGATTGTCCAGCGCGGCGCGCAGCTGCTCACGCGCGAAGATGCCGACGTGGCAGAGGAAGTCGCCAAGATCCTGCGCGAGGACGGCATCGATGTGTTGCTCCAGACCTCCGCGGAGCGCGTCGAGCCCGGAGACGCAGGAACCATCCGCCTCACCGTCAAGGCCCCCGATGGCGAGCGCACGCTGATCGGCTCCCATCTGTTGCAGGCGGCTGGCCGCACCCCGAACACCGAGCAGCTCAACCTGGCCGCCACGGGCGTAGCTATCAACAAACGCGGCAGCATCCCCGTCAACGAGCGCCTGGAGACCGACGTCGCCGGCATTTACGCACTGGGTGACGTGAAGGGTGGCCCAGCCTTTACCCACATCTCGTACGATGACTACCGGATCATCCGCACCAATCTCATCGAGGGCGGCCACGCGACCATCACCGATCGCTTTGTGCCCTACACCGTTTTCATCGATCCTCAGCTGGGTCGCATCGGCCTGACCGAGCAGGAGGCGCGCGAGCAGGGGCGTAACATCCGCGTGGCGAAGATACCCATGAGCTATGTCGCCCGTGCGCTCGAAGTGGATGAATCGCGCGGCTTCATGAAAGCCATCGTGGATGCGCAGACGAAGCAGATTCTCGGCGCCGCTGTGCTGGGCATCGAAGGGGGCGAGGTGATGGCGATGCTCGAGATCGCCATGCTGGGCAAGCTACCCTACACCGTCCTCAAGGAGGCGATCTTCGCTCACCCCACCCTCGCCGAATCGCTGAACAACCTCTTTATGAGTCTGGACGAGTGAGACAGCTGTGACGGCTGTGTCACCCGAAGCTTCCTCCGAAGTCAGGCGCCACGACAAGGCGGATACCGTTGCACGAGGACATTTCGTGAGCGGACAAGAGCAGTGAGTTTGCCCTGCTCTTGCCGCTGCGCGCTGTATGACAACGCGGAGGGCGTTGCATAACTCATTCGACCACGCCATCCTGGCGATGGCAGCCAAGGCCGCGTCCGTGACGGCATACTCTCTAAGGCGAGCAGATACTCGTCTCCGCTCGATCCCTCGTGCCGCTCGCGCAGGCGTATGCCCAGCAGTGCGGGCGGCGCGATGCGGGACGCGTTAGGGCAACGCCACGCGCAGCACTTCGAGTGTGGTCCACAGGACCAGCGTGGCCACGAGGGAGGCAACGCTGAGGCTGACCCAGCGGAACTTCTGCTGGGCGATGCGCGCCGTGGCATGCACCCCGGCCAAGATGGTCTGGGTCACCTCTGCCCGCGACTGACGCAGGAAGGCAGCCACGAAACCCGGCTCGCTGCGGCGCGCGCTTCCGCCGCAATAGACCAGCGTCGCATGGGCTGACGCCCCGGCCCGCGGCCAGATGACCACGAGGCCAGTCGCGAGGGACAGGAACAGGCCGACGAAGACGAACGCAGTGAGCAGTGCGGTCACACGGGCAGCAGCGGAGGCATGCTCGCCTAGCAGCGCCTGCATGACCGTCAGGTTCTGCGTGCTGAACCAGCTGAGCGAAAATCGCGTCAGCGGCCAGGACCACCTGCGCCTTGGTGTCGGTGCGGTTGATCTGGTCTTCCAGATGGTCGAACAGTGCCGGGGCGACTTCGACGGTCTTGTCGTCGACTTCAGGCGTTTGCTGCTTGATCGCTTCCGCGGTCACGCTCCACCTCTATCGTCTGCTACTCCCTATGGGCTGTGAGCCTGGACGGTCAAGGATCCGCGACACTTCGCGCTGGAAGCGCTACCCCAGCCTTATGGACAACTGGGCGCCACGTACCAGTCCGCCATGTTCCAGAGGGTCGAGCCGGCTTGGGGCCACTTCTTGAAGTTGCAGAGCGTCGGCTTCCACAGCGCCACGTCCGCCCTCATGTAGATCGCCTCAATGTAGAACTGCTGCGCAAAATAGCGCTCGAGTGTCCTCAAGATAAGCGTGCGCTGCGCGTCGGAGACCGTCTGGGCCGCCAGTTGATTGCGCTGGTCCACATACGGATCCATGATGCCATACCAGTTGCCTCCGCTCGGGTGCTGCAAGCTGGGAATGTCGGCGCTGTCGAACGGCCCGAAGGCCTCCAGGCGTCCCACGGGATCCGTACTCTCACTGTCTCCAAACAACAGCAGATCGAACGCCCCCGTCAACACCGGGTTCCCGGGAGACGGCCAGATGCTGGGATCATTGACGACACTCAGGGAGACGTGCAGGTTCTTGAGATAGTCCTGTTGCATCCGCTGGGCGATGACCAGCGGCACCTCGGCGCCAGGCGTGAGGAAGAGCGTGAGCCGCAGCGGGGTCATGCCATCTTTGTAGCGGCGGACGCCATCTACCACTGGAAAGCCGGCACGAGTCAGCAGTGCGGCGGCGTCGGACGGGTTATAGTGCGGCAGCGCGAAGGTCGGGTCATAGTCCAAGGCCGAGGGCGGCTCGAGCTCAGCGGTGAACAGGTTGGAATCGATGCAGTTGCCGGTGCCTAACTGGGCGAGCACAGCGGCGCAGCGGTCGAACGCCTCTATGAATGCCTGGCGCACAGTACGGTCGGGAAAGATGGAGGTGCCCCCGTTAGCCTGGGCGTTGAGCGCCGTCGCGCGCTCTCACGCTTCGGGACTCTTCCCAACCGGCTCAGCGCATAGGTGTCCAGGTTCATTGCGAGGTCCAACCCACCCTGCTGAAACCGGGCGATCAGAGCGTCTTGCAGCCGAGTATCCGGGATGCATACGCCGTGGGTCAGGGGCACGTCCTGGCACGTGCTCACAAGCGTGACCTGATCCAGCGCCGGGGTATAGAAGAAATTCGAAAAGTAGCGCGCGGGTTCTTGACCAGGACAACCTTGGCGTCCGGGACAAAGCTCTGCACTGTGAAGGGGCCGTTATCGACCGGGATGGTTGTGTTGAATTGGGCGCTGGCCTGAAGTTGCTGGGCGAGTGTGGAGTTGTAGGCGCTGGTCCGCGAGTTGAATACGCCAGCAAACTTGCCGCTCGCATACACATGGAATGGCACTGGGTACAGGGACCCCAACACAGTGAGATAGTCGGCATAGGGCACGGACCACTGGATCTGTACTGTGCTAGGGTCAGGCGCACTGAGGTGCATCAAGTCCCAGGGATGTGAACCGTTGATGGCAGGATCTGCGTCGAGACGGGCGCTGAACAGGAAATCGTCGGCGGTGATTGGTGTGCCATCCGACCAGACGGCATGTGGATCGATGTGGAAGGTGGTCGTCTTCTCATCCCCGCTCTCCTCGCCGTTGTCGACCGTTGGTACCTCGGTGCACTGGTCCGGCTTCCAACCATCGAGTCCGAGCGTGAGATCGGGCAACTGAACTACGCAACTATCCCAAACGGGAACGAATTGCGCTTCATTAGTCCCGTAGTTCAGATACGGTGACGCGACGGAAAAGATGCTACTCGCCAGCCCGACGGTGATCGCGCCGCCGGTGTGGGTGGGGCGGTGGTATGTGGAGGTGAAATCGTAACCCAAGTGCTTAGGCCCGATGAAGATCGGTGGTTTGGTGATGAACAGGGTGGTGAGGGCGACTACCAGGCTCAGCAGGCTACTCGTCACTGCCGCAAAGGGCTTGCGCGCGTCGCGCCACTGGCTGAAGAGCGCTCGCCGCACCGGCCGGGCCAACAGCGCGGCCACCAGCACCAGCCCTGCCAGCCCCGCCGCCAAGAGCCCAATGGCCCGCGGGAAGACCGGCACCAGCAGCGGCAGGAGCAGCCCCACCACCGCCAGCAGCACCGCACTCAGGAAAACCACCGCCGCCAGGTCGGCGCGCAGTCCCGGCCAGGCGTCCAGCGTTGATAGATCTCCTCGCGCCGCGGCAGGGCTTTCAGCCGATGCTTACCCAGATCGCGCAGCCCTTCTCCAGCAACCAGCTCCTTGGCCGCCTGGTCGCGCGTCGCCTGCGAGAGCAGCACCTGCCCGCCATGCCCGGCGGCGGCGATGCGGGCCGCCCGGTTCACATCTAGCCCGACGTAGTGGCCGTGCGAGACCGTGCCGGTACCTGTATGCAGGCCCATGCGCACGCGCACCTGTCCCCCTGGAGGCCAGCTGTGCTCTGCCAGGGCGCGTTGGGCCTGAGCAGCGGCGGCCAGGGCGTCGGTGGCACGCGCGAAGGCGGCGAAGAAGCTGTCGCCCTGGGTGTCCACCTCGACGCCGTCGTGGTCCGCCCACGCCTGTCGGAGGAGGCGTTGGTGGTCGGCCAGCACCTCGGCGTAGCGCTCGCCCAGACGTTGGAGCAGCTTGGTGGAGCCTTCAATGTCGGAGAAGAGGAATGTGACGGTCCCGGTGGGCAGGTCGGGCGGCAGGGTAGCAGGCCAGTCGGGCATCTGGGGCCTCCCGTCGGTGGACAAGCTCAACGTTGGCGGCATTCTAGCACAGCCAGCGGGCGTTGCCTACTTCAGGCGAGCAGGCCCCCCCAGGCGTGGGCGAGCACGCGCTTGGGCGAGCGAATCAGATCAGGCCGCCCAGCCTGCTGGGCCGCCAGGCCAACGACGAGGGTCGCGGCATAGGTCAGCATGACCCGCACAGTGATGGCGGACCAGCCCGCCAGGGGAGGGCGCTGCAAGCGGAAGAGACGGAACAGGCTGAACACTCGGCCAAAGAAGCGCTCGATACTGCTGCGCTTGCCCAGCTCGTCGGCGGTTCAGGTTGGTGGCAGCCCGTCCAGTTGCTTCTGCCGCTTGGGGTTCCACGGGATGGCCGCCGCAGCCCCCAGCGCGGTGTGGATCCAGGCGATCAAGCGCAGGCCCCAATAGCCCGCATCCAGGCGGATCACGCGCGGACGCATTCGATAGAGGCGGGCGGCGGTCGCGAGCAGCGGCTGAGCGAAGGGGCATCGTGGCCGTTGGCCGGGGCAACGAAGCCGAGCAGGGGTAGGCCGTAGCCGCGGCAGAGCAGGGTATGGACGTGATAGCCCCACAGCAGCGGCCGAGCGTGATGGTGCAGGGCGTGGCCCAGCGCAGCATCGGGATCGCGGCGGCGCCAGGCCAGGATCGGCGCGCTGTCCACGATGAGGTCGCGTCCGCTGAGCAGGCGCAAATGGCGGGCGAGCTCGACCAGGACCACGACCAATAGCTCGCACACTGGCGCGCCGGCTTGCGCCGCACGGCGGCATTGCTGGGAGGCGCTGGGCACGCACGGCCGGCCGTGCGTGTCGGCGGGCAGCCCACAGGCCAGCGCTAGCGCGGGCCAAGCCACCAGCCAGTCATGCAGGCCTTGGTAGAACAGCCGCCACAGCGTGCGCAGCAGCGCCAGCGACTCCTCCCGATAGCGGCGCGGCCGCCCGCCTGGACCAGGAGGTAGCGGTGGCGGGCAGCGCCGTCGAGCGAGCCGCACCGCCAGCCGACACAGCGCCAGCAAGTGCAGGCAGCCTACCAGGGTGAGCGCCTCGACATGCAGCGCGGGACCGACCTTGGCCTGGGCACGGTGATAGGCTGGAGGCGGAACGGGCACCGCGCGTGCACACGGAGCCGGAACCATGGGCTGATCTCCTTGGCGCGGGGACGAGCCGCGTCCAGAGGTCAGCCTACCTCATTTCTGCGGGTATGCAATGCCTTCAAAGCGCATACAGCGGTCGCTACGTACAACGCGCCCGTTACGGCGTGAGGAGATCGGTCTGCAGTTGGTTGGCCTCGCTCTGCAAGCGATTTTGCAGGTCAGTCGTCTGGTTGAGCTCGCCATCGTACACTTGGAAGACCGTCGAGGCAGCCGCGCTCACCTCCTCGGGATGCGTGCTCATGAGGGCGCTCGCGGCCTGCAAGAATGACACCCCGCTCACCGTGGCGTTGAAGGGAGCCCCGACGGTCGTGTCCGTTGTGTCCAGGAACGCTTGCGCCTGCTGGAGTGCACTCTCGCAATCCGTGAGCAGGCTCTGGTAGCGCGCCTGCGGTGCGGTGATGCCCTGCAGGGTGTGGAGCACGCCTGGCAGGGCCGTTGCGTCGGCTTGCAAGTTGCTCTCGGACTGTTCCATGGCAGCGCGGAAGGCACTCGCGTCACTGGCGTCGCCATGCGCGGCATCGCGGACGTCGGTCGCGTGTTGATAGACGTCCTGTAGTGGTCACTGGCAGTTGACGACCAATTGTCCGGCAAAGGTGATGAGCGGTGCACGCGGAGCGCCAGTCACGACGGTCACCCCGACCGCCGCGACAAATACCCCGGCTGTGAAGACCGTCGAGATCGCATGGCTGGTGCGTATCCAATTCAGCCAGTCGGGCAGATTCTGCAGGGCGGCGGGCACAGCAATAAGCCCCTGCGCCACCTTGGCGCGGGTGGTGCGCTCGTCTGCCGCCTGCAGGGCCCGGGTGCGCCTGCGGCCCAACCAGGTGAACACTGATCCGACGACGGCGATCAGGGTGGCGGCAATCGGGGCGAGAATGACTGACGCCGCCTGCCAGGTGACGTGAGGATCGAGCGGGAGGAGATTGAGCCGAGACAGCAAATACGCACCAAGGATCAGCGCCGAGAGCAGGGTGAATCCCGAAGCGATACGCTCCAGACGGGACACGCGCGGCTTGGCGGTTGTCGCTGGGGCCTTTGCCATAATCTCCTCCTTCGACAGTGTGTCGCTGCCGCAACTCATGCTGCCGGGCAACG
>WNFM01083791.1_pt2 | contig 14528 bp, 13 predicted proteins | sample 5400271 | NCBI WGS metagenome assembly WNFM01 (sample SAMN13153352, study PRJNA577476) | soil metagenome | isolation source: 60 cm saprolite on Douglas fir-dominated hillslope | place: USA:California | collected 2013-09-17 | reverse complement strand
GCCCAGGCGGCCAGCCGGTTGCTCCGCTCGAGCTCCCGGCGCTGGCGCTCCAGGTCGCCCGCCATGTGGTTGAACGACTCGACGAGCTCGCGCAGCTCGTCCCGCGCGTTCGAGGATACCCGGGCCTCGAGGTCTCCGGCGGCCACGCGCCGCGTGGCCCGGATCAGATCCCGGATCGGCCCCGAGATACGGCGTGACATCGACTGGGCGAGGGCGGCCGCGAAGAGCAGGAAGGCCACCGAAGCCAGCCGGATGTTCCGATCCAGGTCGTCGAGCGTCGCCTGCAGCTCGCGCTGGCGCAGGGCGAGGGGGATGGACAGGATGCCGGCTTCCCCGGGGGCGAGCTTCACGGGCACCGAGACCACGAGGGTCGAGAAGCTTCCGATGCGCTCGGTGCGCAGCGCCGACGGCGCCTGCTCCAGGCTCAACGACCGGAAGACCGCCCCGGGCACGCGGGGCAGCAACAGGCCGGAGGCGTAGAGCTCGCGCTTGCTCGAGGCGAGGAGCCGGCCGTGGCCGAACACGTCGAGATCGTTGCGGATGAGACTGGAAACCCAGACGAGAGCGGGGTCGGTCACCGGCTGCAGGCCCGCCGCTTCCCCCCGCTGGTAGAAGGCGAAGTCCTCCACGGCCTTACGGGCGACGGCGGCCCGTTCGAGGGCCTGGTCTTCGGACTCCCTCAGGAGGCGGTCGCCGACGAAGCGACGCACGACGACCTCCAGCACGGCCACCGGGATGATCGCAGCCGCCACGAAGGCCACGAAGAGACGCAAGGTGAACCGCTGCCGCACTCCGGCAAACAGCGAGCGCAGGGTTAGGCTGGGCCGTCCGAGCGCGGTGCGCACGAGGACGAGGGCCAGCAGAACGCTCAGGGCGAGGAGCAGCAGGCCCGCGAAGGCCTCGACCAGCCCCGCGAGGTAGCGGCCGGCGTCCACCCGGGGATAGGCGAGACCGAACGACGACTGGCCATCCGAGAACAGGAACGTGTGGTGGAGGCGGCCGTCCACGAGCATGGTCGCCCACTGCCCTCCGGGGCTCCGGCGCACGCGGTCCGCCACGTCGGGGGCGAGGGCAGGGGGGCGGTCCGCGGAGCTGAAGGCGATGCGACCTGACGGGTCGTACACGAGCAGCTCCACCGGCCGGGCGCGAGCCGTCCCCGACGAGGAGCGAAAGAGCAGCGAGTAGGGGTCGCGGCCCGGGACGATGGGCAGGTTCCAGGCGTCGTCGCCCAGGTAGAGGTGCACCGCCCCGTGGCTCTCCCCGGCGTACACGAGCCTTCGCCGGGCGTGCAGCACCGCCCTCTCGGCGCTGGCCAGGCTGAGCCGCTCCCGCGCCACCTTCCAGGCCGGATCCGCGGGGAGCGGGCGGGGTGGCCCCGCGATGTCGAGGGTGGGGAGGTTCAGGGCGAAACGGCTGATCACCAGTCCGCTCGCGTCCTGGATCTCGACCGCCGAAGAGAAGCCGAGGCGCGCGAGGTCGGTGGCCGACCAGGTGGCGAAGGCGAGCTCTTCCAGGCCGGGCGGGCCCGGTCCGTTGGATGGGTCCTCGAGGAGGTCCAGGGTGTCCACCTTGTGCTGCGCCTCGCTCAAGACGAAGGCCCGCCACTGGGGCTGGCGGAGGATCAACGGCGCGTGGTCCCGCTCGATCTGCGCGCGCACCCCCTTCTCGCCGTAGTGGACGAGGCTCGGGTAGAGCAGGAGCGACAGGGCGCCCACCACCGCGAGTACGAGCCCGGCCCAGCCTTCGGCGGGGGCGGCGCGGACCTTCGGCAGCCAGCCGCGGTGATTCGCGGCCAGGGCCGCCAGGAGAACCAGGGCGATCGCGGGGACCAGGGGAAGGCTGATCGCCCGGGGCCACAAGGCTCCGGCCACCAGGCCGAAGGCGAGCCAGGCGCCCAGGAGGACGGACTGCGCTGGCCGCCGGGCGGGGAGCGGGCCTCCGAGGCTCAGGGCGGACGTGAGCAGCACCAGGCCGGCCGCCATCACCAGCAGGAGCGCCACCTGTATGACGGCATGGTGAACGCTCCGCGGCAGGAGCGTGATGGTCTCCAGATCGAGAGCGCTGCTCGCGCAGGTGTCCGCGATCCAGACGAAGGTGCCGGCCAGAACGGGCAAGGCGAGAACGCCGCCCAGGAGGGCCCGGCCGGGCCGGAAGGCCCCAGAGGCCGGGGCCAGGACGCGCTCGAAGACGAGGGCCGACAACACGAAGATCGAAGCCGCGGTGAGAAGCAGGTCGAGAGGGCTTTTGAGGAGGGGGCCAAGGAGGGTGGAGCCGTAGGCGCTCGGAGAGAGCAGCGACGAGGAGGGCGCGGGAATCGGCCAGCCCAACACGAGCACGGTCAGGCGCAGGAGGACGACCCCGAGGAAGATCCGCGCCCGAAGGCCCGGACGTTGGGCCAAGACCATCCATGCGAGGAGGGCGAGGCAGACGAGGGCGGCGGTCCCCCGGCGATACGTGCTCTCCCGAGCGTCGCCCTCGCGCTCCCCCCCGACCGCGGAAGCCCGCGCGATCCCGATCATCCGGCCTCCGGGAGCGAAGAGCGCAGCTTCGATCGCCTCGGGGGTCGGCGAGGCGGGAGCGGGCACGGTGTCGTCGCGGGCGTCCACGTACGACACCTCGAGACCCGCGTCCGGGCCGGCGATCCGGTCGTAGTCCGACAGGTACTGGTTCCGGATGTTGCGGCGCACCTTCACCGGGAAGGCCGCGCTGGCGAGGCCAACGATGCGGTTGCCCTCGCGGACCGGGGAAGTGGCCACGAGAGTGGTGGTGACGCTGCCGGCGAGAACGAAGACGCCGTGTTCGTGTCCCGAGACCGTTTCCAGGCCCCGGAGCTCGGGCCCCCGGCCGGTCCAGGCGAGGATCGACAGGGGGATGGCGTGCACGGCCAGGCTCTCCGACTCGTCGTGGCCCGCCGCGAGCGTATCGAGGCTGGCGAACAGTCCCGCCAGAGCGACGCGGTCTCCGCTGAGGGCGGTGCGGGCCGCGGGAAGGGAAGCGACCTGCTCGGCCGCGGCCTGGAGCGCGGTCACGAGCCGATCCTTGCGGCTCGCGGCGGCCTGCAGTCGCGCGAGGAGCGCCTCCCTGGATCCCCCGCGATCCGCCACCGAGCGGCGATGGACCTCGCCGCCCAGGGAGAGACCGAGCGCGGCCAGGAGAAGGAGGAGGGGCAGGCGCCGGTAGCCGGAGCCTCGGCCGGAACCCCGAGACGGGGGCGCTTGCGGCAGCAACGGATCCGTCAATGCACGGTCACCATCAGATCGTAGACCCGCGGTCGCGCCACGGTCAACGCGTCCCGCGACAAGGCGGCGGGACGTGGCTCCGGCTCAGAGACGGTAGAGCATCCAGTAGATGACGACGCCGGTCACCGATACGTAGGCCCAGAGGGGGAGGGTGATCCGCGCGATCCGCCGGTGAGCCTCGAAGCGCCCCCGCAGCGCCCGACTCGCCGTGGTTGCCACCAGAGGCACGATCAGGACCGCGAGGATCGTGTGGGTGATGAGGATCGCGAAGTAGGCGGTGCGGATCGCTCCGCGGCCCGTGAAGGGCACCGAGCCCACGTGGAAGTGATACACGAGGTAGGAGGTCAGGAAGAGGGTCGAGCAAACCAGGGCCGCGATCATGCAATTGCGGTGCGCGTCGCGCCGTCCGCTTCGAATGCAGGCGTAGCCCGCCGCCAGGAGGAGGGCGCTCAGGCCGTTCAGGCCGGCGTTGACCGCGGGGAGGTCCGAGATGCTCATGGGGCCCCCGGGTTGAAGGGGCACCTTCGACAGGTCAGCGGGGCAGGAACAGGAAACGGAGGACCCTCGCGAGGAAAAGAGCCAGGCGCGCGCGAAAAACCACGGCCGCGATCGTCCCGAACACGAGGTAGGGAGCGAAGAACATCACGAGGATGGCGTGATTCAGCTTCTCCGCCATGGCTCGTCCCTCGGGGGACTGGGTCACGGTGGCCTTGCACATCGCGCATTGCGCCAGGGCCGGCTCCGTGGCGAGGAGGCCCGCCAGGAGGAGACCCGCGACCGCGAGGCCAGCGGCGGTTCGGCGGGTCACCGTATCGTCCGGTCGAGCACGTGGTGGCTCTCGGGTGTGATGTAGAGGAAGAGGATGAGGGTCGTCACCATGATCCCCGCGAAGACCATGAGGCCCAGGTTGCTCTTCTCGAAGCGCAGGTGCATGAAGTTCCCGCCGATCATCACCGCCTTCAGCATCATGAAGGTCAGGAGGAAGGGAACCAGCAGCCAGCGTGGCATGTGGAACGCTTCGGCGGCCAGCATGGATACGGTGACGACCAGGAGGAGGGCCCAGGTGATCCAGTAGATCCGGTAGGGGTTGGCGTGACTGGCGCTCATCGGTCCCATTCTAGATCAGATAGAACAGCGTGAAGATGAAGACCCAGACCAGGTCGACGAAATGCCAGTAGAGGCCGGCCATCTCCACGTTCTGGGCCGGCGTCTTGCCGAGGGCGCTGCGGATCGCGGTGATGGTCAGGATCACGAGCCCGGAGAACACGTGGGAGCCGTGGAAGCCGGTCAGGAGGAAGAACGACTGCCCGTACTGGGGCGGCCCCCAGGGGTTCACCAGGAAGGGCGCTCCCTTCGCGTGGTTCATGAGGTGCTGCCCCTCGTGGATCAGGTGGGTCCACTCGTAGGCCTGGCAGCCGAGGAAGGCCGCGCCCCCGATGATGGTCAGGATCAGGTAGCGAAGGGTGGCCTTGCGGTCGCCCAGCTTGGACGCTCCCACCGCCGATCCCATGGTCGCGCTGGACGTGATCAGGATGAAGGTCATGAGGGCAATGAAGGGAATGGAGAACGGGCCCTCCTGCGGGCCCGGCCAGGGGGCGGGGCTCGCCTGCCGCAGGAAGCTGTAGCCGCAGAGCAGCCCGGAGAAGAGCAGCCCGTCGGTGACGATGAAGATCCACATCATCGTCTTCTGCCAGCTCGCGCCGAAAGGCGCGGCACCGCCGCCCCAGTGGGCTTCCATCGCGGCCACGGACGAGGCGTCGTGCATCATCTCCCCCATCGATGTCGTCGTCCTAGAAGACGAACAGCAGCCAGAGCAAGTAGACCCACAGGCCTGCCAGGAAATGCCAGTAGGTTGCGAACAGCCGAAGCCCGTCCTCGCCGGGCAGGTAGGCCAGGCGGCGCAGCCGGCGCAGGACCGCCACGAACCAGCAGAGCCCGCCCAGGAGGTGCAGGGCGTGGAGACCGGTCAGCACGTAGAAGAACGAGCTGTGCGGGTTCGAGGCCAGGAACACCCCCTGGGCGGCGAGCTGCTGCCAGCCTACGTACTGGCCGGCCACGAACACAAGGCCCAGGGCGCCCGTCAGCAGGACGAAGCGTACGCAGCTCGACAGGTCCCAACCGCGCAGCCGCCGGCGCGCGATCTCCAGGGTCGCGCTGCTCGCGAGAAGCGCCAGCGTGTTCAGCCAGAGGATCGGGGGAGCGGTGAGCGGCTGCCAGTCGGCCGAGGCGCGGCGCAGGATGTAGGCGCTCGTGAAGCCGATGAAAAGCATGGAAACGGTGCCGAGGAAGGCCCAGAGGCCGAAGAGGTCGGGATTGCCCAGGACACCGGCCGCCCCGCCTCCGGTGGGACCGGGACCGCCGCCGGGCCGTTGATCGCCACCCCCGGCGCCGGAGCCGCCGCCGGGCCCCGAGTACGCCGGCCCCTTGTCGAGGACCTCAGCCGGCATGGCGGGCCCGTTCCCCGACCGGCGCGGGATCGGTCTGCATCACGTGGTCGGACTCGAGGCCGGGCACGCTGTAGTCGTACGGCGAGCGGAAGACCTCGGGGATCTCGCCCGGCCAGTTGCCGTGCGGGGGCGGGGAGGAGGTCGTCCACTCGAGGCCGTTGGCGTTCCAGGGGTTGTCGCCGGCCTTGGGCCCCCGGAAGGCGCTCCACAGGAAGTTGATGAGGAACAGGAACTGCGAGGTGCCCAGGACGAATGCGCTGATCGTGATGAACTGGTTGATGGGCTGCAGGTCCTTGAGGAACTGATACTGATAGGGGTCGTAGATCCGGCGCATGTGCCCCGCCAGGCCGGTGTAGTGCATGGGGAAGAAGACGCAGTAGTAAGCCACGAAGGTGAACCAGAAGTGCAGCTTGCCCAGGGTGTCGTTCATCATCCGGCCGAACANNNCCCCGAAGAGGGCCGCCCCCGCCATGATGAGGTGGAAGTGCGCCACCACGAAATACGTGTCGTGGAGGTGGATGTCGGGAGCGGACTGGCCGAGCCAGATGCCGGAGAGCCCGCCGCTGATGAACAGCGACACTACACCCATGGCCCAGAGCATGGGGGTCTTGTAGGTGATGCGCGACTTCCACAGGGTGGCCAGCCAGTTGAAGACCTTGACCGCCGAGGGAATGGCGATGGCCATCGTCCCCACGGCGAAGGCCATGGCCAGGTAGGGGCTCATGCCGGAGATGAACATGTGGTGGCCCCATACGACGAAGCTGAGGCCGGCGATCGCCACCATGGCCCCGGCCATGGTCTTGTAGCCGAAGATCGGCTTCCGGGCGAAGGTGGCGATGATGTCCGATGTGAATCCGAGGGCGGGCAGCATCAGGATGTAGACCTCGGGATGGCCGAGGAACCAGAAGAGGTGCTGCCAGAGGAGGGGCGAGCCACCCTGGTGCAGCGGCGCCCCGTCGGGCCCCACCAGAGCCTGGCCGGAGACCACGAGCCCCGCGGGGAGGAAGAAGCTCGTCCCGAAATGGCGGTCGAAGAGCAGCATCAGGGAGGCCGCGGTCAGGGCGGGGAAGGCCAGGAGCCCCAGGATCGCCACCAGCATCATCGACCACATGGTGAGCGGCATGCGGAAGAGGGAAAGGCCCTTCGTGCGCAGGTTCAGGATGGTGGTGATGAAGTTGAGCCCGCCCATGGTGAAGGAGGCGATGAAGAAGACCATGCCGATGATCCAGAGGGTCTGACCCATCTCGGAGCCCGGCACCGCGTTGCGGAGGGCGGAGAGCGGTGGGTAGGAGGTCCAGCCCCCGGCGGCGGCGCCCGCGCCCACGAAGAACGAGGTCAGGATGATCAGGCAGCCGGGGAGGAAGGTCCAGTAGCTCAGGCCGTTCAGGAACGGGAAGGCCATGTCGCGGGCCCCGGCCTGGAGCGGGATCAGGATGTTCCCGAAGCCGCTCACCGGCGCCGTGGAGAGCACGAAGAAGACCATGATCGTGCCGTGCATGGTGAACAGCATCGCGTAGAACTCGGGGTTCATCACCCCGTCGGTGAAGCCGGTCTTGAGGATGCGGCCGAGGCCGGGCCAGGTCTTCTCCGGCCAGGCGAGCTGCAGGCGGATCAGCATGGCGAGGAGGCCCGCCACCCAGGCCATGCACATGGCGGTGACGTAGTACTGGATGCCGATGACCTTGTGGTCCTTGCTGAAGACGTACTTCCAGATGAAGGCCTGGGGGGCGTGGTCGTGCGCGGCGTGGGCGCCGTGGGCGGCGGTGGTCTGGGTCATGCTGGTTCTCCTACTCCGTCGCTTCCTTGATCTTCGCTTCGAGATCACCGGGCGGCACCACCGTCAACTGGCCGCGCATCCGGTAGTGTCCGAGGCCGCAGTGCTCGGCGCAGGCGATCTCGTAGATGCCCGCCTCCTTGGGGATGAACCAGGTCTCGACCGTCATTCCGGGCACCGCGTCCTGCTTCACGCGGAAGTTCGGCAGGAAGAAGCTGTGGATGACGTCCAGGGAGCGCAGGCGCACCCGCACCGGGCGGCCCTCCGGCAGGAAGAGCTGGTTCTGCAGGACGATGTCGTCCTTGGCGGCCGGATCCGTGCGGTCGAGGCCGATGAAGTTCAAGGCCGAGGGATCGACCAGCTTGTAGTCGGTCTTGCCGAAGACGCCATCCGGGCCCGGGTAACGCACGTTCCAGGCGAACTGCTGGGCGGTCACCTCGACCACGAACGCGTCGGCCGGAGCCGCCCGGGTCACCGAGGCCCACAGGTTCAGGGCCTTGAAGAGGAAGAGGAACATGATGGCCGCGGTGGCGAGCGTCCACGCCCACTCGAGCTTCGGGTCGTCGTGCCAGTAGACCGCTTTGGCGCCCGGCTGGTCCTGGTAGCGGAACCCGAACCAGGCCAGGGTCAGGTTCGTGAGGATGAAGACGGCCCCCGTCACCACCAGGGAGACCCAGATCGCATCGTCGATGGCCACCCGGTCCGACTTGAGGGGGGGCAGCCAGGGCTTGGTGAACAGGTACGTGGAGACGGACACCAGCACGACGGTCGCGAGGGCGAACAGCAGGCCCTGCAGCTTCGACATCCCGGTCCTCCAGTCAGCGCGACGTCAGTCAGCGACCGGGCCCGCCGCGGGGGCGGATCCGGCCAGGGACACCTCGTGATCGCGGTCGGGCGCGGACACTATCGCAGGACGCGCGGCGCGGTCAACCTCGGGGCAAGCGCTCATCATGGACGCGCGGCCAGCAGGAGAAAGGAGAGCGCGGGCAGATAGACGACCGAGGCCAGGAAGAGCGCGCGGGCCGCGATCTGGTTCCGGGCGAGGGCCAGGTTCAGGGCGAATCCCGTCAACCCGATGCCCAACCCGGCCGCCCCCACCAGGTAGACGCCGCTCGTGAGGCCGGCCGCCGCCGGGGCGAAGCTCACGAGCAGAAGGGCCAGGCTGTGGATCACCGCCTGCCGGCCGGTCAGGTGACCCTCGCGGTCGAGGACCGGCAGCATCGGCAGCTTCGCGAGGGCGTAGTCGTCCCGGTAGATCCAGGCGATGGCGAGGAAGTGGGGAATCTGCCAGAGGAAGAGGATGGCGAACAGCACGAAGGCGCCGCCGTCGAGCGAGTGGCGGGCGGCCGCCCAGCCGATAACCGGAGGCAAAGCGCCCGGCACCGCCCCCACGAGCGTCGAGAGCGACGTGCGCCGCTTGAGGGGGGTGTAGAGGAACAGATAGCTCGCCCAGGTTGCGAGGGCGACGGCTGCGGCCAGGGGACCGGAGAGCCAGGCGAGCTCGGCCAGCCCGAGGGCGCTCAGGGCCGCTCCGAACGACAAGGCCTCCGGGGCCCGCATCCGACCCGCCGGCAGGGGACGGTTGCGGGTCCGTCGCATCAGGGCATCGGTATCGCGCTCGAGGAGCATGTTGAGCACGCTCGCCCCGGAGGCGATGAGGCCGGTCCCCACGAGGGCCGCCAGGAGGGCCGGGACGGAGACCGCTCCCACGGTTCCGCAAACGAAGCCGACCAGGGCCGTGAAGGCGACCATGGTCGTGATGCGAGGCTTCGTCAGCTCGAGATAGTCGGCGTACGCGGGACGGCTCTCGACGAGGGCAGGGCTGCTCATCAGGCGGCAGCCGGAGTTAGCCCTTGAACGTGAAGTTCAGGGTGGCGCTCTCCCCGTCCTTCACCGTGACCTTCTGCGCCTGACTCTTGAGCTTCCCGTGGAAGGCCTCGATCTCGTATTCGCCGGCCGGAAGGCCCTTGATCTCGAACGTGCCGTCCTCCTTGCTCACGGTAAAGAACGGATGGTCGAACACCGAGATGAATGCGCGCATCCACGGATGAACGTCGCATCCCACCGGGATCATGACCTCGGCCTTGTCGAACTGCCTCGTGGACTCCATGCCCTGACGGGCCTGGCCGAGGTTGAACTCCGGGTTGACCTGGGGACGGGGATGGATGTTGTGGAGCGTCTCGTCGCTGTTGCGGATCTTCAGGGGCTGGCCCGTCCGCATCGCGAGCATGTGCGGGTGGTAGTCGCAGCCCTTCTGGTCGAGGAGGGCCGCCTCGGCGGGAGGGGGGAACGTCCCCTTGAGGCCGCTCTTGACGTATACGAGGACGTCGGCCAGGCCGCCGTCCTTGACGTGGAGCTGCCATCGCTCGAGGCCGTCCTTGTGCATGGCCGCGCATTTCGGGTCCGCGTTCAGCTTGACCTTCTCGGCAGCCGCCACCGTACCTTCGTACGCAATCTTGCCAGCCACGGCGGCGGAGCCGGCGGCACCGGCCGCGGCGGCGGGAGCCGCGGGCTTGGCCTCGGCGGCCGGCGCGGCCTTCGAGGCGGCGGCCGGGGTCGACGGCGTGGAGTCGCCGCCGCAGGCGAACAGGGAGAGCGATCCCACAGCCACTAGGGCAAGGGGCTTGCGCAAGATCATCGCGAGGGCTCCTTAAGGAAGTGTCGGGATGGAAGCGGGATTCCAGAGGGCCCGCAAGTTCTCAACCGCCGTTAGTGTACCGGGGGAGCGAGCGTTGTCAATAGCGCACTAGCGCGCGGGCTCGGTGCCGAAGCCTGCCAGCTCGAAGCCCACGACCGACTTGTCGCGGAGGCCGAGGAACAGCCGTCCTCCCAGGAGTAGCGGGGCTGTCCCGATCCGGGCCGACGTGCGCAGGTTGCCCACCGCTTTGCCGGTCTTCAGGTCGAACCCGATCACGTCGCTCTCGTGGCAGGCCACGAGGACCGTGCTCCCCGAGACGAGCGGACCGGAGATCGGCCGCGACGGCAGCGGGGCGCGCCAGACTAGGTTGCCGTTTCCGCGATTGAGGGCGTACAGGACCGCGTCGAACGAGGCAAAGAGCACCCGATGCTCTTGGATGATGCCCGGGCTGTCGATGTCCGCCCCCACCTTCCAGGTCCAGCCCCGCTGCCCCTTCTCGAGCCCGATGGCGAGGATGCGCCGGTCGGTCGTCCCCACGTAGAGCCGCCGGCGCTCGGGGTCGAAGACCGGCGTGGCGAGGAGTGCCGAGCGGGTTCGGAGCGTCCAGAGCGAGACCCCGCTGGCCCGGTCGCGGCAGCGCAGCGTCCCGTCCTCCTCCCCGGCCAGCAGGCGGGAGCCCGCCGAGAGGGGCGCACTGGTGATCGTCGGGTCCGTGGGAGCCGACCAGAGCACACGACCGGTCGCGAGGTCGAGCGCCGCCAGGCCCTTTCCCGCGATCAGGACGCGATCCCCATCGAGCACCGGTGGCAAGTCGCCGACGATGCCGGATGCCGTTTCCCATCGAAGCGTTCCCTTGGCCGCAGCGAGGCATCTCACGGTGCCGTCGACCAGCCGGACCACGAGCCCGGCCTCGCCCGCGGCGAGAGCGCCGGTTCGTTGGTCGGACTGCCACAGGATCTCGCCCGTCGCCGGCTCCAGGGCCCGAACCACGCCGGCGCGCGTGATCGCGAAGAGCCGCCGGCCATCGGTGGCCAGCGAGCCTTCGATGAAGTCGCCAACCGGCGTCGTCCAGAGGGCCTTGAGCGGGAAGACGGCGGGCGCCGCCGGCGGACGCACCCCTCCGCAGCCGTTGCTGGTCAACGACAAACAGAGGATGGTGACGGCGGCTCCGGAGGACCTCACGGCGCGGGCACTATAGCATCCGGCTTCCGCCCGAGCGCACACCCCTGGTTCGCAAGGCAATTGCCCTTGGGAAGCAACGGGCGGCGTTCGCACGGCCAACGGCCCCTGGATGCTCATGCACCTGCCTCGGGGAGCAACGGGCGGCGAGCGCAGCCGAATTCACTTCGGCGGAGCGAGCGGGGGATCAAGGGGGGGCGCCGCAGCCCCCCCTTGCTCAAAAGGACCTTGCCTGTCCCGACCGGTGGTTATAATCCCGGCCCACCGGGAGGTCCATGGAACGCGAGACGGTCCTGATCCTCGATTTCGGATCGCAGTACACCCAGCTCATCGCCCGCCGGCTACGCGAGCTTGCGGTCTATTCGGAGATCCTCCCCCCGGGCACGAAGCGCAAAGCGCTCGCGGCCCGGAAGCCCAAGGGGATCCTCCTCTCGGGCGGGCCCGACAGCGTCCACGACCGGGGCGCCCCGCGCTGCGACCCCGGGGTCTTCGACCTCGGGGTGCCGGTGCTCGGTGTCTGCTACGGGATGCAGCTCATGAGCCATCTGCTCGGGGGCGAGGTGCGGAGAGCGGACCGCCGCGAGTATGGGCCGGCCCTGTTCGAGCCGAAGGGCGGGCTGCTCCTGCGCGGCCTCTCGCCCTCGACCCGGGTCTGGATGAGTCACGGGGACTCCATCGTGCGGCCGCCCGACGGCTTCTCGGTCGTGGGCTCGAGCGGCAGCAACGCGGTGGCGGCCATCGAGGCGCGCGACCGGCGCTTGTTCGGCATCCTGTTTCACCCCGAAGTGGTCCATACGGCCGAGGGCACGACGGTGCTCGGCAACTTCCTGGATGCCTGCGGGTGCCGCCGGGACTGGAACGCTTTATCCTTCATTGAAGATGCGGTCGGTCACATCCGCGAGACGGTGGGCAGCGGCCGGGTGATCTGCGCGCTTTCCGGGGGTGTCGACTCCTCCGTGGCCGCCCTTCTCGTCCACAAGGCCATCGGCGATCGCCTCACGTGTGTCTTCGTCGACAACGGCCTGCTGCGCAAGGACGAGGCGGCCCAGATACGCAAGCGCTTCACCGAGCGGATGCGCCTCAAGATGCTGTTCGTCGACGCGCGGAAGCGCTTCCTGGCCCGGCTCAAGGGCGTCGCCGACCCGGAGCGCAAGCGCAAGGTCATCGGCCGGGAGTTCATCGAGGTCTTCAAGGCGTCCATGAATAAGGTGGGGAAGGCGGACTTCCTGGCCCAGGGGACGCTCTATCCCGACGTGATCGAGTCCACCTCGGTGCGGGGCCCCTCGGCGGTGATCAAGAGCCATCACAACGTCGGCGGCCTGCCGAAGTCGCTCAAGTTCAAGCTGATCGAGCCGCTGCGGGAGCTGTTCAAGGACGAGGTCCGGAAGGTCGGCAAGGAGCTGCCAGCCCTTCCCCGGGCCGGGTCTCGCGGTGCGCTGCCTGGGGCCCGTCTCGAAGGACCGGCTCGACCTGCTGCGCGAGGCGGACGCGATCTTGATCGAGGAAGTGAAGGCGGCCGGCCTCTACCGGAAGATGTGGCAGTCCTTCGCGGTGCTCCTGCCGGTGCGGTCGGTCGGGGTGATGGGCGACGACCGCACGTACCAGTACACGGTGGCGCTCCGGGCGGTAGAGTCGATGGACGGCATGACGGCCGACTGGGTACGCCTGCCCTACGACCTCCTGGCCCGGGTGAGCAACCGCATCGTGAACGAGGTCCGCGGCATCAACCGCGTGGTGTACGACATCTCCAGTAAACCCCCGTCCACCATCGAGTGGGAATGACATGAAGCCCGAGTTCGCCCACCTCCACCTCCACACCGAGTACAGCCTTCTCGACGGGGCTTGCCACATCGACGAGCTGGTGGACCAGGCGGCGCGCTTCGGCATGAAGTCCCTGGCCATCACCGACCACGGCAACATGTTCGGGGCGGTGGCCTTCCACGATGCCTGCCGCGACAAGGGCGTGAAGCCGATCCTGGGCTGCGAGATCTACGTCGCGATCGGCAGCCGGCTCGACAAGAGTGCCTCGGGGATCAGCGAGGCCTACAACCATCTCACGCTCCTGGCCGCGAACGACGAGGGCTACCACAACCTCGTCAAGCTCGTCTCCCTCGGCTACACGGAGGGCTTCTACCACCGGCCGCGCATCGACAAGGAGGTCCTGCAGAAGCACAACCGGGGGCTCGTCTGCCTTTCCGGCTGCCTGAGCAGCGAGATCGGGGTCGCTCTCCGCAACGGCAACGAAGCGGGGGCCCTCCGGTCGGTGGGGGAGTTCGGGGAGATCTTCGACGAGGGCCGCTTCTTCCTGGAGATCATGGATCACGCACCCGCATCCACGACCGCACGGGGCTGCCCCTGGTGGCCACCAACGACGCGCACTACCTGCTGAAGGAGGACGCCCACGCCCACGACGTGCTGCTCTGCATCGGCACCGGCAAGAAGGTGCAGGAGTCCGAGCGCTTCCGCTTCGAGTCGGAGGAGTTCTACCTGAAGGACGCCGAGGAGATGGCGCGGGTCTTTCCCGACCATCCGGAAGCGATCGCCAACACCCTTCGGGTGGCCGAGATGTGCGATTTCACCCTGAAGGAAGTGTCGACCCTGCCTGCTTTCGACGTGCCCCCCGGCTTCACCATCGAGAGCTACTTCGAGAAGGTCACGCGGGACGGATTCGAGGACCGCTGGCGCACTCTCGGGCCGCTGGCCGAGGCGGGCCGCCTCCGGTATCCGAAGGCCGACTACGCGTCGCGCCTCGACAAGGAGATCGGGGTCATCCGCCGGGTCGGGTTCGGCGGGTACTTCCTGATCGTCTGGGACTTCATCCGCCATGCCAGGGAGCGGGGGATCCCGGTGGGGCCGGGTCGCGGCTCCGCGGCGGGGAGCCTGGTGGCCTACGCGCTCCGCATCACGGACATCGATCCCATCGAGAAGGACCTCATCTTCGAGCGCTTTCTCAACGAGGAGCGCATCAGCCCCCCCGACATCGACATCGATTTCTGCGAGAACCGCCGGGGCGAGGTCATCGAATACGTGACCCGGAAGTACGGCCGCGACAACGTGGCCCAGATCATCACCTTCGGGACCATGAAGGCCAAGGCGGTGGTGCGCGACGTGGGCCGGGTGCTCGACATGAGCTACGCCGACGTCGACCGCATCGCCAAGATGATCCCCTTCGATCTGAAGATGACCCTCGACAAGGCCCTCGAGGAGTCGCCGCCCCTCAGGGAGGCCTACGAGAAGGACGCGAAGGTCAA
>WNFM01174845.1_pt2 | contig 14531 bp, 18 predicted proteins | sample 5400271 | NCBI WGS metagenome assembly WNFM01 (sample SAMN13153352, study PRJNA577476) | soil metagenome | isolation source: 60 cm saprolite on Douglas fir-dominated hillslope | place: USA:California | collected 2013-09-17 | reverse complement strand
GGTCGAGGGCGCGCGCGGCCTGCGCGCGTTCGACCAGACCGTTCACTTCGAGCAAGCAAATCTGGCGGCGAGCCGTATCGAGCCCTTGGGCTGTCCCTTCTTCGGTCCGGCTCAGAATGGTGGCGCGCACTCCGCCCAAGGCGAGCGTGCCCGCAATGCCCGGTCCCATCATGCCGGTTCCAATCACGGCCGCGGTCTGAAATCTATCTTTCGACATAAGCTCTTTATCATAACCCGAACCTGTGAAGCAATCCCGTCGCAAGACCGCGACAGTAATGGCGCGGTCTTGCGACGGATTGCTTCTCGTCGGCACGGGGATCGGCTCGCCGGCAAAATACTGCGTTACTATGAAGAAAACAGCGGCCCGCCGCAACTAAATGCTAAGCGCGCGGTCTTGCGCCGCTGGACCGGAACTGTGATAGATTGGCGGAAATGCGATTAGCGCCGCCACAGGAGTAAATCGTTATGCTCGATTCGCGAATCAACCGTAGAGCCGTTCTGCTCACCGGACTTCGAATGGGTTTTGTCGCCCAAGGCCTGCCTCGGCTACTAGCCGCTCGAGGGATGGTCAAGATTGTGGAATTTGACCCGAGCGGGCGGCGCGCGGGAGTCGTTGAAGTGGAGAAAGTCAAGAAGACCGAAGCTGAATGGCGGAAGCAACTGACGCCGGAGCAGTTCGAAGTGACCCGCCACAAGGGCACCGAACGCGCCTTCACCGGAAAGTATGCCGCGAACCACGCCGACGGTCTTTATTTCTGCATCTGCTGCCGCACGGCGCTGTTCGATTCGAAAACAAAATTCGAATCGGGCACAGGCTGGCCGAGCTTCTGGCAGCCCATTGCCAAGGAAAATGTCAGCGTGGGCGCCGACAACTCCCTGGGAATGGTTCGCGACGAAGTGAACTGTGCCCGCTGCGACGGCCACCTCGGCCACGTTTTCAATGACGGGCCGCGGCCAACCGGTCTGCGGTATTGCATGAACTCGGCTTCCCTCGATTTTGTTCCGCGAGGCCAGAAAGCAACCTAGGAGTAATGAAGAACATGCTCAGAATCTCAAGCGCTCTGATCCTGGCCGCCTGCCTGGCGATGCCGGCGGCCGCCGTATCGATTCCCGATCCCGCCATCGACGTCGATCGTCCCGGCGAAAAAACAAAGCAGATCGCCGTCTTTGCCGGCGGATGCTTCTGGTGCACCGAAGCGGTCTTCGAGCAGATCGCCGGCGTTGACAAGGTGATCTCCGGGTACGCCGGCGGCGACAAGAAGTCGGCGCACTACGAGATCGTCAGCGCGGGGAGAACAGACCACGCCGAATCCATCCAGATCACCTTCGATCCGGCTAAGATTTCTTACGGGAAGTTGTTGAAGATATTTTTCAGCGTCGCCCACGATCCGACCCAGCTCAATATGCAAGGCCCGGACCACGGCCGCCAGTATCGCTCGGCGATCTTCCACACTGATCCGGAGCAAAAGCGCGTGGCCGAAGCCTACATCAGTCAACTGAACGAGGCGAAGGTGTTTCACAAGCCGATCGTCACCCAGGTGAGCGAGTTGAAGGCTTTCTACCCGGCCGAGGAATACCACCAGGATTTCGTCAAGCGTAATCCCGACCATCCTTACGTGGTAGTCAACGCGATTCCGAAGATTCAGAAGACCAGAAAGGAGTTTCCGGCGCTGGTGAAGAAGTGACCCGGCGGCAGTTCCTTGGAGCCGCCGTGGCGCTGCCGCTTGCTTCCGCAGCCCGGCCGAAAGGGTATCTGGTCGACTGGACTCACCTCTTTGGTGACGATCGACAACGCTTCCCCTATCACAAATACGCGCTCAATCAGGCTGCGCCGAAGCCGGTCGAGAGTTACTCGGTATTCGTTCGTGACGCCGGGATCGACCACTGCATCATCGTCCACTCGGAGGTGTACCAGGACGATCACCACTACCTGGAGTATTGCTTCGAGAACGAGCCGTCGCCAGGCTTCTTCAAGGCGACCTGCCTGTTCGATCCGGTCGACGACAAAACCCCTGCCCGCATCGAGGAAATCTACCGCAAGTATCCTACCCGCATCATCGGCATGCGGATCAACGTGCAGAATGCGCCCGGTACGCCGCCCACCACAAGCGGAGGTGTTCGCAACCGCGATATGCGACACCCCAACATGAAAAAGACCTGGCAAAAGCTGGCCGACCTGGGGTTGAGCGTGGAGATGCAGTCGATCCCCTGCTACGCGCCAATCGTCGGAGCCCTCAAGTCCGAGTTTCCGGATATGGTCTTGCACATCGACCATTTTGGACAGCCCGCTCGGGGCACGGAAGCGAAGTTTCAACAAGTGCTGGAGCTGGCCAGGCTGCCGCGTGTGTACATGCGGGTCGAGCCGCTGGGCGACACAAGCATCGTGCGAAGGGTCTACGACGCGTTCGGGCCGGACCATCTTCTTTGGAGCGGCTTCGGAGGCAACGTGAAGGCGTTTGAGGCGAGGATGGCCGCCTTCGGTCAGATGTTCAGCTTCGCATCGGAGGAAGACCGTGCCAAGATTCGCGGTCTGAACACGATGAAGGTGTTTAACTTCCCGATGTAGTCCCAATCGCAGTTGTTTCTGAGCCGCGACAGTCATGGAGCGGTCTTGCGACTGATTACTTCACAACTTGTCACGTGGGGACGGTTTCCCTGTCCCGGCGCGACAAAAGACTCATCGCGGCAGACTATCGGCAGCGGGATGGCGTACGGGCTGGCTTCGCCGATCATCGCGCGTTTATCCTTTGCGATGTCAAAGCCGCCGGAGGCGCCGAGATCGAACACGAGCGACGGATTCGCCCTTGTTCGATCGCCACCAAGATCGCGCGCCACCAGGCGGCGTACATATTCAGCGAGGGAACACCCAGATCGCTAGCCCGCCGGCGGGCCTGGCCGTGGATCTCCGGCTCCAGTGTAATCTGCGTGCGTGACATCATGATGGCGACATCGTAACAGAAGACGACTTCCGGGAAAACGGGACGGCGGCTATTCCCCGGCGATCGTCAGGACGTTCTGCTGCAAGCGCGGCGATACAAAGAACCGGGCGCGACTAAACGCGTGCAGCAGCACTCCGAGTATGCCAGTAACTCGCAGTCCCGCGCTCTCCGCTGCGCTACGTCCATCTGTCTCGTCCAGTAAAACCAGATCCGCCTGCAGTTCGAGAGCGAGGGCGATCGCTTCCGCCTCGCCGGGATCGAGAGTTGCTTCGAGTAGCCGAGCAATCTTGTCGTCGCGAAGGGGACGCACGTTAATCCACTCTTCCCCGAGGGCCTGCTGAATGTCTTTCCGCGCGGATGGATAACCGAGCAGATCGAGTTCCGCCTTTACAGCGTGGGGAATACAGATCTCGCGGAACTGGGTTCGAAGCAGGTCAAGACGGCCAATGATTGCGAGGTTGGAAATTGGCGAGGTATTACTCGCCACGACCATAGGAGATGTCTTGCGCCAACTCCGCGTCGCCGTAATGCCGGGCGATTCCACGCAGCCCCACCAGTTCCCCGAAGCGCATCCGATTCATCTCGGCGAGTTCAGCGGCTTTGCCAAGCGAAAGCGCCCCTTGGGAATAGAGCGCAACGGCCAGTTCGATCCGGAGTCGCTGCACAATCTCTTCTTCGGGAATTCGCAGGCACTGGACCACCGAGTCCGGGATATTCAAGGTCACTCCCATGTCTTCACGATACCGCGGTTCGGCGACGAAAGCCAACGCGCGTGGCCATGCGGTCAGAAACTCCGCACTCCCATCGACACCACGTCATCCACCCGCATCATCTCCTTCACGACGAACGGCTCGCCATACTTCGCGCCGATCAGGTTGCCGTAAAATCGCGCCACGCCGGCGAGCCTCTCGCGGATCTCCTGCTCCTGCGGGAACAGTCCGGCGCCTTGCTCGCTTGCCCCGTATTGCGAGTGATAGCTCAGCAGCGCGGCCATGCGCCGCTCGAACTGAGCCGAGATGTCCACTACGAACGACGGCGTCACGTTCGCATAAAGCGACGAATAGAGAACCTTGCTGGGCCGATGCGGCTCGGTGTAGTCGTCCAGCTTCTTGAGACCGGCGAGAAAGCACGCCTCATACGACAGCTCGCCGGCGCGATAGTGGTCCGGATGCCTGGCCTCCCAATAAGGAATGATGACCACCCGCGGCTTCAGCTCGCGAATCTTCACGGCCAGCGTCATGCGCGCGCTGATGTCGTTCTGCAGGCGCGCGTCGGGAAAATGCATGTTGCCGCGCCAGCCCAGCAGCAGCTTCTTCCCGGCGGCTTCGGCCTCGATCAGGCGCTGTTCGGGTGTGCCGCGCGTGCCCATGTCGCCCGCCGTCAGGTCGAGCACGCCCGTGCGATATCCCACCTCCGCCATCTTGATCAGCGTTCCGCCGCAGGTCTGCTCCACATCGTCGGGGTGGGCGGCGATCGCCAGCACGTCCAGGCTCATGAGCGCGACTCCAGTTTTTTCAGCAGCTCTTCGGCCGTGAGCCGGTATTTGAAGGCCTTCGCGCCGTCTATGGCTATCACCGGGACCTCTTCGTTGTAAAGGCGCCGCAGCTTTGGATCGGAGTCGATGTCGAATTCCTCGTAGTCGAATGGCCGCCGCAGCCGCGCCGACTCGATGGCCAGCTTGGCCTCGTCGCAAAGGTGGCATCCACGCCGGGTGTAGAGGGTGACCTTCTTCATCACCATTGCAGATCGCGGCGGCGTCGATAGCGCTCCCTTGTAGACATCGTGGAAATCAGGATCATTCCCGCGATGAAGCCACCGATGTGCGCGAACCAGGCTACGCCGCCCTGGGAAACCTGCGAGTACCCGATGCTTCCGAGTCCGCTGAAGAACTGCAAGATGAACCAGTACGCCAGAATCAGCGCGGCGGGAATTTCGAGCGTGGTGAAGAAAAAGAAAATGAAAATCAGGGTCTTGATGCGCGAGTGCGGGAACTTGATCAGGTACGCGCCCATCACGCCGGCGATGGCGCCGCTCGCGCCCAGCGTGGGGACCCGCGAATCGAGGCTCACGGCGTACTGCGCCAGGGAGGCCGCCACACCGCAGGCCAGATAGAAGGCCAGGTATTTGCCGTGCCCCAGCACGTCTTCCACATTGTCGCCGTAGACCCAGAGGAACCACATATTCCCGATCAGATGCATCCAGCCGCCGTGCAGAAACATGGACGTAATCACCGCCTGGAGCTGGAAGCGAGCCGGGGTCAGCGCGTACAGATTGATGAAATGGTTCTGCGAGTACGGGTCGAGCGAGATCATGTACAGGAACACCATGACGTTGGTCAAGATGATCAGGATGGTGACCACCGGCTTGCTGTGGCTTCGTATCGTGTCGCCCAGCGGAATCATGACGCCGCGCCCTTGCCGCGCATAGCGAACTCAGGATGCGAGCGGCGCTCCGCCCTCGCCATCAGAGCGCGAGCCTCGTCCAATCCGCGAATGCCGCCTCGCGCGCCCAGCGCCATGCAGTTCAGCGCCGCCATGGCGTTGGAAAAATCCAGCGCTTCGCGCATCGGCATGCCTTCGAGGACGGCATAGCAGAAGGCCCCGTGGAAGACGTCACCGGCGCCCGTGGTATCGGCGCAGTTGACGACGAAGGCCGGCGCGTAGACGAACTTGCCCGCCTCGAGCGCCAGCGCGCCGTGCGCCCCCAGCGTCATCGCGGCCACGCGCATCTTGTACTCCTGCTGGATCATCTCCAGCGCCTTGAAGGGATCGGTCTGATTCGTCCACTGCACCGGAAACTCGGAGCTGGCGATGAGATAGTCGACGTGCGGCAGCACCCGGTCGAAGCCGTGATAGATCGTATCCACGTCCACGGTGACGGGCATGCCGGCGTTGTGCGCGATCCGCGCCGCGTGCTCGACGGCCGGCGTGTCGTGTCCGTCGATGTGCAGGAGCCGGGCGCAGGTGATTTGGTCGGGGTTTATTTCAGCGGGAGAAATGCGCAGGCAGTCGTCGCGGCGCCAGAGCACGGTGCGCTCGCCGGTAGTCTGGTCGATGATGATGTACGCCGATTGATTGGCGCATCCCTTGCGTACCTGCACGTGCTCGAGGTCGATGCCGGAAGTGAGCAGGCTCTCCATCTGGATTCGCCCGCGCTCGTCGTCGCCCAGCGTGCCGATGTACTTGGTCTTGAGCCCCAGGCTGGCGCAGGTCACGATGGCGCTGGCCACCTGGCCGCCCGGGCTGAGGATCTCCTGAGTGAACGGGGCTTTGCCGGCGTAGGCGGGGAAGCGTGGAACTACCAGCAGCGTGTCGGTGGCATTCAGGCCGACTCCCACGACGTCGAATCTCTTTGCTTGATTCATGGCCCGATTCATGGATAGATGGGTGCGACTCGATCTTCGCTCTTCAGCGGACGCTCGACCGGGAGCGCCACGGGATCGCCTTCATTCAATCCGCTCACAACCTGCGAGCGGGTCGTACTGCTCGCGCCAAGGTCGATCTTCTGCCAGAGTACACGATCGCCTTTGAGCCCCGGCGGATGGCTTCCTTGGGAATCGTGAGAGCGTTCGGCGCGACCTTGGTCCGGATCTCGGCCGTGACGTTGGTACCCGGAACCAGCTTGCCATTGGTGTTCTCAATCGTACAATACACTTCGCCCACCTGCCGGGTCCCGGCGGCGATCACTTCGGTCGGCAGCCTGTCGACGGCGCCGTTCCACGTCACGCCCGGCAGCGCATCCCAAGTAATGGTGACGGGCTGGCCGATGGCGATGCGTCCGAGCTCCGGCTCATCCACGTAGACGCGCACGCGCAGCGTATCCAGCTTTCCGATATTGGCGATCGGGTCGCCGGCGTTGAGGTAGGCGCCCGGCCGCGCGGAAAGGCTATACACAACTCCGGAGATGGGAGCACGAATGACGGCCTGCGCCATGCGCCGGCGCGCCTGAGCCGCGGCCGCCTGTCCTTCCCGGAGCTGCGCCAGGGCGACGGACTTGTCGCCGGCGGCCACAAGCGCCGCTCGCTTGCGGACGAGCGCATCGGTCTCCAGTTGGATTTCGGCAAGCCGGTTACGCGCCATTTCCACCTCGGCGCGCGTCGCCGCGTTCTTTTGCGCCAGCCGCGTGAGGGCGTCGAAATCGCGCTGGGCCGTTTGCTTTTGGAAACGGGTGCGCTCGAGGCCGCTTTCAATTTCGGCCAGCTCCGCCCGATGCCCTCCCCGCTCGATATCGGCGAGCTGGGCTTCGGCCCTGGCGATCTGGGCCTCGGCGGCGGCCAGGTCCGGCTGCACGCCGGATAGTCGCAGAGTCGCCAGCTCGGCGCCTTTCACAATGGATTGACCTTGCTGAATGGCGAGCCGGTCGATCGAGCCGGCGACATCCGCCCGCGCGGCCTCCCATGCGAACGGCTCGACCTTCCCGTTGGTCGGCAGCACACTGATCAGCGTCTCGCGCGTCACCTTCGCGAAAGGGACCGTGGGAACGTCAGGCTTCCGGCCATAGAACCATCCCGCCGTGGCGATAAGCAGGAGGCACAGCGGGATCAGAACCTTTTTCAAAGCGCGCCGCTCCCCCCTCGAGCGCAATAGTCGAACAGCAACTGCCACTCGGCTCGTTGCGTTTCGAGGGCCATTCGTGTCAGCGAAGAGGTTGGCTCCTGGCGCCCGCGGTCGCAGATCTCGACGAATCGAATGGGGTCCCATCGGCCTTGCGGGTCATGGCTTGGCAGTCCGATGGCCTGAGCCGCCTGGGCCAGTTCTGGGAAAATCGGATGTGAGCCTACTTGTCGAAACCAGTAGCGGGCATTGTCCGCGTCCGGTTCCTGGCGATGCACGATGCCGTGCCAGTAGGCGCCTTCGGGAGTCCGGACGGCCTGCGCCGCCTCATGGGCTTGATCGATACATGAGAAGTAAAGGTACAGGCCGCTGACGGCGGCTTCCGGCGCATGGGAATGAGGGAACAAGGCTGCGGGCGACGCCGCTTGAATCTTCGCCAGCGCTTGGGGAGACGAGCAATGCCCCGAAGCCAGCGGCATGAGGCGTTCGCCATCGCCGTCCAGCGCCAGAATGGCGACGACGACCGGGCCATACGCAGTGGGATCGAATTTCATGCTATGTTTCCATTGTCGCTGAATTCTCCCGAATCCGAAATCCACAGACCCATGATAAAGACCGCGCTAGTTCTTTCCGGAGGCGGCATGTTCGGCGCGTATCAAGCGGGGGCGTGGAAGACGCTGAGCCGTGAGATCTCCCCGGACATCGTGGTGGGCGCGTCGGTGGGAGCGCTGAATGGCTGGTGCATCGCGGGCGGCGCGCCGGCCGAAGAACTGGAGCGCCGCTGGCTCGATCCCGCCAGCGGCTCGGTGATGACGTACCGTGCCCGGCGGGCGCCGTGGCAGAGTGTGTTCGATCCAGGTCCGCTCGAAGCGACCGCGAAGTCCCTGCTGGACAGCTTCAAGCTCCGCCTGGAGTACAGAGTGGTGAGCAACGGGGATGTCACCTGGCGTCATCTGGTAGCCTCCTGCGCTGTCCCGGTCGGGTTCGCCCCGGTACGCATCGACGGACGGCTTTATTGCGACGGCGGACTGCTCGAAGCGACCCCCATCTGGGCTGCCGTGGAAATGGGCGCGATGCGCGTGATCGCCGTGAACGCTTCGAGATTCATCGCGCCGCCCGGGGTTCCGTTGCTGATCAAGGCAGTGCGGGCCATCGGCAAGAGGGCCGGCGCAGCGGCGCGGCGCCCGGAGGTGATCCTGATCACGCCCAAGGAAAACTTCGGAACAATGCTCGACGGAGCGGCGTGGCGTACCGACCGGATCCGGCGCTGGATCGAGCAGGGCGAATCGGACGCCGCGGCGGCGGTGAGCTCGATTCGTCTTCTCCAGGATTGCGGATGAAACATTTTCGCTTTACAATGTTTTCTGAGCAGCGACAGTCATCGAGCGATCTGTGTGGGACTCGTACTTGGCCCATGGACCGCGCCATTACTGTCGCGGCTCAGAATCTTGGAGTCCCATGGCCGCTTATCGCATCTATCGAATGAAAGAGCAAGCCAGCCAGCAATTCCGCTGGGCGCCGCATGTTTCCGGCGCCACCCAAATCAAACGCAAGGATTATGACGAGGGCGCTTCGATCGAGGCCGGCAATGAATACGCCGCCTGGCAGGCCTTGCGCGACGCGGAAACCCCGTTGCGCGTGGGCGATCTGCTGGAGGGTCCGGGTGGCGAGCTGCGCATCTGCAAGTACGTGGGATTCGACGCGGCGCAATGGATCGTGCCCGAGGTGAAAACAGGCTTGGAGTCGGCGCCCGTCGCCGCCGGACCTCCGCAGGGCGCCTGCGAGGCTGTCTAAACACGCGCTCTTGTTATAATCCTTGTACGGAGACTGACATGCGGGAACATCGTCTGGGCGACATCATCGATGACTTTTGCGTCAAATGCAAGCAGATCATGAACCACGCGATCGTTTCCATGCTGAATACTGAGCCGGCCAAGGTGCGGTGCAGAACCTGTCACTCCGACCACGACTACAGGCGTGAGCAGGCGCCTCCACCCAAAGTGGACCTGCGCAAGCAGGCGCTGTTCCAGGAAGTGCTCGCCAAGATGGATCCGGTCGCCGCGGCCCCTGCCGAAGACCCGGACGCAGAGAGCCAACCCAAAGCTGCCAAGGCCAAGGGGAAAGCAAAAAAGTAAGAGGATGTCGGATGTCGGATTTCGGGTGTCTCTGCGAACGTAGCAAGTGCTGGCGGCTGACTCAAGGCTCCCGAAATCCGACATCCGACATCCGACATCCTCTTATTCCGTCCTAGCCCTCTGGTATTATCCGGCCGCGATTTCAGATCGGTTCTCTGCATGTCAGTCCCAATACGTCTTTGCCAAGCAATAGCCTATGCTGGACTTGGTAGCTTCCACAACAAAAATGATTCAGTCCGATGTGATGGTTAACGTGGCCGTGTCGACGCCGTTGGACAGCTCGGCCGGGGATCTGGCTGCTCTCATTGAGGCTGTGGCGCCAACACAGGCGCCGCAGGCTGAAGCCTTTGCTCCAGCGGTCCCTCAACGGCTCGAAGACACCGGACTGACCGAAGCGATGATCGAGGAGCTCATTTTAAAAACTCTCTTCACTCGCGGCGAAGTGATTGGGCGCGACATCGCCGGCGCCATCGGCTTGAAGTTTAGCGTGATCGAGCCGCGAGTGGAATTCCTGAAACGCCAGCGGCTCATGGAGGCGAAAGGGTCGTTGGGGTATGGCAGCGTCTCCTCCGTCTTTGTTATCTCAGAGGCTGGACGCTGTCGAGCCCGGGAGTACCTGGAGCGCAATCAGTATACCGGCGCCGCGCCCGTGCCCATTTCACAGTACTCCGGCGTGGTCCGGCGCCAGCGGTCGAAGAGCGGCTGGCTCACGCAGGAAGCGTTGCGGCAAGCCTACCGGGGAATGATTGTCAGTCCGGACGTGCTGGCGCAGATCGGACCGGCGGTGAACTCCGGAAAGTCGTTCCTGATGTATGGTCAGCCCGGCAACGGCAAGACGTACCTCGCCGAGGCGCTGTTCCGCGTGGATAGCTCGCCCATCTACGTGCCCTACGCCATCGAGTGCCAGGGAATGATCGTCAAGGTGTTCGATCCGGTGTACCATCACGAAATCGAACCGGTGGAGGAATCGGCGACTTCCGTCAGCTTCGATGCCCCCCACGATGGCCGCTGGGTTTGCTGCCGCCGGCCGTTTATCGTCACGGGCGGAGAGCTGAGCATCGGCATGCTCGATCTGGGCTACAACGCCATCACCAAAGTATACGATGCCCCATTTCAGCTCAAGGCCAACAATGGCATCTACCTCATCGACGACTTTGGCAGGCAAAAGACCAGTCCGGCGGAGGTTCTGAACCGTTGGATTGTCCCCATGGACCGTCGCATGGATTATCTCAGCTTCAACACAGGCGGAAAGATGGAAGTGCCCTTTGAGACCTTCCTGATCTTCTCGACCAACCTTCAACCCGAGAGCCTCGGCGACGAAGCCTTCCTGCGCCGCATCCAGTACAAGATGTTTCTCCGCAACCCGCGTCGAGAGGAATTCGTGGAGATCTTCCGGAGCTTCTGCGCATCGCAAAGCGTCGGATTCCCGGAGGTCGCGCTCGACGCTTTCATCCGAAAGCACTACGAGGCGACCGCAAAGAAGTTTCGCCGCTGCCAGCCGCGGGACGTCATCTCCCATGCTATCGATCTCATCAACTTCGAGCAGCTTCCGTTCGAGCTGACCGAAGAGCTGCTGGACCGGGCATTCGCTAGCTGCTTTGTCAGTTCCAGCATGGAAGAGTAGTATTTTCAACGCGTTAGGAAAATTCGAGACTACCCTCATCTGCGCCGCCGGTCGCCCTCACTGGTTTGTCTGTTTAGTTTTTTTGAATTTATTTCTGAAGAATACACTATCTTTCGTATTGGTGGCGCTGGACTGAGCCGCCCGTCCCGCTGGATCTCGCGAGGGTGGGGTCCATAGTCCGAATCAACACATCAAGATATTGATATTACAGCGCTTAGCTTAGTCCAATTGGAATCACAGGCAAGTCGATCTGAACGGCGCGGATTGCCTGACACGGCCTCGTTTATAAGATTAATACCTTACGACCGTACCCTAGGTCTTATTCCTTAAACGGTAGTACGCTGGTACCAAAATCTGCCTAAGGTAATTCCCCTCATAAAAGTACTTGTTCCCTCCTGTTTACTTATCCGGAAGTTCTACGTATACTTAAGCGGTCACTAAGGCTTAAGGAGCCCACTTCACATGACTCGTCTCTTTGAAAGCAAAAAAGTTTGTGCTACAATGTTCCTTCTGTTCGTGTTAGCCGTAATGGTGAATTCGTTCGCCGGTGGCTCTCTACCCAACTTTGGCAGCAACCCGGTTCTAGCGCCCGAGACACAGCCAGTGTTACGGGCAGACGGCCCATTTTTCCCGCCGGATCCTTTCGAGGAAGACCAGCGCGCATAAACGCTTGGTGAACAAAGAGGCTCCGGGAAGGAGCGATTTCTTTACCGGAGTCTTATGACGCTGTGGTTGCAGTGGCTGATCTTTGGGATCAGCCTCGTGCTGCAAGTTTCAGTCGTAGCCTCGTTGTTGCGGCGCCGGGCATCCAAAGAGTACCCGCTCGTTCTCGCTTACCTCGTTGTCTCGCTGCTGACAATTGTTGCCGACGCTGTCCTGATGTCCGACGTTCTGGGATTGCCGAAAGAGGAGTATCGCCTTTATTATTGGCGTAATCTGGCGGTCCGTCAGTTTCTTCTGTTTACCGTGGTTGTGTCCCTCATTGACCGGGCCATGTGGTCGAAGCCATACCGGACCCGGGTTCGCCGGTTCCTGATGCTGGCAGTGGTCGCCACGATTTTTCTCTCCTACTACATTCATTCGGACGCGTATAAATTCTCCCTGCTGATGACCAAAGTTACGCGGGATCTGATGTTCGGTTCGGTGGGGCTCACTTTACTGCTGTGGTCAACGCTGATCGCGTCGAAGAAGAAGGACGACCAACTGCTGATGATCACCGGCGGGTTGGGTTTGCAGTTTACGCTGGAAGCGATCGGCCAGTCGATGCGCCAGCTCTCCCAGCATCGGCCAACGCTCCTGCTGGCGGCTAATATTCTCGTGAGCGTGGCCCACCTCATGCGGCTGTATGTTTGGCGCGAGGCGTTTCGCCGGCCACCCAAGATTCAGCAAACAAAAAAAGAGCCTGACGGGATCTCCGAAAAATTCTCCCGCCAGGCTGAGACTGTATTCGAATCGAATGGGTAAGGGTTAGTTCGAGCTTGCGGCGGAAGCGGACGCCATGGTCTGATCCGCGCTGTAGATCTTCACTTCCACCCGCCGGTTCTTGCTGCGCGCCTCGCGAGTCTTTCCTTCGTCGGCGGGCTTTTGCGATCCCAAGCCGACCATGTAAATCCGGTACAACGGAATGTCGTGTTTGGTTACCATGTAATTCACCACGGCATTGGCCCGGCGCTGGCTGAGAGCTGTGTTGTAGTCGGGCGACCCGATCTTGTCGGTGAATCCTTCCACTGCTACCACAAATCGCTTCAGATTCCCCTTGTCGGTGGCCAGCTTATCGAGCGACTCCTGCGCTTCCTTGCTCAGCTTGTCCTTTCCAAAGGCAAAATTGACGGTGGTCTCGGCGACCGGCTTGTAGTCGTCGATGTTCGCCACGATGTTGCGTATCGAGGCAATTTCCGTCGAATTCTTGTCCGCTTTCGCTACCGCCGTATTGGCGATATTGCCAGCTTCGGTCGCCTTGTTCATGGCCTCGCCAGCTTTGTTCTCAGCCGTCATGGCCCGCTCCTTGGCGGCGCTGATTCCGCTTTCGGCGCGCTCGTCCACCGATTTGATCTCTTTCTTATTTTCCTCGGTGGCGGTCGCGTTGCGGTTGCCTTGTTCGCCGACCTGATCCACTTTAGCTTGAATGGGGGCCGTCGTGTTTCTCACAAACTTTTTCGTGGCGCATCCACCGGAGAGCATCGCGCCCGTCAAGATCATCGACATCGCTAGAGTTTTCATACCTTCAGTACTCCTTTCCTGTCCTGGTCCCAATCCTAGCAATCGGTATACCTTTTCGCAAGTCTTTATTTTAAAACAACTTAAGGCTCTTTCTAAGGTGTCTCTAAGGTCCCTTAGTGGACCCAGTAACGTAATCTTTACGCGACTCGGGCGATCCGTGTTTACGTTGGCCGATAGAAGGGTGTACAATTTGTTGAGTCGATTCAAGCAAGACTCACAAAGGAAGGAATCACCGTGGACGATAACTCCATTAATCGAAGACAGTTCGTGCAACACGCGACCCAAGTTGGCGCAGCGTTGGGAGTGGCTGGCAGAGCGCTCGGAGCGCGTCCAGGCAAATCGGCGTCGGGCCGTGTAATCGGCGCCAACGACCGCATTAATATCGGCGTTATCGGCGTAGGCGGTCGCGGTTCCTACCTCGCGCGCGAGTTCGCCGATATCGGCGAGCGCAATAATGGCTGCCAGATCGTCGCGGTGTGCGACGTCTACCGCAAGCGCGCCCGCGAGAACGCCGAGAAGCGCAAATGCCAAAGCACGCTGGATTATCGCGAGATCATCAACCGTCCGGATATCGACGCGGTGCTGATCGCCACGCCCGATCACTGGCACGCCAAGATCGCCCTCGAAGCCATGGACCGCGGCAAAGACGTGTACGTCGAAAAGCCGATGTGCCACACTATCGAGGAAGCCAAGCAGCTCTCGGCCACCGTGCGGGAGACCAAGCGCGTTCTGCAGGTCGGCTCGCAGACCACGTCCGCCGACCAGTGGCACAAGGCCAAGAAGGCCATCGCCGACGGCATGATCGGGCAGATGCTGATGAGCCAGGGAAGCTATCACCGCAATTCGGTCGAAGGCGAGTGGAATTGGCCGATCGACGCCGGCGCGGGCCCCGACGGCGTGGGCGACAACTATATCGATTGGAAAACCTGGCTGGGTTCGGCGCCGAAGCGGCCCTGGGACTCCGACCGCTTCTTCCGTTTCCGCAAGTATTGGGATTATTCAGGCGGTATCGCCACGGCGCTGTTCTTCCACGTGGTCGCGCCGCTGAATATCTGCTGGC
>WNFM01339530.1_pt1 | contig 14533 bp, 10 predicted proteins | sample 5400271 | NCBI WGS metagenome assembly WNFM01 (sample SAMN13153352, study PRJNA577476) | soil metagenome | isolation source: 60 cm saprolite on Douglas fir-dominated hillslope | place: USA:California | collected 2013-09-17 | reverse complement strand
CTCAGCCATTTTTCGTAGTTGTCGCGGAAAAAATGGCCCAGAAAAAAATTGCGATTTTCATCGTAACTCGAAGCGACAATTTCAAATGGCCGTCCCTGAGCAGCACCACTCGTGCTCCCGTTGACATTGATCGTCGATTGTTTCCCGCGCTGCGTCGCGGCGATCGCCGTCAGTGACAGCTTTCCAAACTGAAGCTGGGCTTTTACGCCGAAGAGGTTTTGCGCGCCGCTGATCAAACTATTGTTGAGCGGAAGACTGACGTTACCGATTTCCAGTTTTTTCAGGATATCCTCTTTGAAGCCGGTATACTCCACTTTCATGTTATTTTGAAAGTCAAAAGAATTGTTGTTATCAAAATTGGTGGTGACTTTCATTTTCTCTCCGATCTTTCCGACCACACTCAGGTTAATCTGCTGGTCAAACTGAAAGCCGCCGTTTTTTTGCTGGCGGATCGGAATGGCGGGGTTTTGAATTTTTTGAAAGTTGGCGCCAAAGTCGAGGGTCACAAATCCACGGGGGATCAGTTCTACATAACTTCCGCCGAAGATGCGGTCCATGATCGGGCTGATGAAGATCTTGGGAATCAAATTTCGACTGCTGACAGCGCTTTCTCCGTCGAGTGCCTGACTCCTGCCTTTCCAATAATCTTTCAGCATCGACTGACTTTGCTGCTGATTGAATTCCTGGAACGACATCGAAGAGGTAGGTCGAAAATTGATTTTGCCGATCTTTTCATAAATGCTATAGTTCATCCCCGTATCAATCTGCATATCGAGGTTGAGGCTCTTGGGATCTTTCAGAAAGAGTGGAGAGAACGGGATCTGATTGGAAAACGGATCCCCATAGCGGTCGCTGGGCCGGAAGGTCGGGCGGTAAGGATTGATGATCTTGTTAGAAACAGTATCGGCCGCTTTCTTTGTCGTGTCCGCTTTTTGCTGAGCATAGACGCACGGAGCCGCTAAGCATAGAAAGGAAACTATGCTCAGTTCGAGGGTGAACTGTCTTTTCGGTATAGCTACAACCAATCGTATCTCAGGCGTTTTTAAGGGCTTGTTTGACCAGCTCTTCCAATCTAAGGCTATTCCCAGATCTCTTTAAGACCGCATCGACGCTTTTTTCTGCCGCGGCCCTCCCGATTCCCAACGTCACCAGGGCGGATAACGCCTCCTGACGCACCGTATTGTGCGAAAAACCGGGAATGTTGGATTCTTCCGGTTCCTTGCGCAATTTATCCTTTAACTCGAGAATGATCCGCTGGGCTGTCTTTCCGCCGATTCCTTTCACCGCTTGAAGGGCGGATGCATCCTCACGGACGATGGCCGACTTTAGCTCGGCGGGAGGTAAATAAGAAAGTACGACCATCGCCGTGCCGGGGGCAACGCCATTGACGGAAATCAGGTTCTGCAACATCGCCTTCTCTGCCTCATTGGAAAATCCATAGAGCACATGTGCATCTTCCCGTACCTGAAGGTAGGTTGCGAGGCGCACGTCTTCGCGGTCCCTTATTTCCGAAAATGTATTCAGCGAAATGTTCACCTGGTAACCCACCCCGTTCACTTCGATGATAACAAACGTGGGCTCTTTTTGAACTAACTTTCCTTTCAAAAAAGCAATCATGCATCCTCGTTCAATGACTTGCTAAGCTATGAAAATAAGTTCGAATTGTTTCCCGCGAAAATTTTTCCCGCAGATCCCGCAGATTTTCGCAGACGAATATTTTCGAGGACGCGTCGTGCGCGGGCTTTCTATGAATTGACGAAGTCCTGATGTAATCAGTGACGAAGGCAGGTTGCCAACCTATGCGGGGCGCTCCAGTTCGCAAGCGTGGATTTTTCCAGACTATATCTGCGAAAATCTGCGAGATCTGCGGGAGATAAATCCGAGGTCTGCGGGAGATAATCCGTGATTCAAAAGATCTCCAGGAACGCCACTATGAACGGCGCTGAAATCAACAGTCCATCAAATCGGTCAAGAAATCCTCCATGACCCGGCAGGGTATCCCCGGAATCTTTGGTTTCCATACTTCGTTTCAACAAGGACTCAACAAGATCGCCAAAGGTACCCCCGACAATAATAATTGCGGCGATCGTCAGCCATTGCCACAACGCCAGCGAATGGAAGTAGTGAGCAATCCCAAACGCGAAAATCATCGCCAGGAGTGCACCGCCAAGGGCGCCCTCCCACGTTTTTTTTGGAGAGATCCGCTCGAATAACTTTCTGCGTCCGAACCGGGTGCCCGCAAAATAGGCGCCGGTGTCACTGGCCCATAAAATAAAGAGACAGCCGAATATAATTTGAAAATTGTAATTCCCATTTTCAAAAACGGCAATATTCAATAACGAAAAGGGAACGGCGATATAAACAATTCCAAGAAAGGTAAAGGCGATGTTGGTGAATGGCTTTCGTTCAAATTTCTTATACAGCTTGATCAGGTAGATGCACGAGACGAGCGGAAAAATCAAGAAGTAATAGTGGGAAGAAATCGTCCCGCGCTCGATAAAAAAAGACAAACTGAAGATGACCATGCCGCAGAGCGTGCCAAATGCCTTCTGTGGGAGGACCCCATCCAGTCCCGATAGCCGGTAAAATTCCCACAAGGAAAGAATACAAATAATAAAGAAAATGAGAAAATAGGTCAGGTCGCTATAGGCAACACAGAAAATGACGGTTCCGGATCCGACGAGACCGGTGATGATTCGTTGGGTAAGGTTGTTGTATTTTCCTAAAGGTGTAATCAAGCGGCGGTTCGATTTCGCTCAAAACGCATCTTCAGATACGCTAAAAGTACTAAAGTAAGTATTGTTCCACTGAGTACCGCCGGCCACGGTACGGCCTTTGTGCTTTCGATATCGACGTCAATTTTACCCAGCTGATGAAGATAAAGCATGAGCAGCGAAAAGCCATTGTTAATAAAATGCGCTACAATCGGTACGATTAAGTTTCCCGACCAGGAATACAAGTAGCCAAACAAGGCTCCCAGAGCCAAGCGTGGAACAAATCCGAAAAATTGCATGTGGAGGGAACTGAAAAGAAAGGCCGAGATCCAAATGGCAACGTGTGCATTACGTGTGGCGCTTTGCAACTGCGGCTGGAGCATTCCACGGAAAACCAGTTCTTCCCCTATCGCGGGTAGGACAGCGACAACAATAAAAGCAAGAAGGAATTCTCCAGTTGACGCAAAGGTGGTGAGAAACGTTGTCAATTCTTCAGCATAGTCCTCGCGCTGCCTCGCCCAGGTCTCGAGGTTTTTCAGGAAATCCGGCAACACGACGTTTGCATTCCATTCAATTAACACCGAATTGGGCATCATGAAAAAAAAGACTACCATCGCCGTCAGGGTGAGGGTCAACGGGGAGATCGTCTTTTGTTGGACGAAGTCAGCTACCCTTCGCTTTTCCATGAAGGACCAGTACAACAAGGGGCCTGCCACCAATCCAAATAAAGTTGCACACCCCTGAATAATGAACAAGGGTATTTTTACTTCCGGGTGGAGGAGAGGCTCGGCGATCTTCGATCCGAAGTCAACCAGGGTGCCTTCCATAAAGGGAATCGCCATAAGAAATCCTATTAATGGTCCCACAAAGAGGAATCCCGCCAGGGCGGTGATTAAAATAAAGAAAACTGAAGTGGCAGCAGGTCTCTCCCGGGGAATCAAATCAAATTCAGACATGTCCGCAAATTCAGTTATTTTTGCGGGCAAATATGGTAATTCTTTCCTTCGTTCGGAATAACGGCAACAGATCGTGGTAAAAATTGGTAATGTAAACCTCGGGGAGTTTCCCTTGCTGCTGGCACCTATGGAAGATGTGAGCGACCCGCCTTTCCGTGCCGTTTGCAAGGAAGGGGGTGCCGACCTGATGTACACCGAATTTATTTCTTCTGAAGGCTTGATACGCGATGCGGCCAAAAGCAGGCAGAAGTTGGATATTTTTGAATATGAACGGCCGATGGGGATACAGTTGTTCGGAGGGAATGTCGACAGCATGCGCGAAGCCACCGTGATCGCCACGCAAGCCAACCCCGATTTGATTGACATCAACTACGGGTGTCCGGTGAAGGCAGTAGCCTGCAAAGGGGCAGGAGCAGCCCTGTTGCAAGACATACCCAAAATGGTTCGAATGACGGAGGAAGTGGTGAAGAGCACGCACTTGCCCGTGACGGTAAAGACCCGCCTCGGCTGGGATGACCAGACAAAGAATATTCTTGAAGTGGCCGAACGGCTCCAAGATGTCGGTATTCAGGCCTTGACCATTCATGGCCGCACGCGGGCACAATTGTACAAAGGACCGGCCGACTGGACCTTGATCGGGCAGATCAAAAATAATCCGCGCATAACGATCCCGATCTTCGGAAACGGCGACATCGATTCTCCTCACAAAGCACAGGAATATAAAAACCGATATGGCGTCGATGGACTTATGATCGGCAGAGCGGCCATTGGCTACCCGTGGATTTTTGATGAGATCAAACAGTTTCTGACCACAGGCCAACTCGCAGAAGAGCCGGGCATCCGGGAACGGATTCACGTCACCAAACAGCATTTCGATTTTTCCATGCGCTGGAAAGGCGACAAGCTGGGCATTTTTGAAATGAGAAGGCACTATGCGAGTTACTTCAAAGGCCTGCCGGATTTTAAACCTTACCGCGCTCAATTGGTAGAGGCGATGACGGCAGAGGAAGTATATGGCATATTAGATGAAGTAGCGGAACGTTTTTGCGGAGAACCTGTTTTAATTTAAAGTCAGCAAGAAAACGTATTTCAAATCCCACCTCTCCTCCCGTCTTTTACGTTTTATTGATCGATGTCCGATAACCGCAATCTCACTCCTTTTATTTTGTTGATTGGGCTTTCACTGATTTGGGGAACTTCGTTCATCCTGATCAAGCAGGGCTTAAAAATATTCTCACCGGACGAAGTGGGTGCACTTCGCGTATCGGCCGCTTCCTTGTTTTTGTTGCCCGTGGCACTGGTTCGAATGAAAGAACTCAGGCAAATTCATTTTGGCAAACTCTTTCTGTCGGGGTTGATGGGCACCTTTTTTCCGGCCTTTCTTTTTGCATTCGCGCAGACGCAACTAAGCAGTTCGATAGCGGGTATTCTCAACACACTATCGCCGGTATGGGTAGTGATCATGGGAGCTTTGTTTTTTCACCAGCGCTTTCGCGCGATTGCCATCGTCGGAATCCTGATCAGCTTTGGAGGTACTATTTTATTGACCCTTTCGCGTACCGGCGGTTCGATGGGAGGGTTCAATGCCTATGCCTTGCTAATTGTTCTGGCTTGCGCATTCTATGGCACCAACCTGAATTGGGTAAAGTTTAAAATTGCCGATCTGGGATCCCTCACGATCACCAGTGTAGCCCTTTCCTTGATCGGCCCCCTGGGGCTGACGTATTTATTCGGATTCACGGAATTTACACACAAGATGGCCGATGTCCCGGGAGCCTGGAGGGCATTCGGATTTATTGTATTGCTCGCCTTTATGAGTACCGCGGTGGCAACGCTTTTATTTAATAAGCTTCTGAAGATCTCGACACCGTTGTTTGCCAGTTCGGTGACCTACCTTATGCCAATTGTTTCTGTCTTATGGGGTGTTTTAGACCATGAACAACTTTTCCTGGGACACTTTATTGGAATGGCATGTATCCTGGCGGGAGTCTATTTGGCGAACCGCAAATAACCTGCAACTTATTATCCCAACGCTTCAACTTCTTCAACTTCCTCCGGCATCATTTTCTTAAAGAGATTCTCGATGCCTGCTTTGAGGGTGATGGTGGAGGAGGGGCAGCCGCTGCACGAACCTTGAAGAGTTACGGTTACTTTCTTGTTTTTAAATGAGTGGTAGGTAATGGCTCCGCCATCCTGTTCCACGGCAGGCCGGATGTATTCATCCAGAATAGTCTTGATTTTCTTCACTGTTTCCGTTTCTTCTTCCACCGGGGCCGCAGCGGGCGCTTTGCTGTTGAGGATCAACTTTCCGGATTCTAAAAAACCTTGAATATGTTTTTTCAGCAGGTCCTGGATTTCAAGCCATTCCGTGTCTTCCTTTTTCGTCACGGTGACAAAGTTGCTCATATAAAAGACCCTGTCTACAAAGGGATAGGCGAATAACTCTTTTGCCAGAGGAGCCTCTTCCGTACTCGCCGCATCAGGGAAATCAAAGCTCATGCCTTCCGGCACCAGCATTTCATTGACCACAAACTTCAGGGAATTCGGGTTAGGATTGGACTCAAGGTAAATATGAATGTTTTTGGGCGCGGCTACCATACTTTTGCTCGTTTCTTTGACCAACAAAGTTACGGAAATAAAGTTCCTGATGGTAATTAAGGCCGGAGAACGTATCGTCCCATCCGGGAGATGATACTTGACAACGGGTCCAGCATCGTCTCTCGAAGAGGACGATGCGCTATTGCGTCGTCTGGGTCGCCCTTTGAGGACGATGCGACAACCGAGCCGGGAAGTATCGTCCCCTCCGGGAGACGATACTTGACTTCCTTCTCAGGAGACGATCCTGACTATTTCTCTATATTCACGTCTTTAAATCACTTTGACCAGAAAACTACTCTTCACGCTCATCTTTGCTTCTGCCACCCTGGCCATCCTCCTTGGGCTTACAAGCTATTACGGAGGGGGCGGTATACCGGCAGCAGTGCTTACCGCAAGCCGCTGGCTCACCCTGGGGTTATTGGTTTATTTGGCGATACAACGAAAATCGCTCACCACCTGGATTGTGGTAAGCATGTTTCTGGGCTGCGAAATTGGCTACTCATTTCCACAGGCTGCCCTCAAACTCGATGTGCTCAGCGGCATTTTTCTGCGGCTGATCAAGACCATCATCGCCCCCCTGATTTTCTCCACACTGGTCGTGGGGATTGCCGCGCACTCCAATATCAGGCAAGTCGGACGGATGGGTCTGAAGGCCATACTTTATTTTGAGATCGTAACATCGGTGGCACTGTTCATCGGGCTGGCCGCCATCAATCTTACCAGGGCCGGCGAGGGTGCGGTGGTCGAAGTGCAGCAAGCACAGATCGAGCGCGCCAATACACTTCTATCGCAGAAAGAATCGCACAATGTGGTCCTGGATATTTTTCCGGAGAACATTGCCAAAGCAGTTGCCGACGGCCAGGTCCTTCAGGTAGTCATTTTTAGTATTTTGTTTGGCATCGGCCTCGCCAGGTTGAGTGATGAGAAGAAGAAACCTATGCTTCAGTTTGCAGAAGGTCTTTCTGATGTGATGTTTAAATTCACGGACCTGGTTATGTACTTCGCGCCTTTTGCGGTGGCGGGAGCCCTGGCCTACGCCATTGCATCGATGGGCTTAGGGATATTGAAAAACCTGCTCCTGCTGGTATTGACCTTATACGGTGCGCTCGTTGTTTTTGTCGCGCTGGTCCTGGTGCCCGTCGGGTTGATCATCAAATTAAATTTCAGAAAATTTATCGCGGCCGTTTCTGAACCGGTTGTCATTGCGTTTTCCACGGCGACCAGTGAAGCGGCGTTGCCCAAGGCAATGGAAAACCTGGAGAAAATGGGAATCCCCCGAAAGGTCGTGGCTTTTGTTTTGCCCACCGGATATAGTTTTAACCTCGACGGCAGCACGCTCTACCTTTCTCTGGCTTCCGTCTTTGTCGCGCAGATGGCAGGGGTCGATTTAAGTTTTGGCCAACAGATCGGAATGGTCGTAACCTTGATGCTCACCAGTAAAGGCGTGGCAGGAGTACGCGGCGCTACTTTCCTGATCCTGGTGAGTACTGTCGCCTATATGGGCATTGATCCTCAGAAAGCATTCGTCATTCTCGCTGTAGATGCACTCATGGACATGGGCCGGACGTCCGTAAATGTCCTGGGCAACTGTTTGGCAACGGTCGTAGTGGCGAAGTGGGAAGGGGAGTACAGTGATGCCGCGGTGCCTGAATCGATATCGTGGTGGGAAAAGGTTACTGTGTTTGCCCGACTTCTTTGGAGTAGGGTTTGAGAAGTGTTTAAGTGTTGAAGTGTTGAAGTGCTGAATTGAAGGACCTGGGCAACGGATATCGATAATGGCTTTGTCCGGGAAGACTTTACTAGAGTAATAATTTGTTTTTAATCAGATTCAAGAATAACCTTATTCTTCTTTCAAACTATTTGCTGGATTAGCCAAGGCTGCTTTAATCGTCTGAAAACTCACGGTAATCAACCCGATGGATAGGGCCGCCAATCCAGATAAAACAAACACCCAAATAGTAAGGTCAATACGGTACGCAAATTCCTGCAGCCAATGGTTCATAAAATACCAGGCTATGGGCGAAGCAATTAGGATCGCTGCCCCGATCAATACTAAAAACTCCTTGTTGAGCATCGCAGTGATGTTTGTAACAGACGCTCCCAGGACTTTCCGTATTCCTATTTCTTTTGTCCGTGCTTCGGCCGTAAACATGGCAAGGCCAAAGATCCCCATACAGGAAATAAAAATAGTGATCGCCATGGCAACATTCACAAGGGATGCAGTCTTTCGTTCTCCGTCATGCATCCATCCAATTTCATCTTCAATGAAATGATACTCAAATTTTTCATCGGGGTAAAGTTGTTTGTACAGTTTCTCAACCCGGACCATCACAGCATTTACATTGCTATCTTCTGTCATGTTGGATGACAATTTGATAGCAATACAGTGTTGGAATTCAAGAAAATTGGCGATTACGGCTGGTCCGATCGGGTCATGAAAAGAGCGCTCATGAAAATTGTCGGCCACGCCAACGATGGGATAGGGTTTGTTGTTGAAGTAAAGAATTTGACCTATCGCTTCTTCCGGTTTTGAAAATCCGAGAAGCCGTGAATAGGTTTCATTGATCACGAACTCTTTCAGACTGTCGCTTTCAACAATATTCCTTCCGGCGAGTAATGGAATCTGGTACAGGGGTATGAAGTCAGCACTGCCGTCCTTCAGGGAGACGGAGGTTTCCACTACGCTTTTGCCCTTGTAAACAATCTGGCTCTCGATTTGCGCAAACCCCATCGCCGGGCCTCCTTGCAAAGTCACCTTATCAACACCAATCAGTGCTTTTATTTTTGAAACCAGTATTTTTGGCCCCTTACCTTTGTCATCAAAGTTTGTCCAAAAGATAACGACCGCCTTTGTGTTAAACCCACGGTCTGTCGTTCGTATGAATCGGATCTGATTGCTCATTACAAGGGCTCCGATGATAAAAAACAATGAAAGCGAAAATTGGAAAACAATCAACCCTTTTCTCAAAAGATGTTTTCCGCTTCCTTGCGAATGACTCACACCTTTCAAACTTGCGGAAGGTAAATAGGAGGACATGATCTTTGCCGGATAGAACCCGGCGAGAAGGCTTGTGCCAATCGTGATCAGCAATAAGAAAAGCAACGTTGTCGAACTAAAAAGGTCGAATGTCACCCCATGAGGGATATAAGAATCAAAGCCTGATAGAACAGGCCGCACCAGGAGTATAGCCAAGACCAATGCAAATAATGTAATGACAAAGGTTTCCACCAGAAACTGAAGGGCCAAACCAACCCGTAAGCTTCCGAGCACTTTTCGAATCCCGATTTCCTTTGACCGCCGGATCGATTGTGCCGTCGACAGATTAACAAAATTGATGGCAGCAATAATTAATATGAACAAGGCGAGCACGATCAGGGCATACAAGGTCGAAAGGAAGCTTGAAGACCCCCCGTCGCCAAGAAAAAAGTGAAGATCGCTCAAGGGCTCAAGTTTAACGAGCGGGGTTGATTCGTGATCTTCCTTTCGGTGCTTTTTAAATAATGCGGTGAGTTGTGTATTGAGCGCAACCGGCGAGGCGCCTGTTTTCAGCTTCACGAACCCTTGGGAGGAGTGGCTAAAACTGTACCAGTCATCAAGGTGAATACCATTCTTTAGAAAGCTACGCTGAATTGAGCTGAATGAAATAAAATCAGTAAAAGGGAAATCCGTATTCTTGTCCCAGTCTTTAACAATACCGGATACGCTCACCCTCAATGAATCATCGTAGACTACTTCTCTACCGATAATTTTATCCCACGACTGCGAGCCGAAATAAGTGCGAGCTTTGCGCTCTGAAAGCACCACCTTGAAAGGCTCATTCAAGGTGCCTGGATTCCCGGCAAGCCACTGATAGTGGAATAAATTAAAATAGTCGGGTTCCGCTATGATAATTTCACGGGTACTTCGCTCAAATCTCACCGGTGGTTTATCTCCATCGGGGATACTCACTTTTGGATCATAGCGATGGAAGCCTGTCACTACCTCGAACCCGGATAACTCATCGCGGATTGCTGCGGGCGCCGGTGCAGGTACGCAATTTGAAATCCATTTTTCCGCGGTCTTGTTCGATTCCACGTTAACTCGGTAAATTCGCTCCATGTCGGGGTGAAACGTATCGAAACTGAATTCATGGATGGTAATGATGTAAATTGTCAAACACGCGCAAATTCCCAAAGCAAGTCCCAATACATTGATAACGCTGTAAACTTTATTTTTACCGATGGTGCGCCAGGCGATCTTGAAATAGCTTTTAATCATAGCGGGGTGGATAGGTGTATAGGAATGTGGATGAAAAGCAGATCTTTGTTTTCGTTTTTCTAACGCGTAAGAGAAAATAAGCGACACCACATGTTTCCAGTATTCTATCTTCGCGCTCCAGGGTGACATTCTCTCACGATTACTGTAAAATAGTTCTTCGATATCCCCCTGTAGGTCCTCTGTGGAAGCCCTTTTGCACCACCACTCAAATAATTTGCTAGCCAGGCGCGGAGGTTTGATTGGGGGTGGCGTCTTCATTTTGACTTAGCTTTTCGAGCGCTTCAAAGGTTATACGGTAAAATTAGCAATATGTTTCTACTTTTAAGAAGTAATGGAGATTTAACTTCTGCGGAGAGGGCCGAAAAACCTTTCGCCTCAGCGCGCACCCGGGACCCTAAAGCAAGCCACCGGAGCGTCTCGCGTAGGCGGGGGGCCGGCGCGCAGGATACTCCTTCATTGGGTAAATACTTTCTAGATGGGAATAAGTTCGGCTGGCCCTCCCTTTAGGCCTGCCCGCCGAAACGCCTCGCGCAGGTGCGGAGTTGGAGGGTGCGCGGGGCCGGAACACATTTTCACACTCTTGTCTTATTTAGTCTGGAATGCATTGGAAATATCCTTCAAAGAAACCCCCAGGGTCTTCATCGCTATTTCATTCAGCAACGATTCATCTCCCTCCAGATGCAATGTTATGTGCCGGTGGGTCAGGGTCTCGCCTGGCTTCAATTCTTTGGCAGGTGAGGAGCTTTCCAATTCATAGAAAGGACCTAACTGGCCGCCCGAAGCAAGGGGCCCATCATTGTATGAATTCACGGCATCTCCCCGGTAGGGTTCCTTTTGCAATTCCCATTTTGAATTTACATAATCGGCATTTTTCTCCAGGTCAAACTTGATTAAGGTGAGAATGTGCTTGTCCGCATCGTAGCTCCCGGCGATATCTTTTGCGATAGAAGGAGCAATTCCCACTTTCCCTCGATGGCGACCGTCTGCTTTTAAGAAAAGCCGCTCGCGGGACTTTACCAGCCTGTCAGGAGGGATCTCACCAAAATAATTATCGGTAATTTTCTTTTTGTAGTCAGCCGAAGGCGAATAGGGGAGGACAATGGTGGCCTTATCGGAAGGGGTGAACATTCCCAGTATCCAAAGGGAGATCAAACCCGTTTTCTTTTTCCAAATTTCCGGACCCGTGTTCCGGATGGAGTTCTTGCTTTCGAAGGCGACCGCCTGTAAATTCTTTACAACGATGCCAAACTCCCGAAGAATATCCTCATCATTCCATAAGAGGATTTGGCGCCCAATGTCAAATGTGAATGTAAACCCCGAATAATTCGTCAGCAAGGCCGACTTCTTAAAAGTAGCCTGAACCGAGTCGGAGGAAACCAGGTCGAAGGGTTGTGTATCGATTACAGAAGGGGTTTGCCAGTTTTCAAAATCAAAGGGACTTCCCTTCTTAAAGAAAACGGAATATTGCCCCCCTTCCGGACCTATCCAAATCCGGTCTTCCCCTCCGAACGGGTTGAAGTGTGACAAGAGGCTGTCGGATTGGACGAGATCGTAGTTGATCCAGCCGTAACTGTTGCCTTCGTCACCATGGGCTGTGCTTGTCATCACCCGCCCCTGATAGTCGGGCACAATCAATACGCGGGCTGAGTGCGACGAAGTTCCCAGCAGGATGACCTGTTCATTTTTTTTCAGGAAAGCGAGGTCGTACCCAAATGACCCTTTCTTAAACGACAGGGTATCGGCCGTTACAACAGTACTTGTAGAATCTGCTTTCCTCGTCTCACAACCCGTTGCAAGAATGGAAAGGAACATAATCAAAGGGAAGTGCTTCATAAACTGTTACTATTTACCACTTACCATTTACCCCTTACCGACTAATTAATATCCAATTCATCCTTCCCCGGAAGCTTTGGAAACGGACCATGTGGCTCCGTCTGGTACCAATAGGCTACGGAAGCAATATCGGACTGTTGCGGTAAATAGGCACCGTTCCGTTTCCAGCCCAGGTCCTGAATGGTGATCTTCAGATCGTGCTCAAATCGAACAGGATCGGTAATATGCCACCGGTACATACCAAATCGCTGCATCACCTTATAATGACCATCGCCCTTGATGACTTGATGAAGCCCGGTATACGGAGTAGAAAACGGTGTGTAATCTACCACCTCAACGCCTTCTGAGATCTTCCTTCGCGTATCGAAGTCATAGGAGCCGCAAAAATAATCTTCGGTTCCCGTACCGTTGATGGTTGGAAAGGGCTGGTCGCCATCCATATAAAACTTAATTTCTCCTTCACCCCACCAGCCGTTGTTATGGACACCCCAGGCCAGGTACGTACCAACATAGTGACCTTTTCCTTTAATCTGATCGACGATGGTGTAGACGTCTTTTGACTTCACCGGATTCGTTCGCCGGAATTGGGCATGAAAGTAAGCCGCGTCATCGGGTACCTCGGTGAGGGTATAGTCAACCTGGTAATATACCGTGTTCTTTTCCGTGTTGATGTTCTCGATCGTGATCTTGCATTTTTTCCGGAATGGCATGACCCAATAACTATTGAAAGCGCTGCCGGGATTCACACAAACAGCAAGGGACGAGAGATGAGCATATTCACCCCATCCCGTACAAAAGAAATCGCCCAGCGGCACCTCTACGGAAGGAGTGGCTTCATCATCCCAATACATACGCAAGATGGAAAAGCGCCAGGTGCCGGTAGGAGTGAGCCAGATATGTTGAATAGCACCGGGGCCCGTTATCTCCGCCAATGTGTGAGTTTTGCCGGGTTCAATAATGGCAAAGGGGCTCACTTTCCATCCTTGCCCCAGTTCGCGTGCAGCGTTTGATGCAACACCCTCCTTATCCATTCCTCCTTTTCCCTTTTCCCCGGTTGTGTTTTCCGGACTAATTGATCTTGATTTCGCCTTGGAGAGACGATACAGATTGTCAAGTCCGACACCCAGTCCATTGAAAGGATTTTGCTGGGCAAAGGAGATGATCATGGAGACGAGGATGACGACAAGGGTGAGGATGATCTTTTTCATAGTGGGTCATTTTAAGACGTTATCCGAAGTTAAGGATATATAATCCCTGTAAAAATGTATAGTTATATTTTAAATTTACCTCTGCGCCTCCTTAGCGCCCCTGCCTACCGGCAGGCAGGTCTGCGTCTCTGCGGTTAAAACTTTTCACCGCTGAGGCGCGGAGACGCAAAGGTTACGCAGATTCATTGTTTAACGCCCACTTTATTAATCAATACTCCAATTCGATGGATCTCAATGTGAATCGTATCATCGATCCGGAGGGTGAAATCGTTTGGTGGTACCAGGCAGGTACCCGTCATGAGAAAACAACCGAACGGGAAATCGCATTCTCTATATAAGAAGTCCGCTAATTCGGTGTGCCTGCGTTTCATTTTGCTTATTTCTACAGAATCGGTATACAAGACTTCCCCGTTGCGTATGATTTTCATGGAAATGGTCGTGTCGGGTGAAATCGGCCTTCGTGTGAGATGAAGGCACGGACCCAGTGCAGCAGAACGGTCGTACGATTTCGCCTGGGGCAGGTATAACGGGTTCTCGCCCTCGATGCTCCGTGAACTCATATCATTCCCGCACGTATAACCTTCAATTCGTCCCTGGCTATTGATGAACAACGTCAGTTCAGGTTCCGGAACATTCCAGGTAGAGTCTCTGCGAATATTCACCACATCGCCATGGCCCACCACCCGTTGTGCAATGGCTTTAAAGAATAACTCAGGGCGTTCTGCCTCATAGACATCATCATAAAAACTGGCGCCTCCTGAGGTTTTTGATTCTTCCATCCGTGCCTCCCGGCTTCGGTAGTACGTGACGCCGGCCGCCCACACTTCCTGGTTGCCGATGGGGGGTAGTATTTCCTGTTCAATCAGGGACGAGAGATCGTTCTGTGCCGGCAGACTTTTTATTTCCTCCAGCAAATGATGATACAGTTGATTGCGATTAATGATGCGATCCCAATTCCCTTGCAGC
>WNFM01190440.1_pt2 | contig 14533 bp, 12 predicted proteins | sample 5400271 | NCBI WGS metagenome assembly WNFM01 (sample SAMN13153352, study PRJNA577476) | soil metagenome | isolation source: 60 cm saprolite on Douglas fir-dominated hillslope | place: USA:California | collected 2013-09-17 | reverse complement strand
CGCATGCGCATTCCCCGCCAGTCCCATCTCTCCCTCGGTTCCGCGACGCGTCCCCGCCATCCATCAGCCAATCAGTGCCGAGCAGGCTATGGCGGACCCTATCACTTGATGTAGTATGGGTAAGCGACCGGTATCATGTGCGCTCGTGCGGCTTTTAGCATAGACTGGTGAGCGCGCGGTCCTCATGAACTTTAGGTTGAGAGTCTGTTGCATTCCGCTGTGCGGACCACCGCGTGGCATGCCGCAGCTTGATCAAGGAAATGCGCGCCACCCTGGCCTGGATACGGTGTCGCTGGTGACGAGGAGTGGAAATGCCTCGCTCTGTACCCGATCGCGACCACTTCGTTACCGCGACTCTACTGTCGCCAGATAGCATGTCAGTCATGCCCAGCGGCCGGTCGAGGGCGGGCGGCACAATGCGGCTGTGAGCGACGCGCTAGCTGCCAGGGGGCTACAGATGGGTGGACCGGGGCATACACTGCCTCCCAACACGTTCGGCCACGCGGAAGTGTCCAGTGGTGATCCGCACCCTGGGACGGAAGCGTTGCAGCGCGCCGCCGCCTCTTGGGAGCGACGTGGCTTCCAGGTGCGCTATCGTGACGAATACCTGGTTCAGCTCATCAGACAGTCCCGTCCGCGCTGGGCGCTGGTGGTGGGCGTCGTGGCCCTCGCCATGCTGGCCCTAGCCCTGCTGCTGCGCCGGCGTTGGGTGGTCGTCTCCTTGACGACGGCCCCTGATGGACGGATCATTACGCTGCGCCAATCGGCGACTCACCCGCCCGCCCCGTGACTCCGCGCAGCGGCGATACGCACGAAGGTCCCACGCTCATATGGAGATGGAAGCGCCCTACTATACCTCCCTGGCGGCCGCATTCGTGCGCGGCAAGCTCGGTTTTGCGCCAGACGCCGCGTCACCGAGCGCGGAGGACCTCATCCAGCTCGGGCTGCGCGCCGGTCTGCGACTCCATAAGTTCAAGCGCACGATGGCGGGTGCGGCGCGTCTTGGGTGCGCTCAGGGGACTGGCGCCCACGTCGCTCCTGGATATTGGGAGTGGCCGGGGGACGTTTCTCTGGCCGTTGGTGGATGCCTTTCCCACACTGCCCATTACCGCGCTCGATCGGGACGCCCGACGGATCGCGGATATCACGGCGGTGCGCGCAGGCGGGGCGGACTCTGTGACGGCGGTACGTGGGGACGCCGCGCGGCTGGCGTTCGCTGATGCGACGTTCGACGGTGTCACTATGCTGGAGGTGCTGGAACACATCCCCGACGCGCCATGCGCGCTGGCGGAGGCGCTCCGCGTGGCCAGCCGCTTCGTGATCCTCTCTGTGCCCTCCAAGCCCGACAATAATCCCGAGCACATCCACCTCTTCACCGGTGATATGCTTGCGCAGATGTTGCACGCGGCGGGCGCGCGCCGCATCAGCCTCGACTATGTGCTCAACCACATCATCAGTATCGCGATGGTACACGACCGATGACGCCAACGCTGCGCAAGTATCCCCGTACGCCGCACCTGGAAGGTTCACGCCTGCAACCGGGAGATGAAGACCTCGACAGCGCCCCGTTCGCGCAGCTCGCGGGGCGGCATCTGGTGGTCGAAGAAAAGGTGGACGGCGCAAATGCGGCGCTCAGCTTCGCGCCTGACGGCTCGCTGCGGTTGCAGAGTCGCGGCCACTATCTGACGGGCGGCCCCCGCGAGCGCCACTTCACGCTCTTCAAGCAATGGGCGTCGGCTCAGGCCCAGACGCTGTGGGAGGTGCTGGGCGATCGCTACGTGGTCTACGGTGAGTGGCTCTACGCCAAACACACGGTCTTCTACGATCAGCTGCCACATTATTTTCTGGAATACGACGTGCTGGACACCGCGGCGAACGTCTTCTTGAGCACGGAGCGGCGGCAGGCGCTGCTGCGGCACACGCCGCTGGTTGGGGTGCCGGTGCTGTACGCTGGCACGCCAACTACTCTAGAACAGTTGACCACGCTGCTGGGTCCATCCCACTATGTGGGGTCGGCGTGGCGCGCGGCGCTCGCAGGAGCCTGCGCTGAACACAGCGTGGATGCCGCTCGTGTGGCGGCCGAGACCGATCCCAGCGGCATGATGGAAGGGCTGTACATCAAGATGGAAGCAGAGGGCGTTGTCGTGGCGCGCTACAAGTACGTGCGTGCCACCTTCCTCTCAGCTGTGCTCTCCTCTGGAGGGCACTGGCTCGATCGCCCCATCGTGCCCAATCAGCTGCGGCTTGGCGCGGATCTTTACGCCTGGGGCGATGCCGCTCGCGGCCTCCGCAGTGCGGATGGAGCCCCATCGTGACCTCCGCGCCGCACGATCCCGCCGCGCCACCGGCCTGGACCTTTCCGTACTGCCCGCGTCCGCCGCTGTGGACGCTGGAGTGGGACAGTCTGCTCGCCGATTGCGCCTGGCTACGCGAACTGGATGGCTGTCCGCAGGACCCGATCTACCACGCCGAGGGCGATGTCCTGCAGCACACCCATATGATCTGCGAGGCGCTTGTCGCTCTGGCGGAATGGCGTGCGCTGCACGCGGAGGCACGTTCCGTGCTGTTCGCCGCGGCGCTGCTGCACGACATTGCCAAGCCGGCGTGCACGGTCATCGAGGGCGCGCGGATTCACTCACGCGGGCATGCGGCGCTGGGCGCCCGGGTGGCCCGCCTGCTCTTGTGGCGTGGCCAATCGGACGCGCGCGGCACGGCCAGGGTTCAGGCGCTGGCCCCTCTCTCCCGACGCAACGACATCGTCGCCCTGGTGCGGCACCACCACCTTCCAGTCAGATTGCTGGATCAACCCGCGCCGCAGCGGGCCGTGATTGCGGCCAGCCAGACTGCGCGCTGCGATTGGCTGGCGCTGCTGGCCGAGGCCGATGTCCGGGGTCGGCTCTGCGACGATCAGCCCGCGCTGCTGGAGCGCGTCGCGCTCTTTCGCGCCTATTGTGAGGAGCAGCAATGCCTGCGCGGACCCCGTGCGTTCGCCTCTGATCACAGCCGCTTTCTCTACTTCCGCCACGACGATCGCGATCCCACCTACGCAGCCTATGACGATACGTTGTGCGAGGTGGTTCTGCTCGCCGGGCTGCCAGGCGCCGGAAAGACGACCTGGCGCCGCACGCATCTCCCGGACTGGCCGACTATCTCACTCGACGAGGTGCGCTCCACCCTGCGGATTGCTCCCGATCAGGAGCAGGCGCCGGTGATCTCTCAGGCGAAGGCAACAGCCCGAGCGTGGCTGCGCGACTGCCGCTCACTGGTGTGGGACGCGACCAACACCACGCGCGCATTACGCGCGCAGCTCATCGATCTCTTCGCGGCGTACGGCGCGCGCATCCGCATCGTCTATGTAGAGGCGCCGTATGAGGATCTCGTGCGTCGCAACCGTACCCGCGTCAGGCCGGTGCCAGAGGCGGTGATCGAGCGCCTGGCCCAGCGACTCGCCGTCCCCGATCTGACCGAGGCGCACGCCGTGGACCTGGTGGAGACTTGAGCTGCTCGCGCACCCGCATGCTGTCGTCAGAGCTATACGCCAGCGTGGAAATGTGGTACGATTTAGTCAGCGCTAAATCGTTTTCGTGTGGAGGGATGCTCGGATGCTCTCGGATACGCTGGTAGATGCGGGCGCGCCGTCGCTCCGCTGCCATCCCGACCTGGACCAGTCCAGCGTTGGTGCGCCACTGCACGACCACGCCACTTATGTGGCGCTGGCGCAGCTCTTCGGAGCCCTGTCCGACCCGACGCGCGCCAAGATCTTGCATCTGCTGCTAGACGGCGAGTGGTGCACGTGCGACCTGGCGACGGTGGTGGGCATCAGCGAATCCAGCGTGTCGCAGCATCTGCGCGTGTTGCGTTCCTTGCGCGTGGTGCGGTCGCGTCGGGCGGGCAAGTTCGTCTACTATCAGCTCGACGACGAGCACGTGGCGCTCTTGATCCAGATGGGGTTGACCCATCAGGGGCATGGTACGAAAAAAGCGGACGGCGACGAATCGCCCGCGTCAGGTGAGGTGGTGCGCTAATGGCTACAGCACCTGCGCACGGCCTGCGCGCTCACGGCGGTGATTCTGTTCGTCGAGCTCGTGGGTGGCGTCGTGTCGCACTCCCTGGCGTTGCTCTCCGATGCCGGGCATGTGCTCACCGACTTGATCGCCCTGGGACTCGCCTGGTTCGCAACGGTCCAGGCAGGGCGGCCCGCTAACGCGCGCAACACCTACGGCTACCACCGCACGGGCATTCTCACCGCGCTGGCCAACGCGCTGGCGCTGCTGCTGATCGTCTTCTTCATTGGCTACGAGGCGCTGCGGCGCTTGCAGCGCCCCACCCAGGTCACACCGTGGATCATGTTCGCGGCGGCGGCGGTGAGCATCGCGGTCAACCTCTACATCGCGATTGGCTTCCGGGCAGCGGGAAGTGAAAATCTGAATCTGCGCGCCGCGCTGCTGCATGTGATCGGCGATATGGGCGCAGCCCTCGGCGTCCTGGTCGCGGGTCTGGTGATCTTTGTGACGCGCTGGTACCAGGCGGATCCTATCATCTCTCTCTTGATCGCACTGTTGATCGCCCGTGGCGCGTGGAACATCCTGCACGAAACCGTCGATATTCTCATGGAGGCGACCCCGCGCGGCCTGAACATGGCGCAGCTGGTGGGCGATATGGTCCGCCAGCCGGGCATCACAGACGTGCACGATCTGCATGTCTGGTCTATTGCGGGCGGGATGCGTGCGCTGTCCGCGCACGTGCAGGTCAAGGATGGCCCATTGAGCGATTGCGACAATCTGCTCGCCAAGCTCAACGCACTGCTGCAGATGCGCTACGGTATCGCCCACTCCACCATCCAGTTCGAATGCGATTGCTGCGACACCAGCGAGCTCTACTGCACCATGCGCGGCCAGAACGGTCATGCGCACGTGGACGGCCTCCGCCAGCATGAGTTGACGCCGGGTGGACAGGGCACGGGCCGCTAGCGTGGGTCACGACGCGGGCTCGTACACGGGATGGAAGGCCTTCTCCACCCGCGCCGTGCTGTGCAGCCCACGCACCTGCAACAAACCCCCTCACCGTCCGGCGAGGGGGTTATATGGGTGGAGACGAGGGGGCTCGAACCCCTGACCTCGACAGTGCGATTGTCGCGCTCTCCCAACTGAGCTACGTCCCCAGGGCAGCAGGAGTATAGCACGCCCGTGTGGCGCACCGCAAGGGGCAACCGTTGATAGATGGGGAGAGCGTCATCACAGCGGCTGAACGGAGCGACCGTCCCACTGGGTCTAGCGGGGTGGTGCCAAACGGGTCGGCCTGCGATAATGGCGCGTACGGCTGGCGGTTGGCAGAGAGACGAGGATGCGCATCTATGCTCGCGGACGTGTTGGTGCTCACGAGCGTGCGCCATCGCGCTTCGTCGCGGTCCGTTTTCTCCTATGCGGTGCCCGCGTCCCTCGCGCCGCGTTTGGCGCCGGGGCAGCTCGTGACGGTGCCGTTCGGCTCGCGCCTGGCGCCTGGCATCATCTGGGGACTGCGCGCGCCTGCCGACGACGAGTCGAGCGAGCAAGCGAGCGGACCACCTGACGAGACCGCTGGTCCGCTGCGCGACGTGGTCGCTCTGCTCGACCCAATTCCCTTTCTCTCGCCGCAGCGCCGCGCCCTGGCCGAGTGGCTCGCCGATCGCTACGCGTGCTCGCTGGCCACTGCGGCTCACCTGATGTTGCCACCAGGACTCTTGCACCGCACGCGGGTCGTCCTGCGGCCCATCGAGCCAGACGCCGTGCCGGGTGCGGACGATACCGCGGACGTCGTCACGGGAGAGACGGACCATGCCGAGAGCGACGACCGGCGGCATGCGGACGTCACACGCGATGAGGCTGCGGTGCTGGGGGCGCTGCGGGCGCGGGGGCAGCTGGACGAGCGCGCGCTGCGAGCGACGCTGGGGGCGCGCCGCGCCCAGGCAACGCTCGCTGCGCTGCTCTCCTCCGGCGCAGCCGCGCGCGAGACCATCGCACCCTCCGCTCTGACCGCTGCGCGCCGCGAGACCCGCGTGCGCCTGGTAGGAACAGACGCGGCGCTGGCAACATGGCGCACGGCCGCGCGCGCGGAGCTCGATACGCTGCCCTCGCCACAGCGCGCCCGCGGGAGGTCTCCCCTGCGCGGCGAGCGTCGTGCAGAGCGCCTCCTGCGGCAGCTGGCGGTGCTCGATGTGCTCGGGCGGCCACCCGGCGGGTCATCGCCTCTTGGCGCGCCGAGCGCATGGCGCCTGCAGGAGCTGTTGCGTCTGACGCGGGCCACTCCGAGCGCGCTGGCGGAACTGGAGCGCGCGGGCCTGGTGGCGCGCGAGACCACTGAGGTCTGGTACGATCCGATGGCGGGGCGTGCGATTCCCCGCAGCCGGCCGTTCCCCCTCACCTCCGAGCAAGCGGCGGCGCTGGCGGCCATCCTGACACCGCAGACCGCCGAGGCGCCTGAGGTGGCGCTGCTGCACGGCATCACCGGCAGCGGCAAGACGGAGATCTACCTCCAGGCGCTGGCCGTGCATCTCGCCGAGGGGCGGCGCGGCATCGTGCTGGTTCCGGAGATCGCGCTCACGCCCCAGGCGATGGTGCGCTTCGCTGGGCGCTTCCCCGGGCGGGTGGCGTTGTTGCATAGCGGCTTGACGGATGCCGAGCGCCTGGATGAGTGGCGCCGCATCCGCGCAGGCCTGGTGGATGTGGTGGTCGGCTCACGCTCGGCGCTGTTCGCGCCCGTGGACCGGCTGGGCCTCATCGTGGTGGATGAGGAGCACGAGGCGGCCTACAAGCAGGAGGGACGCGGACCCACCTATCATGCCCGTGACGTCGCCGTCGAGCTTGGGCGGCTGAGCGGCGCCACAGTCGTGCTCGGCAGCGCCACGCCGTCAGTAGAATCGTTCTGGCACGCCAGCCGCGGCGACTATCGGCTCGTGGAGCTCGCCGCGCGCGCGCCCTCGGGGGGCGCCGGTAGGCCGAGTAGCCTTCCGACCGTCCAGATCGTCGATCTGCGCGCCGAGCTGCGTGCGGGCAACACCAGCATCCTCGGCACCGCGCTGCAGGTGGCCCTCAAAGAGACGCTGGCCAGTGGGCAGCAGGCCATCTTATTCCTCAACCGGCGCGGCATGGCCAGCAGCGTCCTCTGCCGCGAGTGCGGGTTTGTGGCCCGCTGCGCCCGCTGCGATGTGCCCCTGACCTATCATGCGAGCGAGGACGCGCTGATCTGCCACTACTGCGGGCAACGGCAGGCCGCGCCCCAGGTCTGCCCGCATTGTTGGGGCGCGAGCCTTCGCTACTTCGGCCTGGGGACCGAGCGTGTCGAAGCGGCTGTACGGCGCTTGCTGCCGCAGGCGCGGGTGCTGCGGTGGGACCGCGACACCGCCCGCACGCGGCGCGCCCATGAAGAGCTGCTCGCCGCCTTCTCGAATCGGCACGCCGACGTGATGGTCGGCACGCAGATGATCGCGAAGGGGCTGGATCTCCCCGGCGTGACTCTCGTCGGCGTCGTCTCGGCGGATGTGGCGCTCTATCTCCCCGACTTTCGCGCTTCCGAGCGCGCCTTCCAGCTGCTGACGCAGGTGGCTGGCAGGGCGGGGCGCGGTGAGACCCCGGGCCGCGTGATCGTCCAGACCTTCAATCCCGATCACTTTTGCATCCAGGCGGCGGCACGCCACGAGTACCACGCGTTTTATGCCGCGGAGGTGAGCGCCCGCCAGCGCTATGGCTATCCGCCGTTCCGCCAGTTCGTGAAGTTCACCTTCACCCATGCCGACCGCCACCTGGCACAGATTGAAGCGACCGTGCTGGCCGATCGGCTCCAGCGGCTGATCGCCGAACACGAGCTCCATGCGACCGACCTCGTGGGTCCGGCCCCCGCATTCATGGAACGCTTGCGTGGCCACTACCGCTGGCACGTAATCGCGCGCGGACCCGATCTGCGCGCGCTGCTCCACGCGCTGGCGCCGGAGGACCTGCCCCGCGGCTGGGCTGTGGACGTGGACCCAGCGAGCACGCTCTAATCACGGTGCGCCGGGACCCACACGCGGTATACTGAAAGGACACGCGGGCAGTGCTCGCCCGCGCTGGCCAACGTCGACGTGGATGGAGACGCAACCGATGACGACACCGGTAACACCCAAGCGCGCGCACGCATCGCACTCTGGCGGCACGGTCTACGAGCGCTATCTGCGCACGGACGAGCTGCTCCGGCTACAGAAGACCGAGGAAGAACGGCTGCATCCCGACGAGCTCACCTTCCAGGTGGTACACCAGACCTTCGAGCTGTGGTGGAAGGTGACCGCGCAACAGCTCGCCGCCGCGAGCGATTGGCTGAACTCCGGTCGCGCCGACGAAGCGGCGGCCGCGCTGCGCCGGGCGGTGACGCAGCAGGAGCTGCTACGGCAGGTGATCCGGCAGCTCGAGTTCGTCTCGCCGGTGGACTTCCTCACTATCCGCGCCGGCCTCGAAGACGGCAGCGGTATGGACTCGCCGGGTTTCCGCGCCATCTTGCGCACGGCGCCCGCTTTGTGGAGCACGTTCACCCGCGCGTTGTCTCGGGCGGGTCTGCCGCTGGAGGACGCGTACCTCCAGCGCGCGCACCATCTCGCGTGGTACGAGTGCGCCGAGGCCCTGCTGGACTTCGACGAGCAGTTTCACTTGTTGCGCGCGGTGCACCTGAAGCTGGCCGAGCGCCATCTCGGGCTGCGCGCGGTGGGGACTGGCGGCACGCAGATGGGCGCGCTCGAGCAGACGTTGCACGACCTGCTCTTCCCAGACCTCTGGGCCGTGCGCGACGTGTTGTTGGCGCGCGCGCAGGAGCGCGCTGCCACGCGGACGGCGGGCGACGAGCCGCACACGCTGGGCGGGCACTGAGCCGGCTCACGCCTCGACGAGCGCATCCTCTTCGACCAGCACGGTCTCGCCGCCGCGCTTCTCGATGTGGATGACACTATCGAGACCTTGCTCAAACGTGTCGTCGTGGCTGATCACCACGAGCTGGTCGAAGCCGTGGACGCGGCGCAGCTGCTCGGCGAGGTTGCCGCGACGCTCGCCGTCCATGTTCTGGGTCGGCTCGTCGAAGAACGCGATATCCAGCCGCGAGAGGTTGCGCAGCAGCGCCAGCCGCACGGCCAGCGCCGCGCTCATCTGCTCTCCGCCGCTGAGTTGCGCGAACCGCCGCTCCTGGCCGCCGCGCTGTAGCACGATCTCATAGTCATCTTGCCAGGAAAGCTGCGCCGAGCGGTCACCCATGATCTCGCCGAAGATGCGGTTGGCTTCGAGCGAGATTTGGCGCAACAACGCCCGCATGACATAGGGGCCGGCCTCTTTGATAGTCGCGCGGAATTGCTCCAGCATCTGGAGCAGCTCATGCAGCGTCCCACGCTCATCGCGTGCGGCGGCCAGCTCGGCGAGGAACGCCTGCGCCCGCACGATGGCCGCCTCGCGCTCGACGATCTGTTCCTGCAAGCTCCGCAGTTCCTGCGTCGCGCGGCTCAGCTCCGCGTGGAGCGCGGACGTCCGCTCCGCGACCTGGCTGAGGGCGTCGGGATCAAAGGCGGCGGCGGCACGCTGCGAGGCGGCAGCGGCGGCCACGTGTGTCTGTGCGGCGGCGCGCGCCTGCTCTTCGGCGGCTTGCAGCGCGGCGCGGCGCTCAGGGAGGCGCTGGGCTTCCTGTATGTGCCGCAGGTACCGCTGATGGCCCTGCGAAGCGGCGCCCAAGGCAGCTTCCAGTGCAGCGATCTCGGCATCCAGCCCGGCGAAGGGCGCGAGCAGCTCGTCGGCCAGCTCAAGGCGGCGCGTGGCCTCGGCGCACGCGGCCTCATGGCGCGTCAGCTCGTCTTGGAGGCCAGGACGTTCCCGTGCCAACCCCTCCTCACGAGCGGCATCACGTAACGGATCACCGAGGGCGGTCAGGGCCTCCTCGGTTTCGCGCAGTGCGGCGGGCGCCTCTGCCAGCCGCTCGATGAGCTTCTGGCTGCGCTGCTGCTCTTCCTGGACGGCAGCCATCCGTTGCCGTGCGGCGTCCAGCGCCATCTGCAGCGGCCCAAGCTCACGCAGCCGCCGATCGGCCTCGTCGCTGTGCGCCAACAGCGTCCGCGCCGCGTCCAGCTCGTCCGGCCCGCCCAGCGCAGCCAGCGAAGCGGCGAGTTGATCGCGTTCGGCGACCAGCGCCGTCAGACGCTCATCGTGATCGGCCACCACCTGGTGATCGCGCTGGAGCCGCTCCTGGTACTCGTCGAGCCGCGCATACCACTTGGCCACTTCGCGGGCGTGCTCCAGGTCTGGACGTAGCGCTTCCGTCTGGTCATGCAGAGCCGCGAGCGCCGCCTCGTCGCGCTCGATGAGCCGGTCGAAGTAGGTCTCCAGGCTTGCCAGCCCCCGCCGCCGGATGTTTTCACATGGCTCACGCAAGAACGGACATTGTCCCCCCACCGACTGCGCCCGCGACTCACGATGCTGCTCGATCGTGGCGCGCAGCCGCTCGGATTCGGCCGTGAGGCGCTGGTGCTCGGCCTCCAGCTCGGGTAGACGCTCAGCCACGGACTGATGAGCTACCAGCTTGGTCACGTTGTTCGTCGAGGCCTCCGCCTGGCGCGCGGCCTTGGCACGCTTCTCCGTCACAGTTGGCAGCTCAGCTGCAATCGTCTTGAGCCGCTGTCCACGCTCGGCACGCGTCGCCTGCGCGTCCCGCAGCTCGTCCACGCGCAGCCGCCGCTCGGCCAGTAGCCCCGCTTCGCCCCGCCCGCGCTCGATCGCGGCGATCTGCTGCTCGGTGCGGGCGATCTCGGCGGCCAGCCCCTCAGCTTCCCGCGCACGCGCGGCTCCCTGAGCCTGCGCATCGCTCAGCTTCTCAGCATCGCGCGTCAGGCTCTCCCGGCGCTGCGCGAGCGCTTGCTGCTGCTTGACCAAGGGAGCCAATTCCGCCGCGCACCGCTCCGCCGCCAGAGCCTGCTCCAGGCGGCCACGCGTGTGCTCGACGTCCCGCGAGATCTTCACGAAGGCGTTGTGCAGGTCGGCGCGCTGGCGCAGCCGGTGGTCGCGCGTGGTGGCCCGGCCGCGTGCGTCGGCGAGCGTACCTTCTGCGCGCTGGTAGATCTCGTGGTCGGCGCGGCTCGCGGCGCAAACGCGCTCCGCCTCTTCGGCCTCGGCGACCTGCGCGCGGAGGGCCCCCGCCGCCCGTTCAGCGCTCTCCCAGGCGACGTGGGCCAGCTCCGTGACGCTCTCCAGGCGCTTCACTTCACGCTCGCGCTGCAGCAGGGCGTCGCGCTGGGCGGCGGCCGCGTCGTGCTGGCGCTGGGTCTCGGCCAGATGGATACCGAGCTCGCGCTCGCGCTCGCGCTTCGCCGTCATATCGGCCCGCCAGGCATCGAGGGATTCCGTCTCGCGCTCCAGCCGCGCGATCTCCGTGTCTTGCGCGTGGATGCTGTCATGCAGGTACGATCGTGTGTCGCGCAGCTTCTCAGCGGCGCGGCTGAAGTCCTCCACCTGCAGCAATGCATCGAACTTCTTCTTGCGATGCGCCGCCGTCAGCAGGAAGTCCGCCGTGAGGGTGCCCTGGGGCACGCCCAGCGCGTCGGTGAAGAGCGCGTCGAGGGCGATCTCCCCGTCCACCCGCAGATGGCGCCGCAGGAAGTCGAGCACGTCAGCCTTCTGCTCAGCGGGGCGGTGATCCAGCTCGGGGTCGTAGACATACCACGCCGGCGCGCTCCCGGCGCGGCGCACCACCTGGTACTCGCGATCGTCGTCGGCGGAGAGAAAGGTCACCGTCACCTGGCCGGAGCGCTCTCCCTCGCGCACGAATTGGCTCTGGGAGTAGGGTAGAGCATCGAAGAGCGCCCAGCCGATCGCCTCGACCAGCGTAGACTTGCCAGCGCCGTTGTGGCCGCGCACGGCGGTCGTCCCGCGGCGCAGTGTCACGGCGGCGTGGCGAAAGCTCTTGATGTTTTGGAGCTCGACGCGCGTGATCAGCATGGCTCCCTGCCTAGCGACTCCGAGCAGGATGGGGTCATGCGAGTCTCCAAGAGGATGGAACGCTGGCCCGCCCAATGCGCCGTTCTCGGCGGCCAGGGCAGAAGCGGCAACGGGCGGATTGGAACAAAGGTCCGACGCGTTCATTATAACATGGGGCTGGAGCGACCGGGCAATCAATATCACGTGCGCCGGACCAGTCGGTGTGGGCGTGGTGCGAGGGGGCGCCGGCGCCCTCGCGGCGTAACGCCGGCTCCATGATATACTCAACGAGCGCCCCGGCAGCGCGTGACGCGCGGTCGAGGAACCCGAGCGAGCAGAGGGCGGTGATGACCAGGACGTTTGTGGCGATTGATCTGGGAGACGAGGCGCGTGCGCATCTGCAGCGCGAGATTGCGCGCCTGAGTCGCGCGCTGCCCGATGTGCGCTGGGTCGATCCTGCGAGCCTCCACCTGACGCTGGCGTTCCTGGGCGAGCTGACCGACGAGCGCCTGGCCACTCTGCAGGGCGCTGCGCGCGAGGCCGCGCAAGGCTCGCGGCCTTTCAGGCTCACTGTCGCCGGATTGGGCACGTTCGGACCACCGCTGGCGCCCCGAGTGATCTGGGCCGGGGTGAGCGGCGACATGCGCCACCTGCTGCGTCTGCAGGACGCGCTGGCGACTGCGCTGGCGAGCCGCGGCTTTGCGCGCGACGCACGCCCCTTCGCGCCGCATTTGACGCTCGCTCGACTACACACTGCCCTGTCACCAGACCAGGCCCAGCGGCTCGCGAGCCTGGTCGAAGGCGGAGCTCGTCCGGCGCGCCGGAGCGCCACGATCGTGGTGGAGTCGATCAATGTGATGAAGAGTGAGCTGCTGCGCCCCGCCGCGCGCTATACCCGCCTCCAGGTGATTCCGCTCTTGGGCGACACGACTCCCGACGCCTAGGGATTCCGGTTTCCCGCTCAGCGCCCGCATCTGCCTGACAAACAGAAAGGGCCTGCCGCTCACGCGGCAGGCCCGTGTGATGAGCGCGAAGATTACGCTGACCATTCGTCGAGCCGGCCATGTTGGATGAGCCACCGCGTGAAGCGCAGACGACGCATCTCGGCTTCGGCGCCCCGCGACTCCTCAGAGTCCGCCAGGCGATCGGACACCACCACGAGGCGACGCACCTCGTCGGGCGTGAAGCCTTGTTGCTCCAAATCCGCCTCATTGGGCGCCGTGCCCTCGGCTCCCATCGCGCCCATATCCTGTTCGGAGGCCGCGTGGGCCTCGGGCGCCTCCTGCGCTGTGGCCAGCTCTGCCCCTAACTGCTCCAGGGTCTCTTCGAGCAGGTCGTCTTGCTTTGCCTGCTCATCCCCATCATCTGTGTGTCGCTTGCGTGCCATGACGCACCTCCAGACGGACGGCGGCCCGTGGTGAGAATCTGCGCGGCGTCGCGTACTCCGGCGTCGGTGCCGTCTCTATCTTCCTATTCTTTATAACGTCCAGAGGCTGGAAATGTTGTATCGCGGCACGATATACTACCCGGTCCACCTGTGTCTAGGCCGGCTGTCCACCCACGCCCTGCTTGCGCCGCTGCTCGCGTTCATGCAAGTCCACCCGGCGAATCTTGCCGGAGATGGTTTTTGGCAGCTCGGCGACAAACTCGATCTCGCGGGGGTACTTATAGGGTGCGGTGACGGATTGTTCAGTTGAGTACCGCGCCTCATCGCCGGCCGCCATGGGCAATTCCAGCACACCGGCTAGCGGCAGCTCCACGTACAGCCGCACCCGCGGCGTCTCATTGGCGCGGTTCAAGGTGACCCGCACGTGCAGCGCCGCAATCACCATGCGCTTCTGCTCGTACGTCGCCGTGTCGGCGTGCTGGCCCACCCGTTCGGCCCAGTCCAGCGTACGCTCCAAGCCTTCTTGCTGGGCTTTCCAGCTCGCGTAGTGGGCGCTGGCCGCCGTCCGCTCATGTTCCAGGGCTGTGCGGCGCAGTGCCAGCTTGTCAATCTCGCCGGCGAGTTCCCTGCCCTCGCGCTCGTCCTGGACGTTCTCGGCTACCTGGCGCTTGCTACGGATGCGCTGCTCAACGTCAGCGAGCTGCCCGTCGATCAGCGCCTCAGCGGCCGCACCGGGGTCCGATGTCTCGTGCAGCCGCTCGACTTCGGAGGCGATCCAGTCGCGGTCACGCAGGAAGGCCACGATGCGCCGCCACACCGCGGCGTCGAGCAGGTGACACTCCATGGTGCGCGGCACACACGCGCCCTTCGCGCGCAAGGTGCGACAGACGTAGCGGTGCCGCAGGCGGCGTGGTCCGCTGGTCTCCCGTCCCGGCATGTGATGCAGCGAGATCGTCCCTCCACAGCCGCCGCACACCGCGAAGCCGCCCGTCAGCAGCGCGTGGAATCCCGTGCCCGAGGAGGTCTCGATGAGCGACGCCATGTGCTTGCGGTTCCATGCCAAACGCGCATGCACCAGGGCAGCCACTTCTTTCGACACCAGCGCCGGCGCGACACTGGCGGGCAAGGGCACCTGCTCGGCGAGCGGCCGGGGCTCTTCATGCGCCTTGTTGAGATACCGCCCCTTGCGCCCAGCCTT
>WNFM01314089.1_pt1 | contig 14534 bp, 16 predicted proteins | sample 5400271 | NCBI WGS metagenome assembly WNFM01 (sample SAMN13153352, study PRJNA577476) | soil metagenome | isolation source: 60 cm saprolite on Douglas fir-dominated hillslope | place: USA:California | collected 2013-09-17 | reverse complement strand
CCCGCCGGTATCCCAAAGCAGCAGTGCCGGCGCGCGCCTGCAACCGTCGCGTATCCCGGCCATTGCGACCGCACCGCTTGGCAATAGCCCGGCTGCGGCGTCGTCCGTCCGTCCCGCGCAATTGCCGCAACCGATCATCTCGTCCGGTAACGGCATCCTGCGTCCGTCGGTCGATGCCGCTGGGATCGTCAGGCCGAACGATTCCATCGCCAACCAGATCAAGGATATCAGTGCCGCAGAAGGGCGCGGCAAACTGCCGAAGTCTGGCACCAACAACAATGTGCCAAATGTGGCCGGACCCGACACGACGATCATGGGACAAGGCCAGGGGAATGGTGTTCAGAATGCTCCCGGTGTGAAGGTCCCCAACGGGCCGACCATCAATCTTCCCGGAACACAATTCGGGCAGAAAGGTCCGCGCGAAGTTCCAGGCTTCGGCGACGCCACGAACGGCCCACAAGTGAATTTGCCCGGCATGATCGACCGACACGGTCCGGACGACGCCAACAAGAAACTCGCCGAGTTGGAGAAGCCTGCCCAGCAATTGTTGAATAATGCGACCAAGGGCGGCCCCAATTCGCTGAATCTCCCGAATTCCGTTGGTGCCGGCGTTGCTGCGTCGGACGATGACAACGGAAAACCCACCGCGGCCGGTGCTGCCGGACAAAGCGTCGGTTCTGCCAACGTTGCTCCGACAGTGAGCGGGGCCGGCGGCACGGGACTTGGCGGCGGCTCGATCAAAGTTGCGCCCGGGCTCGCCGGATCCAACGGATCGGGGCCAACCGCGGACGGCGGCACCCAGACGGTTTCGACCATGCAGGACGGGAAAACAACGGTCCAGGTCGAGACGACAACGGACAGGAACGGCAACGTCACCAGCATGACCTACAGGGAAACAAAAGGCGGGAAGACAACCGTGAGGACGACCGGTCCTTCGCTGCCCGGCAAGAACAACAACACGCCAAATGACGACGATTCCAGCACAGTCGGCTCGCTCAACCCCAACAGCTCCATAGGGAAAGCGGGCAATGGCGGCGGCCCTGGCAACAACGACCAGCAATCTTCAGGTGGCCAGAGCAGTCAACTCGCGCCCGGCTCGGCGCTTGGCCGCAAGGGCAATGGAGATGGCACCGGAACTCACGGCGATAACAACCAAGTCGGCAATGACGGCACGCTGGCGGCGGGAACGAGCCTTGCCCGCAAGAACTACGGCGATGGCGGTGGCTCGGACACGCGCGATGGCGGCACTTCGCTGGGTAGCCCCCGAGTCCCGGGCGGCGGCAATCAGTCAAATCTGAAAGCTGCTGCCGCCATGGGTGATTGAAAATCGAACGCGTTCGTTCGCTCACGCGCAAACTGCTTAAGGGGTCTGGTTACGCCAGACCCCTTAAGCTCGAATTGCGCGATGGTTTCAAACGCGATACCCAGCGGTGTCGGCGGCGGCGTCCGACAGCATGTGGATGCGCACCGTCATGCCTCCGATCGGAATTCCATCATGAGCCTGCTTCGCATTGCCATCGTCGGCTACGGCAAGATCGCGCGGGATAGGCATGTGCCAGCGATCGCGGCGACCGAGGGCGCGGTGCTATCAGCTATTGTCGATCCCAACGCGTCGCTATCCGGCGTGCCGCACACCGCGACGCTTGAGGAACTGTTGCGCAACGGGCCGCCGGTCGATGCGGTGGCGTTGTGTACACCGCCGCAGCTGCGCCGCGATCTGGCGGCGATGGCGCTCGCCGCCAGCAAGCATGTGATGCTGGAAAAACCGCCCGGCGCCACGTTAAGTGAAATCGGACCGCTGGTGACGGCTGCCGTTGCCGCGCGACGGACGCTGTTCGCCACCTGGCACTCGCGTTTTGCGCCAGCGGTCGAACCGGCGCGGCAACTGCTGGCCGGCCGACGGATCGCGGCCGTCCGAATTTCCTGGAAGGAGGACGTCCGGGTCTGGCATCCGGGCCAGGTATGGATCTGGCAGCCGGGTGGCCTCGGCGTGTTCGATCCCGGCATCAATGCGCTCTCGATCCTGACCCGTATCTTGCCGCAGCCGCTGTTCGTGACCTCGGCGGATCTCGCCTTTCCTGCCAATCGCGACGCGCCGATCGCGGCTAAGCTCGCGATTTCCGATGCGGCGGGATTGCCAATCTCAGCCGATTTCGACTTCCGCCAGACTGGTCCGCAGACGTGGGACATCGAATTCGACACCGACCAAGGACCTGTCACCTTGTCTTCGGGCGGAGCAAAGCTGTCGGTCGACGGCGAACTCCGCTTCGAGGCTGCCAAGGCCGAGTACACCCAACTTTACCAGCGCTTCCTCAAGCTTGCTGTGGCCGGTGAACCCGATGTCGATCTTGCCCCGTTCCAGCTTGTTGCCGATGCCTTTTTGCTGGGCCGCCGCCGCACGGTCGAGCCGTTCGAGGACGGGACCTGAACGGGCGGTTGGTATCTGCTGCCAAATGCTCTATTGGCTGCTGACAGCAGGAGCTTGCGCGATTCCGGTGATCGCTGTGTTCCCGGCCGCTGCGCTGTACGAATTTCTTGACGAGGCTGAGCCATGAATCTGGATACACTTTTCAACGCCTCTGCGGCCGCTCGCGGAAAAGCGATCGACGGCATCACGATCCGGCGTCCCGACGACTGGCACGTTCACTTGCGCGACGGCGAGATGCTGCGCACGGTGCTTCCATTTACGGCAGGGCAATTCGCCCGCGGCATCATCATGCCAAATCTTGTGCCGCCCGTGACCACTGTGGACGCCGCCATTGCCTATCGTGCCCGTATCCTCGCGGCCCGGCCGGCCGGCAGCGATTTCGAACCGCTGATGACGTGCTATCTGACCGATACGACCTCGCCGGACGAAATCGAGAAGGGCCATTCCGAAAAGGTATGGACCGCCGCCAAACTCTATCCGGCCGGCGCCACCACCAACGCGCATCACGGTGTCACCAATATCAAGGCGTTGCGTCCGGTGCTGGAGCGTATGGAGCGGATCGGCATGCCGGTGCTGATTCACGGCGAAGCCACCGATCCCGCGATCGACATCTTCGATCGCGAGGCGGTGTTCATGGAACAAAGCCTGTTGCCGCTGCTGCGCGACCATCAGGGCCTGAAGGTCGTCATCGAGCACGTGACGACGGCGGAAACGGTCGCCATCGTCCGCGCCCACGCGCCCCGGGTCGCCGGAACCGTCACGCCGCATCATCTCGTCATCAACCGGACCTCGATCTTCCAGGGCGGGTTGCGGCCACATTATTACTGCCTGCCGGTCGCCAAGCGCGAACATCATCGCCTCGCGCTGCGCAAAGCCGTGACATCGGGCGACTCCTGTTTCTTCATCGGCACCGACACGGCGCCACATCTGTCGAGCCTCAAGGAGGCGGCTTGTGGTTGTGCCGGCGTCTTCGTCGGTGCCACCGCGCTGCAGACCTACGCGCAGGTGTTCGACGAGGAGGGCGCGCTCGATCGGCTGGAAAAATTTGCCTCGCTGAATGGCGCGAATTTCTATGGCCTGCCGGCCAACACCGGTACGATCGAGCTCAAGCGGCACCCGGCAGCGATGCCGGCAGCGATCGCTGTGGATGGCGGCGACATCGTGGTCTTCCGTGGCGACGAGGCATTGCCGTGGTCTATTGGCGAAGTGCGGCCCTGATTTGCGGCGTCGTCGTGCACTGTTCGGCCATCCAATGAGGCGGTCTTATGAAAGACTTCACGCCGCTCGACAACATTTCCTGCCTTCCAGGACGTCAGCGCTAAAGTGTTCAAGCGGTCATTTTGGCCGAGCCAGATGGGTGAACCTTTCCTCGGACAGCCCTGCGCAAAAGCGGGGACGTCGAGGGAGTGCGATGTTCGTCACGCAAAATATGCCGGAAAAATTATCTTTTGTCGCAGCCCTTTGGGTGAGCGGTTCTGCAGCGTCAGTTTGCCGCCATGACGTTCGATAATCTCCTTGGCGATCGCGAGCCCAAGGCCGGCACCGGCGCCGAACTTGCGCCGCGCCGGATCAACCCGGAAGAAAGGTTCGAATACCCGTGGCATGCTTTGGTCAGGTATACCCGGCCCCTCATCATCGATGGTGATCGACGCGGTCGTGTCACCTTCCAGACCTACGGTGACAAAGGCCCCAGCACCATGCGTTGCCGCATTGATTACGAGATTTCTGACGGCCCGCGTCAGTGCCAACGGCGCCGACGAAATCGTCACCGCCTCCATCTTCATGACGGTCACCGACGCCTGCATTGCGGCGAGGTCCTGGCAGATTTCGCTGGTAATCTCATCGACCCGGACCAACTGGCTTGTTTCCCGCTGGGTTTCTTCGCGCACCAGCTGGATGGCGCTATCGGCGATGCGATCAAGTTCTTCCAGATCGCTCAGCCACATTGAGCGATCCTCCTCGTCGAGAAACTCAGCCCGCAGCCGCATCCGGGTCATCGGCGTCCGCAGATCATGGCCAGCGGCCGCGACCAATCGCATCCGGCTTTCGGCGGCGTTCTTCAACCTCGCCGTCATGGTATTGAGCGCGCGCGCGGTCGCCCTAAGTTCGACGGGTCCTGTTTCCGGCAATCGCGGAACAACGCCGTCAGCGTCGATCGTTGCCGCTACGCGTTCCAGCACCGCAAGATGCCGCGTGATGCGGTGAGCAAACCATAGCGCTACCCCGACCGTCCCGAGGGCGACCAGCAAGAACCACCCGGCCAGTGCAAACAGAACCTCTTTCTTGACACGGCGCTCCGGTACCGGAAGTGCAAGCCAACCCGATTTCAATTTGATTGATACAAGCAGATGACCAATCCCAGCGGGCTGTGTGACGACAACCTCGAGATCGGATCCGGCGCTGTGCAATTGAGATTGCAGCAGGTTCGTCAATTCCGGGCGTGGCTGACCTGGTGCGGGGCCCGATTCCAAATGCGACTGCCTGTCCTTTTCGTCGCCACCGAACAACGGTGCGATCAGCAGGATCGCCTCAGAAACCAACTTGGCGTAATTCTTTTGTTCCTTTTGTGGATCGTCCCGCGCCCAAATTAACGTTGCGGTCGCCATCAGGACGACGCAGATGATCGACGAAACGAACGTCACGACAATGCGAGCCCTCAGGGAATTCATTCGCCCGCTCCAATTTTATCGACCTGGGCGGTAAATATGTAGCCGCCGTTTCGCACCGTCTTGATTAGCTGGAATTCGATGTCGCCGAGCTTTCGGCGAACCCGGCTGAGCAGCACGTCGACGGACCGATCGAAGGTATCGCCGCCGCCGCGCTTGGTCGCATCCAGCAAATATTCGCGCGACAGCATTCGCCCCGATCGCGCGACTAGCGCATGCAAGAGATCGAATTCGGCCGAGGTCAGCTCCAGCAATCCGCCGCTCGCATTGAGCACCCGGCGCAATCCCGGCTGCAGCTTGAAGCCCTCGAAACGGTATTCTTGCGGAGAACGCGCAATCTGGGCCGCCTCACCTTGACGGCGAAGCACCGCGCGAATCCGGGCCGCGAGTTCTCTCGGGTTGAACGGCTTGCCGAGATAATCGTCGGCGCCGATCTCGAGGCCGATGATCCGATCGACATCCTCCTTCAATGCGGTGAGAAGGATGATCGGAATATGCGAATCCTCCGCGCGCATGTCGCGACAGATTTCCAGCCCCGAACCGTCCGGCAACATGACGTCTCCAGCGCGGCGTTAAGGGTGCGTTTGTCAGACGCCAGCGTCACCCGAAATCCCTGCTCCGCCAGATACCGGCCGAGCAGTTTTCGGATCTGCAAGTCGTCATCGACAATCAGGATGTGCGGATCGACATCCACGAGATACTTCCTCATCGAAACTGTGCTGGACCGAATAGAGCAATTGCCCATGGCCTTCAATGCGCTAGCAGTCAAACCGTCCTTTCCAGCAACATTGAGACATATTGCAGCGGCCCCTCGGCAACGTTCGGACACGGGCGGCCCCATTTTGGAGATTGCCGCCCATTAGACGGCTGACACCAGCGTTACAAGTTTTCCGTTGGCGGCGCAGAAGTCGGCCAATTGGCGAACGGCAACTTGCAAACATCACCTCGACCACCACAGGTTTGCGAACCGAAACTACGGTGTCACGAAGTTTTGGGATCGCCTGTTCGGTACGATGCCTCGATGAAGTGAAGCGATCTGCTGTAGCGCGAAGCGTCCGCCAAGCGCCAAACCATTGCGTTTGCGTGCATCCCGAAACATTCGGAAATAAAGCGCATGGTTGGGAACAAGGTTCCGTCGCAAACGACCGGCATGAACCCGGTGAAAATCTAGTGGGGCCAGCAAGCGAGATGCGTGAGACGGTCGTGCCGGCGAAGGATGATGTTCGAAGGCCTGGGGCCGAGGAATCCATCGGCAAAGCGCACTGCGATCTCCTCCTCGCCGCCCTGGTGGCATTGATGCTTGTGCCAGACGCCGCAACAGCAGACCCGTTGATCACCTTGCCGGCTCCGCCTTTTGAACTGCCCGTTCTGCCGCCGGTGTCCGGCAGCTGGACCGTGATGGTCGGCGTCGGGGGCGAATACAAACCCGATTTCGAGGGCGCCAAGCGGAGCATGTTAAGCCCGGTCCCGATTTTTAGCATCCGTCGTGCCGGCGCCGTGGATCAGTTTCGCGGGCCACGCGACAGCGCGAGCATCGCGCTGATCGATTTTGGCGACCTTCGTGCTGGCCCCGCCGGCAAATTCGTGTCGTCACGAAAAGCCAGCAGCTATTCCGAACTCAATGGCCTCGGCGACGTCAAAACCACTGTCGAGCTCGGCGGTTTCGTCGAATATTATCCGGTCGACTGGTTTCGCACCCGCGGCGAGCTGCGCCAGGGTATTGGCGGTCACCACGGCGTCGTCGCCGATCTGTCGGCGGACTTCGTCGTCCCAGTGATTCAGCACTTCACGATCTCGGCCGGGCCACGCTTCACGGCGGAAAGCAACAAAGCAACATCGCCCTATTTCGGCATCGACGCCGCGCAGGCACTGGCGGCCGGATTGCCGATATTCGACGCGAAGGGCGGCGCGCATTCGGCAGGCGCCGGCGCCCAAGTGTCCTATCGGGTCGATCCGCGATGGGAAGTGCATGCCTATGTCGAGTACGAGCGATTGCTTGGCGACGCCGCCAAAAGCCGTCGGCATCGGCGCCTCCTATTCGTTCGACGTTAAAATACGCTAGGCAAGATCGGCAACAAACATGCGCCGCAGCAATTTGTGCGCGAACGTCGCCACGGTCGTTGTTCTTGCCTTGAGCCTCAGTGCCTGCGCGATGCTTGAAACCCGCGAGACGAAATTGCAGGCGGTCAAGACCGTCGGCATCATCTCGGCGGTCGGCGACGAGATGAATTTTGCAAGGATAGGGCTGACCGGGCCAAATAACGCCAATCAGAGTTTTCCGATCGGATCCTGGGGCCTCGACGACCTGATCGTCCAGCAGGCGACCGCGGCGTTGAGCGGGCGCTTTCGGGTGCAGCAGGTCAGCTATCAGCGCGCCGCCTTTGCAGCGATAAAGGACTCGCCGGTTGCGCCAGTTAATCTGATGCGGGGCGATCCGTTGAAGAAACTCCTTGAGACCGAAGTGTCTCCCCAGGGGCTCGACGCCTACATCGTCATCGCCAAGGCAAAATCGAATTTCGGCGGCGGCGCGCGAAAGGTCGAAGGCATCGGTTTTGTCAGCTACGGCACACTGCTCGCGTCCTACAGCGAGATCCACGTGCTCTACGAAATCAGGGTGTACGACGGCAAGACCTTCGATGTCATCGAGAAAATGGTTGCCCCGCCTTTGGACAATGGGGCGACGGTCGGGCTCGCAGGCCCCGGCCGGTTCGTCGACGAGAGTCTTTCACCGAGCGCGGGCGATCCCGCCCGAAACGAGAATCTGCACGGGGCGATCACGGACCTGATCGCTCGCAGCCTTTCGTCAACCCTGAGTGACATGCATCTCGCAGACGTCCGCTAACCGAAAAGCAATCACCAAACGTGAATGCGATGAACCTTGTGCGTCTCTGCCTGACTTCGACAGCATTGCTACTGACCACCAGTCCCGGTTTCGCCGACGAGGTCCTCGGCACCTGGCTGCGCGACAATGGTGTGCTAGAAATCAAGTTTGAACCATGTGGCGATGCGATCTGCGGCAACATCGTGTGGCTGATTTGAAGCCCAGACTAGTCCACCTTCGCGCCGGACTCCCGGATGATCCTGGTCCATTTCGTGGTTTCGTCGGCGAGGAATTTTCCGAACGCTGCCCCGGAAACGGTGCCGGGCTCAGCGCCGAGTTCGTCGAAGCGTTTCTGGACATCGGGCAGTTTCAGAATGGCGTCGATGTCGCCTTCCAGCTTCGCAAGGACTGGCGCTGATGTCTTCGCCGGTGCCACCAGTCCGAACCAGGCAGAGGCTTCGAAGCCGGGCACACCGGATTCAGCGACGGTCGGCACGTCGGGCAGGGCGCTCGCGCGTTTCGAACCTGCGACCGCGATCGCGTTGATGTTCTTGCCCTTGACCTGCGGCAGCACGGCCGGGATGTTGTCGAACATCATGGGGATGTGGCCTGCAATGAGATCGTTCATCGCCGGCGCCGCGCCCTTGTAGGGGACGTGCACGATATCGATGCCGGTCATGCTCTTGAGCAATTCGCCGGCCAGATGGTTGGTCGAGCCGTTGCCGGACGATCCGAAAAACAACGTGCCCGGCTTCGCCTTGGCGAGCGCGACCAGTTCCTTGACGTTTCCGATCCCGAGCGAGGGATGCACCGCCAGAACAATCGGTACCGAAGCGATCAGCCCGACCGGCGCAAATGCGGTCGACGGATTGTATCGCAGATCCCGGTAGAGCGCGGCATTGATGGTGAGCGGCGGAGGCGCCGTCAGCAGCAGCGTGTAGCCGTCCGGATCCGAACCCGCGACCGCCTCGGCACCGATATTGCCGCCGGCGCCGCCGCGATTCTCGACGAAAAATGTCTGTCCGTTGTTACGCTCTGACAGCTTCTGCGCGATCACGCGGGCGACGATGTCGTTGGAGCCGCCGGCCGGGAACGGCACTATGATTTTGACTGGATGGGAGGGGTAATTTTCGGCCAAGGCGCTACCGGCCATTATCAAGGCGCTAACCGCGAGCATCAGAAGTCCGCAGGCAATGGAGATCGATCGGCGGCAGAACGGCTGCATGGAACGCTTCCTCGTTGTTATTATTGGTCTCGCTTGCGCTTTCCTCGTGTATATCTCCGAACACGCTACCTGTCCTGTGAGGTCATGTGACTGCCCAAAATCCCGCCGCCGGCAAACCGGTCGATCCCGCTTCCCTCGTCAATGTGCCGCGGCTGGTCACAGCCTATTTCGCCTCGAAGCCCGATCCGGCCGACCCGGCCCAGCGCGTCGCCTTCGGCACCTCGGGGCATCGCGGGTCGTCGCTGAGGAATTCGTTCAACGAAAATCATATTCTGGCGACGACACAGGCGATCTGCGATCACCGCCGCGAGACCGGTCTCACCGGGCCCTTGTTCATCGGTATCGATACCCACGCGCTGGCGGAGCCGGCGCTGGCGAGCGCGGTGGAAGTGTTTGCCGCCAACGGCGTCGACATCATGATCGATGAGCACGGCGGCTACACGCCGACGCCGGTGATCTCGCATGCGATCCTGAGCTACAACAAGGGACGAACCAGCGGCCTTGCCGACGGCGTCGTTATTACGCCCTCGCATAACCCGCCGGAAGACGGCGGCTACAAGTATAATCCGCCGCATGGCGGTCCCGCCGATACCGACGTGACGTCGAAGGTCGAGAAGGCTGCCAATGCCTATATGGCGGCCGGCATGAACGGCGTTGCGCGGATGCCGTATGAGCGTGCACGCAAAGCGCCCTCGACGCATCTGTACGACTATGTCAACCCCTATGTCGCCGATCTCGGCAATGCCGTCGATATGGCGCTGATCAAATCAGCGGGCGTCAAAATTGGAATCGACCCGCTCGGCGGCGCCGCCGTGCATTACTGGCAGCCGATCATCGAGCATTACGGGATCGATGCTGTGGTTGTGAACGAGGCCGTCGATCCGACCTTCCGGTTCATGACCGCCGATTGGGACGGCAAGATCCGGATGGATTGTTCGTCGCCGTTCGCGATGGCGAGCCTGATCCAGATGCGCGACAAATTCGACGTCGCCTTTGCCAACGATACCGATGCCGACCGGCACGGCATTGTGACGCGCTCCAATGGCCTGATGAATCCCAACCATTTTCTCGCGGCCGCGATCGCTTACCTGTTCGAGCACCGGCCGCAATGGAGCCGGCAGGCCGCGATCGGCAAGACCATCGTCTCGAGTTCGATCATCAACCGCGTCGCGAGGAAGCTGAACCGTAATCTGGTCGAGACCCCGGTCGGCTTCAAATGGTTCGTCGACGGCCTCGGCTCCGGTGCGTTCGGTTTCGCTGGTGAGGAGAGCGCCGGCGCGTCGTTCCTCAAGCAGGACGGGTCGGTATGGACGACCGACAAGGACGGCGTCGTGATGGGGCTGCTGGCGGCCGAAATCCTCGGGCGGACCGGCCGCGATCCTAGTCAGTTGTTCGCGGGGCTCACGGCCGAACTCGGCGTGCCCTACTACGAGCGGATCGACGTGCCGGCGACGCCAAAGCAGAAGAATGCCTTGAAGGCGCTGGGACCGGAGCAACTCGACATGCCCGAGCTCGCCGGCGATCCTGTTACGGCTGTCAGAACCAAGGCCCCGGGCAACGACCAATCCTTCGGCGGCATCAAGGTCGAGTCCGAGGCGGGCTGGTTCGCCGCCCGGCCATCGGGCACCGAAGACGTCTACAAGATCTACGCGGAGAGCTTTCGCGATCAGAACCATCTGAAGCTGATTCAGCAGGACGCCCAGCGCGCCATCGCCAAAGCTTTCTGAACCGACAAGGCATTCTGAGCCGACAAGGCACTTCGACGTCATGGGGATGTCACAGGACCGCGCGAAGGGCCTCAAGTTGCGCGCGGTGGGTGCGTCAATTCGGCACAAGCAGGCACCTCCGTCCGGGTGCCTGCGCCGCAATCACGCTGAAATCACGACAGGCCACGCACTCTGACGGTCGGTGTTAGCTGCCAGGAAACCCTTCCCGGGGAGGGGGACTCGCGGGCTATCGCGAGGATCGGGGGAAGACATGAGTGCGGAATCGGTCGTTTATTATCTTAATCGCGTGCCCGAGAGCGATCCCAATGACCAAACCGAATGGCTGGTGACGGCGTTGGGGCGGTTTACCGGGGCGGAGCTCCGCGAATTGCTCTATGTAGCGGAAGAACCTGGATTTTTTGAGCTGATGCGGGCGCTGTTTGCGCTCTCCGACGAGAGCCGTTCGGTGCTGCAGCATTATCTCGAGACCGGTCATCCACCGGCCATGAAGGCCGCCATCGACCCGAAAGGCCGGCTGACCCTCGACCACGTCAATGTCGAACAGCGGATCAAGATTCTACCTGGAATTGCGCACTAGCGGGTCGCAAATTAGCGTCCGCAACGCCCTGAGGTTGTGTTAGTCTTCCCCAACTCGGAAAGTCGGGGAGCCTGACAATGGCGGTTAGGAAGTCTGGTCCACTGGACGCAATGGTGGGCGCCAAGATTCGCATGTTCCGGATCAATCGCGGAATGAGCCAAACGGCGCTCGCCGAACGGGTCGGCGTTTCCTTTCAGCAGGTCCAGAAATACGAGAAGGGAGCAAACCGGGTCGGCGCCAGCCGGCTGTCGCAGATTGCTTCCGTGCTGGGGATTACGGTCGGCGAGTTGTTCGAATCTTCGCAGGAAAAAACCGCAGCTGCGAATTCACCGGTTCACTTGCTCGCCGAGCCCGGCGCATTGCGCGTTCTCAAGGCCTACCTGCGAACCAATTCACGCGTGCGGCTGGCCATCGCGAAGCTGGTGGAGAGCATCGCCGATCAGAAGCCGACCCTTCAAAAGTCCGTCATTCAGAAATCCGGCGTGCAGAAATCCATCGTGCAGAAATCCATCGTTGAGAAATCAATGACCAAGGCTTCGGTGGCCCGCCTCGACACCGCTACGCGTGGCGAGCGCAGAAGTTCGCGCGCGCGCACCTAGTTTCAGCATCGCTGCGCCGCGGACATCCGCTGCGTCAGCCGGTGGCGCGAATCGGGATCCGCTCTCGCGGCATTGCTCCCGGAATGAATTCGCCGATCCAGTCACGCTGCGATGCCTCGATATGCCAGGACATCGCTTCGGCCGAGGAAGGCGCCGGATCGGGAATGTCCTTACGGATTTCCCGGCCATCAAGCCAGCCACAACTATGCGAGTAGCGCGCCTTGCAGACGAGATGGATGTTCTCATGTTGCTGCATGAGCACATACCCGTCGGCGGGAAAGAATGTGCCGGCAAGTTCGATCCCGCCGGGCAACTGACGCACCAGCAGGAACGTGCTCGTGGAATCCGTCTCGGAAACCAGCACGCCGAACAGGCTGTGGATCGGCTTGATCGCCTGCGGCGCGACCTGCGCAAGAGGCTCCGCAAGCGGGCCGGCTGTCGCGATTGAAAGATACTCGCCGTCCGGTCCCCAGCGGCAGGCGATCAGCCACTCGTGGCCGCGGCTGCGAATCAGGGTTGGCTTTGCATAATCCGACCGGGCAATATCGGCTGCCATGGCTATGACTAAGGCTTTCGCGAGCATAAGTTCCTCCAGGGCGAGGGCGGGGCTGGCCTCACGTCCGAAGTTTGCTGGTCAGGCGTGAGGTCACCGTGAGCGGCGCTGACAATTCGACGGCAAATTTGCTTCTGTCCGCTGCTAATTTGTTGCTCGGCGAGCGATCGGACGCGACCCGCGATCACGATGCCGAACAGATGCTGTGGGCTCGACTACGCTGTCCCGGAGCCCACAGCGCGGGGTTCTCCCGAGATTGTGAACCGTGCTCGCCCGTTGGCGGCTGCCTCACGTTTTGCGCGCGTCCTTGAACTGGCCGCGCCCGACGCGCTGCTTGAAACCGGCATCGATCATGGCGCAGCCGGGCTTGGTCCGCGGCGAGCGCGGCGACGCCGCGCTTAACGCACAGGACCGCACCCATCTGCGCCGCGTCATGATCAATGTCGATCAATGTGCGCTGCTGCGGCCAGTGGCCGGGCCCGCCACGCGTCTTGCCATCAGCGCAACTGAAGCGGGCGTCAAGTTTAAGTTGAACGTTGAGCGTTTGACGGAACTGGGGATCGAGACCTGCTGCATCGATCTGACACGCCAGCACTTTGCCGTTCCTGTGGTTCGCGTCATCGCGCCGGGCCTGCAGCTTGGACCGTCCGAGATCGTCACGGTGAGATTGCGGCATACATTGCGCGAACCGACGGCGGCGCAACCTATACCGACAGCGTCGCTTTGATGTAGACTGGCGATAATTTCAGCCAGGCACGGAAATCCTTGGATGCGGGGCAGCGCCAGCGCCATGTCAGCAGACGAAGCCGCGATGGCACGCGAAAACGCCCCGCGGCTGTCGGTATCGCTGGTCGGGCGCTTCGGCCTGCGGCTCAACGGCCGGCCGATTGAACTGCGAACCCGCAAGGCCGCAGCGGTCCTTGGTTACCTTGCGCTGTCGGATACGAAACGCGAAAGCCGGGAACGGCTGGTCGGCCTGCTGTGGAGCCGGTCGGATGAGGAAAAGGCGCGCGCTTCGTTACGTCAGGTCGTTCGCGAACTGCGCTCGGTGCTGGAGGAGGCTGGATTTGGCGGCTTCGTAGCTGAGCGGCTGCTGATCGGCGTCGACATCGGGCAAGTGGAAGTCGATATCGAGAGCGTGCTTCAGCAGGCTGAGAACGAACGGGTCCATCCTCTGCTGCTCGATGCGCCAGCGCTGGACGAGCGGTTGCTCGAAGGCATGGACGATCTCGATCCGTCTTTCCGCGTCTGGGTACTGGCCAAGCGTCAAACGGTCCACGAACGGCTGATGCGAAGCCTCGAAGCCGGTTTGATCGGCGCAAACGTTCCACGCGACATCAAGAAGAAATTCGCCGCGGCGATCGTCAACCTCGATCCGACCCACGAACATGCCTGTCGCTATCTGATGCGGGCGCATGCGGAGGAAGGGGATATTGCCGGCGGGCTACGCATCTACAAATCGCTGTGGGATTTGCTGGATCGCGACTACGGCATGGAGCCGTCGCCGGCGACCGAGGAACTGGTGGCGTATCGGCGGTCCGGGCAATCAACGGATCCGCTCTCCAGTCCGTTCCTGCCGCTCTGTCAAACGCGCCCGTCAAGACGGTTCTGGTGCTGCGGCCCTTTGCGATGCACGGCGTCGACGGGGACCACAGCCATCTGGTTCAGGGTTTCTCCCAGCATCTCGCCGCCTGCCTGGTGCGTTTCCGCGAGTGGAGCGTGGTCGATCGCCTTCCCGCCGCCGTCAAGATTCCCGCGGCAGGCGCCGCGCCGCAATATTGCATCGAGACCACCGCCTATCAGGCGGGCGCCGAAATCAATATCGTGATGGTGCTGCGGGACGAAGCGTCCGGAATCTACGTGTGGAGCGAAAGTTTTCGCCTCGGTCTCGGCAACTGGTTTGACGCCCAGCAGCGGATCATCCGCCGGATCGCAACG
>WNFM01182967.1_pt1 | contig 14536 bp, 11 predicted proteins | sample 5400271 | NCBI WGS metagenome assembly WNFM01 (sample SAMN13153352, study PRJNA577476) | soil metagenome | isolation source: 60 cm saprolite on Douglas fir-dominated hillslope | place: USA:California | collected 2013-09-17 | reverse complement strand
GGCCGCAACGGCGTCGATCGACCGCTGCGAGAACACTCCGACGCGGTCTCCGCGGCGGACTCCGTGGTGCTGCAGGTAACCCGCGATTCGGGTCGACCGTTCATCGAGTTCCGCGAAGGTGAGATTCCGGTCGCCACTGTCCAATGCGATCCGGTCGAGCAGCGGTGCGGCACGCGCGGAGAACGTTGCGTGAATCGTTTTCTGGAGTTTCATGTCAAAGTTGTCCTTGCATTCTGTCTCGAATATTTCGCGTGGGCCGCGGCCACGGGGAATACAGACAGGCGCTATGCCGGTTCAACCTCCTTGTATGACTCTCGGAACGCCGGGTTCCGGGTAAGACTAGCCCGGGTTCCGGTAAGACTAGCGTAGTGTTGGACCCTATGGTCCCGGGAGATTATTGTCAAAGTGTCTACCACCTCACAGTTCCCATCGAAGGCGCTTAGCCCTGAAGGGCCGATCCGCACCCTGTTTCCACCGACCGTCGTCGTCAGGGAACGCCGCATTCCCGGCGACCCCGCCGAACTGCACCCCGCGGAGGCGGAGGACGTCGTTAGGGCTGTCCCGAAGCGCATCGCGGAGTTCGCCGCCGGGCGGGCATGCGCCAGGGCCGCCCTCGCCGAATTCGGCGTCCGCCAATTTGCGCTCCGCGCAGCGCACGATCGGCAGCCCCTATGGCCCGAAGGATTCATCGGCAGCATCACCCACACTGCCGGCTTTTGCGCAGCGGCGGTCGCGCCCCGCGCCAGCATGCTCGCCATTGGCCTGGACACCGAGATCGTCGGCGCCCCCACCCCGGACATCTGGCCGACGATTTCTCGCGGCGAGGAGTTAGCCTGGGTGCAGTCGTTGCCCGCCGGCGAAAGGCCGGCTGCCATTACCCTGTTATTTGCAGCAAAGGAGGCCTTTTACAAGTGCCAGTATCCGCTGGTCGGAGAATGGCTGGATTTTCACGACTTGCGGGTCGAAGCCCGCGGATGGGGTGGATCGATCGGCACTTTCGCCGTGAGCGCCACGAGGGGCATCAGGTTCGCAGGGCGCGTCGCGCTGCCCATCGTGGGCGGCTACCTGTTTCATGAACACTTCGTATCGGCGGCCGTCGCCGCGCCCGCGGATTCTCAATAGGCCTTGTCGTCGCGAAACACCCTCACCACCGTGAGCAGAATGATCTTGATGTCCAACATCGGCGACCAATGCCGAAGGTAATCGAGATCGAAATTCACGCGGGCTTCCATGTCCTTCAATTCCGCGGTTTCTCCGCGGCAGCCGTTGACCTGGGCCAGCCCGGTGATCCCCGGCAGAACCTTGTGCCGGACCATGTAGCCCTTGATGAGTTTGCGGTATTCCTCGTTGTGTGCGACCGCATGCGGGCGCGGGCCCACCAGGCTCATCCGACCCTGCAACACGTTGATGAGTTGCGGCAGTTCATCGAGCGACGTGCGGCGTAAAATGCCGCCGATTCGCGTAATTCGGGTGTCGGTGCGCGACGCTTGCCGGATGTGAGCACCGTCCTCGGTCACGCGCATGGTGCGGAATTTGTAGACCGCGATCTCTTTGCCGTCCAGGCCGTAACGCCGTTGCTTGAAGATGATGGGGCCCGGAGACGAGGTCTTGACCATGATCGCCACCAGCGCGAGCAGCGGTAGAAGCAGCAACAGGATCAACAGGGACAGGCCGATGTCGGTCAGCCGCTTGGCGACTCCGCGGTATCCATAGAACGGCGTCTCGCACATCGCCACGACCGGGATGCCATGTATTTCGCCCGATCGGGCTTGAATCAAGTCGAACACGAAGATGTCGGGAACATAGTAGATCGACGCGGTGGTGTCGCGCAGGTCGTCCAGAAGATTCATCACCCGCTTGACGTGACGGATCGGCAGTGCGATGAAAATGACGTCGGTCCGGTGTTCCTTCACGTAGGTTCCGAGATCGCTCAAGCTGCCGACGAGCTGGGCGTCCGGCTCCATGCCGAGCCGATCGCTGCTGCGGTCGTCGAAAAATCCGGCCACCTCGAGACGCATGCCGGGGTTGCTCTTCAGCCGGCGTGCCAGTTCCAAGCTGCTGGTATTGTAGCCGGCGATGATCGCGCTGCGGCTGTCGAATGCACTGATGAGGAAGCGCCGCATCAGTTCCTGCATGGCCAGCGTGGCCAAGACCAGCCCCACAGGCGTCGCAGCGGCCCATGTAAGAAAGATCCGACGCGGATAGGCTTGCAGGGGCGACTTCGTGACGTAACCGATGGCGAGCAGTATCGCCAGGAGCAGCAGCCAGCGGAATATCACGTCGACCACGGCCGAGACGCGAGGGGACGTGATTTGCGAGCTCACTTCGCGGGGCGGCTGGACCAGGACCAGGCACAGCACCGCCACGATGACGATGGCCGAGGACGAGGGATCGAACTTTGCGCCGAACAGAATGATGGTCGCATACAGCGAGGCCACGGCGACGATCGCCGGCACGACGGCCTGCGCAGCCGCCAGTATTGCGATCGTAAAACTCCTTTTGGCAAGGACCGGCTGCGTCATCTAGGAATCCATTGAAGCACCGACTGCGGTCGGGACGTCGATCGGCCACCGCCGATCTGAGACATAATTACCAATGATTATCAACTGTGAACGTCGATTCATGCGTGATCTATCTCTCCTCTTCGTTCGACAAAAGTTAAATCGGCCGGCTCAATGTTATTCTAGTGAACCATGACGAACGTTCCATTACTCGATCTTAAGGCGCAATTCGCGCAAATCCGCGCGGAGGTGATGCCGCTCATCGAACAGGTTTGCACCACGCAGCAGTTCATTCTCGGAGAGAACGTCCGCGGATTCGAGGAGGAGATTGCCCGCTATTGCGGAGCGCCGTTCGGTGTAGGGGTGTCTTCCGGTACGGATGCTCTGCTTCTGGCGATGATGGCGCTCGGGATCGGCGCCGGGGATGAGGTCGTAACCTCGCCGTTTACTTTCTTCGCGACGGCAGGAACGATCGCCCGTACCGGCGCGCGGCCGATATTCTGCGACATCGATCCGGTCACGTTCAATATGTCGCCCTCCACGGTGCAGTCGTTCATCGAGCGAGATTGCGTCACGACCGGCGACGGTCTCGTCAACCGCGCGACTCGCGGACGCATCAAGGCCATCATGCCGGTGCATCTTTACGGCCAATCCGCGGATATGGATGGGTTCATGGAGATCGCGAGGCGCCATGATCTCAAAGTCATCGAAGACGCGGCGCAGGCCGTCGGCACCGAATACAAGCACGGCGTCCGCGTGGGCTCGATCGGGGACATCGGCTGCTTTTCCTTTTTTCCGAGCAAGAATCTGGGGGCTTTCGGCGATGCCGGGCTTTGCACCACCCAGGACCCCGAACTCGCCGAACGGATGCGCGTGCTCCGCGTACATGGCGGTAAGCCGAAATATTTTCATGCGCTGATCGGCGGAAATTTTCGCATCGATGAGCTGCAGGCGGCGGTCCTGCGCATCAAGCTGAAATACCTGGACGGTTGGACGTCGGGGCGGCAGCGCAACGCAGCATATTACGATCGAGCGTTTTCCGCGGCGGGGCTCGGGAGCCGCGTCATCACTCCGCGGGCGGCGCCGGGCCAGCGTCACATCTTCAATCAATACGTCATTCGGGTTCATGAAAGGGACGCTCTTAGGAAGTTTCTCGGCGACCACGGCATAGGAACCGAAATCTATTACCCGGTACCGCTCGACCGCCAAGAGTGCTTCAGCTACCTGGGCTACGCACCCGGAACCTTCCCCGAGTCGGAACGGGCTGCGGCGGAGACGCTGGCGATCCCAATCTGACCGATGATCAGCTACGCACGGTCGTCGCGCGCGTCGCCGACTACTTCACGTCTTCTTGAAATCGTCCGGAAGCAGCTGGTGGCGCGACAACAGCTTGTAGAAGTCCGTGCGGTTGCGTTTCGCCAAGCGCGCGGCCTGGCTGACATTGCCCGCCGTGATCTGGAGGATCTGCGACAGGTAATTGCGCGTGAATTCGTCGCGCGCTTCGTCGAAAGAGGGCAGCCGCGTCGGACTTCCCCCGAGCGATTGCTGCACCAGTTCGGCGGTGATGATGGCGCCGTGGGAAAGGGCGACGTTCTGGCGAACGACGTTATATAGCTGCCGAATGTTGCCGGGCCACTCGGCGGTCGCCAGGAGTTCGACCGCCTCCGGCGCGTAGATTTTCCTCTGTCCGGTTTCCTTGGCGATTTGCTCGAGGAAATGCGCTACCAGAAGCGGGATGTCCTCGCGCCGGCGCCCGAGCGACGGCATCTCGATGTGAACCACGTTGAGGCGGTAGTACAAGTCCTCGCGAAACTGTCCGCCGATCATCAATTGATGCAGATCGCGGTGCGTGGCGGAGATGACGCGCACGTTGATTTGCACGGGTTCCTCGCCCCCGACCGGACGGATGTGATTTTCCTGCAAAACACGCAGCAGCTTGACCTGAAGCCGCATGGGCATGTCGCCGACTTCATCCAGCAACAGCGTCCCGCCCTCCGCGGTTTCAAACAACCCCTTCTGCGATCGCGTGGCGCCGTTGAAGGCGTCCTTCTCATGGCCGAACAGTTCCGATTCGAGAATATTTTCCGCCATTGCACTGCAGTTGATCGCGACGAAGGGCTTGTTCCGCCGCGGGCTGGCGTCGTGGATGGCGCGCGCCAGCAATTCCTTGCCGGTGCCGCTCTCGCCGGTGAGCAGCACCCTGGCGTCGGTGCCCGCCACCATGTTGGCCTGAGCGAGCTTATCCTCCATCAATTGATTTCGCGTCACGATGTTCGCGCGCCAATCCTCGTCCACGTGCGCAAACCCCGACACTTTCAGGGCTTTTTGAACGTGGTCCAACAAATCCTGTTTGTCGACCGGCTTGGTCAGAAAGCCGAACGCTCCGCTTTGCGTCGCGTGCACGGCATCCGGAATCGTGCCGTGTGCGGTGAGAATGATCACGCGCAAGCCCGGCCACCGGCTCTGGAGTTCCTTCAGCAACCCGATGCCGTCCATCTGATCCATGCGAAGATCGGTGATGACCAGATCGGGACGGAATCGCGTGCAGGCGGCAAGAGCCGCGGCGGCGCTCTCGACAGCCTCGACTTCGTAGTTCTCGGCCCGCAGCCGGATGGTCAAGAGCCGCAACAGGCCAGGATCGTCATCCACGACCAGGATGCGCGCCTTGCGCTTTTGCGGTGTCGAGCTATCCCGCGTCCCCGGCTGAAGGCCGAAGCCGAGCGGAGTGGTGGCGGCGATCGAATGGGCGTTCACTTTCAAGTCTCCAGGGCGTGTGCCGTTACTCAAGGCCTATGTGATCCGTTGGTTCCGCGATCGTTGATGGATCGTTCGATGTGGGTGACCGCCTCAAGCTTCGCTTGAGCTTCATCCAGGGCTTTTCGCAGGCGGGCGTTCTCATCCGACTCGGCGGTCAGTCGGCGATTGAGCGCCAGCAGCTTATCGCGCAATTCGCTCTGCGCCTCTTCCCGCAATTGCTTGTTCTCCTCCTGCAGGATCAGCCGTTGGTCGACATCTTGCAGCTCCACCATGGCCAACAAGCGCTCGACCGGCAAGAGAGTTTCAGGTGTAGCCAGCAATTCCGCCAGTTGTCGCTGCGCGGCGACGGGATTGGAGCCGCCGTGACCCGGAGTGGCGAGAGCCAGGGCGAACTTGAGCTTGTTGCTGGTCGTCGGGGCCAGCGTCGCGGCGTCTTTCGTCGACTGAAACAGCTCCGCCTGCCGCGCAGGGTCTGCGGAAGGCAGGGCGCGCATCATTTCGAGCGCGGGTGTAACGGCGGTCAAGTCGGCTTGCGGCCGGTCCGCGGGCGGCGGTGCCGTCTTGAGGCTTGCTTGGGGGCCGCCCAGCACGCCGCAGCCCGCGACCCCAATCGCGAGCGCGCATGCTGCATAGCGCAAGCGACTACGCCGCATGAGCTGCGGTACGCGTCGGCTTGACTGCCTGGCGCAGCGGAAGACGGACCCGGAAGTGCGCGCCTCCCGTCTTTGCCTCGAAAATCTCGATGCTGCCGCCATGCGCGTTCACGAACTCCGTGACCACCGAGAGACCGATCCCGGTGCCCTTCACATGGCCGCCCTGCGGGGTCTTGCCCTGGTAAAACGCTTCGAATATGCGGTTGCGTTCTTCGGCCGGAATACCGGGCCCGCTGTCCATGACGTCCAGTATCAATTGCTCGCGCTCACCGCGGGCGTGAATCGAGATAGTGCCGCCTCGTGGGGTGAATTTGATGGCATTCGACAAGAGATTATCGAGGATGAGACGAACTTTGCCGCGATCGGCGCAGGGAGTGAGATCCTCGACATGGACGTCGAGACGGACACGCTGCGCCACCAGCGTCAGCTGCTGGTTTTCGAGCACCGATTTCACCAATGGACGCAATTTGAACTCCGTGATCTCAAGGCCGACGCTCTTCGCCTGCCAGGCGCTGAAGGACAACAAGTTTTCGATCAGCCGCTGTAATTTCATCCCGTTCTCGCGCAGGATCCCGGCCACTTCGCGCTGCGCGCTCTGGAGCTCACCGACCGCCCCGTCCATCAGGAGTTCGGTGCCTTCTCGAATATTCGCGAGCGGGGTCTTTAATTCATGCGACATATGTCGCAGGAATCGATTCTTTTCCTGCGCCAACTCCAACAATCTGCCGCGCAGCCATTCGAGCTGGGCTGCGAGGCGCTCCAGATCGGCCGGCCCGCTGATGGCGATCGGCCTGGAAAAGGCCCCGCGGCCGAGTTCGCTGATGGCGCGGTCGATGGCCCGGATGGGTCGGCCGAACAGGTAGGTGAAAACGCCGACCACCGCGAGCGTCATGGGCACCAGCAGCAGCGTCTGCCAGAACAGCTTTTGCTGCGCCCGTTGCGCCGCAAGCTGCAGACTGGTCAGTTCGTCGTGGATGTCCGTGTTGATGCGGTTAGACAAGGTCGAGGCCATTTCGGACATGTGCGGAAAGGCGTTGATGATTTCCGCCATGCGGGGCGAGTTCGGCGGCGCCGCCTTCAATTCCAGGGAGAGCCGGTCGGCTTCCGCCAGCAGGCCGCGCGCATCGGTCTGCGATTGCGCATCGAGCGGCAAGGTCAGAAGTTCGCCGATCGTCGCCGCCAGGCGCGCGTGGTTGCGAGTGTAGCCTTCGAGCAGTTCGGTGTTGCCGATGATCTGATAAAGCCGCGCCGAACGCTCCAGCGCGCTGATCTCCTCGAACATGCTTTGGTTGTTGCGGGTACCCTGCACGCCATGGACCACCAATTGTTCGCTGCGGTTCGACAGGCGATTCATTTGCACGGCGGCGTTCACGATGGCGAACAGCAGCGGCGCAGCCACGATCGTGAAGCCGATCAGCATCAATCCGCTCAATGATTTGGGCCTGGGTAGTCGCATGCCATTCATTCTAACATCGCGCCTATGACCGCCGAGGCACCATATTCCGACCTATCTCCCGAGACCGTGCTGGATGCGCTCGAGGCGGCGGGTCATCGTTGCGACGGACGAGTCCTTGCACTCAACAGCTATGAGAATCGCGTCTATCAGATCGGTATCGAAGATGCCGAGCCGGTGGTCGCAAAGTTCTATCGGCCCGCCCGCTGGGCCGATGCCGCCATCCATGAGGAACACGCATTTTCTCTGGAATTGGCCGCACAGGAAATTCCGGTGGTGGCGCCCCTGACCCGCGAGGGCGCGGCCGGCGCTCGAGAGTCGCTGTTCGTCCATCATGGGTTCCGCTACGCCATTTTCCCGCGGCGTGGCGGCCGATGGCCGGAGTTGGGGACTGCCACCGACCGTGAATGGGTGGGGCGGTTTCTCGGCCGAATCCACGGCGTCGGCCGTGCCGGCCGGTTCGCATATCGGGCACAACTCAGCGTCGCGGATCTGGGGCGCAATGCGCGGGATTTCGTGTTGGACGGCGATTGGATGCCCGACTATCTCGCGACCAAGTACGAGGACCTCACCGATTCGCTGTTGGAAGAAGTCGAGGCGCAGGCCGACGGGTGGGGCGGCGCCCGCCTGGGACGAATTCTCGGCGATTGTCACCGCGGCAATATCTTATGGACCGATCTCGGACCGCATTTCGTCGATCTGGATGATTGCCTCACCGGACCGGCGATCCAGGACATCTGGATGCTGCTTGCGGGCAGTCAACAGGAGATGCGGGCGGACCTCACCGATCTCTTGAAGGGCTACGAGCAATTTCTGCCGTTCGATCGAGGGGAACTGGCCCTCATCGAACCGTTGCGGGCGCTGCGAATGATTCATTATTCGGCGTGGCTGGCGCGCCGCTGGGACGATCCGGCGTTTCCCAAAGCATTCCCCTGGTTCGCCGAGCCGCGCTATTGGGAGGAGCACTATCGCGCGCTCGAGGATCAGCTGGCTGCCGTCATGGGCCCGCGGCTGGAGTTGTGATTGCCTCTGCGTTTGAGTAATTATGTGCGGATGACTACAGGGAGTAAGGTGGCGTTCGTTGCGGCGGTGCTGTTGGCGGCCTGCCATGGCGAGCCGAAACAGGCGCCGGCGGTCACTGCGGCGCCGGCCGCTGTCGCTCCAGTGGTCAAACGGGGCCCGACCCCCGAGGAGTTGACCGCGGGCATGGTCGAAGCGGTGACCGTCGGCAAATCGACGGCGGCGGTCGCCGTCAAATTCGACCTCCCGCAACGGCCTTCGGTGGGCAAGCGTTTCGACGTCGTCATTGCGGTCCTGCCGCAAATTGCCGCGAACTCCGCGATGGTGCAGGTCGTAGGCTCGGAAGCGCTGCAACTCGCCCCGAACTTCGCGCCGATCGAAATCCCCTCTCTTGACCCCAGCCAGGTGTACCGGCTGAGCATTCCGGTCACCCCGACCGCCGACGGCGTGCATTTGCTGGGTCTCAGCGTGTCCTTGAAACAGGACGATCTGGCGGAATCGCGCTCTTTTTCGGTGCCCATCATCGTCGCACCCGGCGGGGGCGACTGAAACTTAAGGCGCATCTTGAGATAAGACCCTATAATGGTGGGTTTCGCTCAAGGCCACTGTGATGCAGAAACTCCGTAACATAGCCATCATCGCGCACGTCGATCATGGCAAGACCACGCTCGTCGATCAGCTCCTACGCCAGTCGGGGACCCTCGACGCACGCAAGGACCTTCAGGAGCGCGTCATGGATTCGAACGCGCTGGAGCGCGAGCGCGGCATCACCATTCTCGCCAAGAACACCGCGATCACCTGGGGCGATTTCCGGATCAACATCGTCGATACGCCGGGGCATGCGGATTTCGGCGGCGAGGTCGAGCGCGTGCTCGCCATGGTCGATTGCGTGCTGCTTCTCGTGGACGCCGTCGACGGACCCATGCCGCAGACGCGTTTCGTCACTCAGAAGGCGTTCAAGCATGGCCTGCGTCCCATCGTGGTCATCAATAAGATCGATCGGGACGAGGCCCGTCCCGGCTGGGTATTGGACCAGACTTTCGATCTCTTCGACCGCCTTGGGGCGACCGACGAGCAGCTGGATTTCCCCGTGGTGTACGCATCGGCATTGCGCGGGTTCGCGGGTGCCGACTCGACCGTCCGCGACGGCGACATGCAGCCGCTGTTCAAGACCATCGTGGACCATTGCCCACCCCCCGACGTCGACTCCGACGGTCCGCTGCAATTGCAGGTGACCTTGCTGGATTATTCGAGCTACGTCGGTGCGATCGGTATCGGCCGCATCAAGCGCGGTACCCTCAGGAAGGGCATGGCGGTAACGGTGGTCAACCGCGAGGGCAAACAGCGCTCGGAAAGGATCACGCAGGTATTGGGGTTTCACGGGCTGACCCGGATCGAGGTCGAGTCGGCGTTTGCGGGCGATATCGTGGCTTTCGCGGGAATTGCCGAGCCAAAGGTCTCTGACACTCTCTGCGATCCTCTGAATGTCGAGGCGTTGCCGAGTCTGACCGTCGATGAACCAACCATCAGCATGACGTTCGAGGTCAATACGTCGCCGTTCCTCGGCCGCGAAGGCAAATTCGTCACCAGCCGGCAAATCCGCGAGCGCCTCGACCGCGAGTCCATACATAACGTGGCGTTGCGCGTCGAACCGACGTCGGATCCGGACAAATTCGTGGTCTTCGGCCGCGGTGAATTGCATCTCGGGGTATTGCTGGAGAACATGCGGCGTGAAGGCTACGAAATGGCCGTATCCCGGCCGCGCGTCGTCATCAAGCATATCGACGGCGTAGCCCATGAACCGTACGAGCAAGTGACCGTGGACGCCGACAGCGACGCGCAAGGTTCGATCATGTCGGCGCTGGGCAGCCGCGGCGCCGACCTCAAGGACATGCAAGCCGACGGCCGGGGCCGGGTCCGCTTGGATTACATGGTCCCTTCACGCGGTCTCATCGGGTTTCAAACAGAGTTTCGCACCATGACCCGCGGCACGGGCCTGCTGCATCACGTGTTCGATCACTACGGTCCGGTAGTGCAGCGGGAGCTCGGTCAGCGGCCCAACGGCGTTTTGATCGCCAATGGCCAGGGTGTGGCGCTGGCGTATTCGCTATTCAGTCTGCAGGAGCGCGGCCGGCTGTGTATCGGTCCCGGCGAAGAGGTCTACGAAGGCATGATCATCGGTCTCAACAATCGCGAAGATGATCTCGTGGTCAATCCTCTGAAGGGCAAGAAGCTGACCAACATGCGGGCCGCAGGCAAGGACGAGAACGTCGTTCTAACGCCGCCGATCCGCTTCTCCCTGGAACAGGCGATGGAGTTCATCGACGACGACGAATTGATCGAAGTGACGCCGAATTCGATCCGGCTGCGCAAGCGCAGCTTGGGGGCAAACGATCGAAAGCGGTCGGGGCGCGAAACCTTGGATCAGGCGTCCTGACGCGCCGTACGCCGCACAATTTAACCGATTGCTGACCGAACCGAGACGCGCGTCACGCTTCCGCTGCGGGATGTCCCTAACATTCGAGACTGAGGGCGGGATGCCCTCCTAGTTTCAGTGCGGGAGATCAGGAGTGGCACGCGATATTGCGGCCGCGCTTCGCAGCGCGGTCGCGGAAACCCCCGAGAGCTACAATCGCGTGCTCGACCAACAGATCGCGGCGGCGCGCGGCCGTGGCGGCGAGTTGGACGTGGAAGCGCTGTTGAAGCAGGTCAGCGCGCATTATGACGGCCTCGATGCCGAACGGCGCGGCGTCGTGCTCTCCATGCAGCTCATGTCGGACGAGGCCCAGGCGCTCACCCGGGAGATCCGGGAAGAGACGGCCTCCCACTTGCAGGCCATTCTGGACAACGTCAAGGATGCCATCGTCACGGTCGACGATGTTGGGCACATCGAGACCTTCAACCCCACCGGGGAACGTCTCTTCGGCTACACCGCCGCCGAGGTGCTGGGCCGCAAGCTGGATTTCCTGCTTCCCGACGCGGGCTCCGGGTGGACCGGCGACGCCGCGCGCGGTCCGCTGGTCGAGTTTCTCGAGCGCTGCGCCACGAAGATCGACGACACGCACGTCGATCTGGCCGCCCATCAGACGTGGGGCACCACCAAGGACCGGGTGCGGGTCGAGGTCGAGCTCGCGGTCAGCAAGGCCAGCCTCAACCGGCGCGACGGCTACATCGTTTGTATTCGCGATATCACCGAACGCAAGCGCGGCGACGCCATCGCGGCCGGCGAGCGGCGGGTGTTCGAAAAAATCGCCGCCAACGCGCCGCTTCTGTCGGTTCTCGAGGCGATCTCCGAAGTCATCGAGCGCGTCATCGAAGGCAGCTACTGCGCCATCAATCTGCTCGACAAGGGGGGACAGGTTGTCCGCTTCGGCGTTGCGCCCCGACTGCCGCGGGAGTTCGTCGCGGCCATGGATCATGCGCCGGTCGGCATCCGCTTCGGCTCATGCGCGGCCGCCGTCTATCTATCCCGCCAGGTCACGGTGGCCGACATCGAAACCGACGCCCTGTGGGAGTACCGCCGCGAAGCCGCCAGACACGCCGGCTTGAGTGCCGCCTGGTCCGCGCCCATCGTTGCGTCGGACGGGGCCATCGTCGGGACATTTTCGGTGTATCAGCGCCAACCCGGACTGCCGCTGTCCCGCGATCATGAGTTGATGTCGCGCATGTCGCAGATCGCCGGCATCGCGATCGAACGGCGCAGCGCCGAAGACGCGCTGCGCGACAGCGAGTCGAAGTTTCGCGGGCTGTTCGAGAGCGTCATGGAGGGCGTGTATCGAACGACGCGCGACGGACGATTCTTGGTGGTGAATCCGGCCTTCGTGCAAATGCTCGGGTACGGCTCGGCCGACGAGATCTACCAGGTCCATGCGGCCTCGTTGTATTGGTATCCCGCCGATCGCGACAGCTACGTCCGGCGACTCGACAGCGAAGGCGAAGTGCGCAATGTCGAGTACGTCTTGCGCCGCAAAGACGGCTCCATGCTGGTGGTCGTCGACAATGGGCGGGTGGTGCGCGACAGGGAAGGGCGCATCAGCGGATTCGAGGGCACCATCGCCGACATCACCGAACGAAAGAAAGCCGAAACCGCGGTGTTCCAGGCGAAGGAGCGCGCGCAGGTCACGCTCCAGTCGATCGGCGACGCGGTCATCACCACCGATTCCGAAGGGCGCATCGACTACATGAATCCGGTGGCTGAGAGCCTGACCGGCTGGGAGAGCCGGGAGGCGCAATCGCAGCGCATAGGCGACATCTTGACGGTAGTCGACGAAGCGACGCAAAAGCCGATCGAGAGCCCCGTCATGCGCTGTCTGCGCGAGGGACAGCCGCTCTGCCTGGCTGAGCACACCGTGTTGATCAATCGCCGCGGGCAGGAAATTGCCATCCAGGACTCGGCGGCGCCCATCCGCGATCGCGCAGGCAACATGCTCGGCGCCGTCATGGTGTTCCACGACATCAGCAAGGAACGGCGCCTCCACCGGGCGCTGCATTACCAAGCGAGCCACGATGCGCTCACCGGGCTCATCAATCGCCGCGAGTTCGACAATCGGCTCACCGCGGCGGTCGACAGCGTTCGTTCCGATGCCGGGTGCCGGCATGCGTTGCTGTATCTGGACCTCGATCAATTCAAGTTGATCAACGACACCTGCGGCCACCCGGCAGGGGATCAGCTCCTGAAGCAGATCACGGGAGTGCTGCAGTCGCGGGTGCGCGTCGGCGATACGCTGGCGCGCTTGGGTGGGGACGAATTCGGCATCCTGCTGCAGGACTGCCCGCTCGATCATGCGCTGCGGGTGGCTGAAGGCCTGCGGCAGGCCATCCGCGATTATCGGTTCGTCTGGCAGGACGGCGTTTCGGCGGTTGGCGTCAGCATCGGCATCGTCGAAATCACCGGTGAGACACCCACCGTGGCCGGTGTGATGAGTGCCGCCGACGTGGCCTGCTACTCCGCGAAGGATCAGGGCCGCAATCGCGTGCAATTGTACAAACCCGACAACATGCCGGAGCGGCATCGCGAAATGCATTGGGTGTCCAAACTGACGCGCGCCTGCGACGACAGCAGCTTCGAGCTGTTCTTCCAGCCCATCGTGCCCATCGGCGCCAATCGCTTCGAGCGGGAGCAATTCGAGCTCATGCTGCGTCTGCGCGACGAATCGGGGTCCCTGGTCGCGCCCGCCGAATTCATTCCGGCTGCCGAGCGCTACAACGTGATGCCGTCGATCGACCGATGGGTGGTGCGGCAGGCTCTGGACCAGCTGGTGCATCGCAGCGGCACCGGCATCAAGCCATACACGATTGCGGTCAATCTGTCGGGCACTTCCCTCAACGACGAGCGCTTTCTGGAATATTTGATCGCTGAATTGAGTGCGCGGGACCTTCCTGCGGGTGCCATGTGCTTCGAGATCACGGAGACCGCCGCCATCGCCAATCTCGCCAATGTGGTCTACTTCATGCGGGAGCTCAAAACGCGCGGCTGCCACTTCGCCCTCGACGATTTCGGCAGCGGTCTTTCGTCGTTCATGTATTTGAAGACTCTGCCCGTGGATTATTTGAAAATCGACGGCCAGTTCATAGAGAACGTAACCCGCGATCCGGTGGATCGCAGCATGGTGGAGGCGATCAGCCAGGTCGGCAAGGCCATGGGTATTCACACGATTGCCGAACGAGTCGAATCGATCGAAGTGCTGCAGGAACTCGGGCGACTTGGAATAGGATTCGCACAGGGGTTTTACATCGCCGAGCCCCGGCCTACGCTCGAGTTTCCCTATCTGCGGAACTGAGTGCGCGCGTCCATGACGCTGAGGCGGTGAACCCGGACGCTTGCGATCGCGGCCCGGGCGTCCTCCGGCGCCGCTTCACAAGGCGGTCAGACGCGGCTGCGGCTGTGCATCAGGAACGACACGACGGCACCGATCAGGAAGATCACGAACAAGACCTTGGCGATCCCGGCGGCGCCTGCCGCGATTCCGCCAAATCCGAACACGGCGGCGATGAGCGCTATGATTAGAAAAACAACGGCGTAGTGAAGCATGGCATCCCCTTGTACGTAAGCCAGCGAGTCCTTGAAATACCCCGGGGCAAAGTACTTCCGGGAGGCACTTGGCGCCACATTGACGACGCTCGACTCCGCGTCGGAATCGACCTACGCCAGG
>WNFM01028271.1_pt1 | contig 14536 bp, 16 predicted proteins | sample 5400271 | NCBI WGS metagenome assembly WNFM01 (sample SAMN13153352, study PRJNA577476) | soil metagenome | isolation source: 60 cm saprolite on Douglas fir-dominated hillslope | place: USA:California | collected 2013-09-17 | reverse complement strand
GCTTCGCCAGGTCCTTGCCCAACGCGATCTCGGGCAGCGCGCTGCCGGGGCCGAAGGGCTCGCCTTCGATGAACCTCATCTGCGGGCCGCGCACGCGGAAATCGAGCTCTGGCACGACGCCGCTGCCGATGAAGACTGCCGACTTGTCGCCGTTGGAGATGAGCCCGGAAAACTGGATGCGCGGCAGCACCGTGCGCACGCCGGGGAGGGCGCGCAGCTGCTGGTCGAGGGCGGCGGTGCCGGCGAGGCCGTTCTGCATCGGCATGTCCTCGTCGCCGTCGAAGAAGTCGCGCGCGCCGAGCACCACGTGGCCGGTGTCGCGCGCCGAGACCTCGCGCAGCGAATCGTAGGTGAAGAGGGCGAAGCCGCCGCCGACCAGCACGGCCGCCGTGCCCACCGCGGTGATGGCGAGCGCCATCAGCGAGCGCCGGCGGTTGCGCAGCACGTTGCGGCAGGCGAAGAGCAGCCACTTCATGACATTTTCCCGTCCACCAGCCGCAGCACGCGGTCGCAGTGCCCGGTCATGCGCTCGTCATGCGTGGCGACGATTGCGGCTACGCCGCGCTCGCGGGTCAGCTCGCGCAGCAGCTCGACGATCTGCGTCGCCGTCGCCGAGTCGAGGTTGCCGGTCGGCTCGTCGGCGATCACCAGGGCGGGCGACTTCACCAGCGCCCGCGCAATCGCGACACGCTGGCGCTGCCCGCCGGAAAGCGCATCGGGCAGCCGCCGGCCGAGCTCGGCGATGCCGACGCGGTCGAGGGCATCCCAGATCTTCTTTTTTCTTTCGGACGGAGGCGTCCCCAGGAGGAGCAGCGGGTATTCCACGTTCTCGTAGGCGCTCATCACCGGCACCAGGTTGAAGCTCTGGAAGACGAAGCCGATGCGCTCGCGGCGCAATTGCGTCAGCTGTGCCGGCGAATAGCGGCCGATGGCCTGCCCTTCGATCTCGCGCGTGCCCGAGTCCGGCGTGTCGACGAGGCCGCAGAGGTTGAGCAGGGTGCTCTTGCCGCTTCCCGAGGGACCGGTGAGCGCGACCATCTCCCCGGCGGCCACCTCGATGTCGACGCCGCGCAGGGCCTGCACCGGCGAATCGCCGACGCGGTAGCTCTTGCTTACGCCTCCGAGGCGAACGACATTCATTGCCCGAGCCCTGCTTCCATGGCGACGGCCCGCGCGACGGCGCGCAGCGGCTCGGGGGAAGCGGCGAATTGAGGATCCTTCAGCACCTCGGCGATCAGCTTCCTGCCGGCGGCGCGGCGGTGGAAGAACTCGTCTGGCACCCTCAGGAACACCCGCGCGGCGACGATCCGCGTCTCGATTCCCATCGGCGCGCCGCGCACCAGCTGCCGGTCGTGCTCGGGCTTGAGCGCCTGCAGCGCCCGGTCGACGTGGTCGAGGCCCTGCTCGGCGTACTTGATCTTGCTCCACGGCATCCAGGCCTCGCGTGCCCTCATGCCGGTGGCGCTGCCGAGATAGGCTGCGTAAAGCGGGTTGGCGGGCTCGGCGCGGCTCAGGGCCTCGAACGCGGCCACCGCGCCGTCGATCGCCTTCGCGTCGCCGGCCGAGGCGCGCTGCACGAGCTGCACGGCCTCGATAAAGGCTGCGTCGGGCTTGGGCTGGGCGGCGGCGGCGCCCACTGCGAGCACGAAGCCCACCGCTACGTTCGCGAATTCCATGACCTGTCCTCCGTTGTGGTTGCTGAACGGAGGCCAGTTTCCGGAGCGCGCGGGGTACGCGCGACCGGTTTGCGACGAAACGCCGGATTCGGGGTGCGAGCTGCGGCCGGCTCAGCTCAGCTGCGGAACTCCCACTCGCCGCTGCCGCGGCGGCACGCTACGCCCTTGATGGACGCTTCGCCGCTGCGGGCGCCTTTGCCCTTGCCTTTGCCTTTCCCTTTGCCTTCGTGACCCTCTCTGCCGCCGGAGACTGCAACCGTGGTGAACTCGCGGCAGGGATTCCTCTGGTCGCCGAAATTGCGCGTCGGCGTCAGCACGTAGCTCGCTCCGGTCGCGGCATTGGTCCACCTCACGGGCTTGTTCTCGCCCGCGAGCTCCAGCGCATGGCCCATGCAGCCGCGGTCGCCGCTGTCGATCTCGGTGCCGATCTTGTTGCCGATCACCGCGCCGATGACCGTGCCGACCAGGATGGCCACCGGCCGGTTCGGCGAGTCCTTCGCCACCTGCGAGCCGATCACGCCGCCGGCGACGCCGCCCAGCACGGTTCCGACCTTCGCCGAATCGCACCTGCCGTCGAGCACGCCGTAGTCGTTTTCCCATTTCCTGCCGGTGTAGCCCACATAGTTGGGATCGTTCTTCTTGCGCCAGCCGTGCGCGGGAGCCCAGGGCGGCGGGTCGGCGACCACGACTTCGGGAAGGAAGAAGCTGACCGCAACAAAAGCCGCGACCGCGAGTCGTAGATTTTTCATCCGGATCTCCTCGTAAAAAACGCTGCTGCCCATAGTACGCTGTGCAAATCATGCTACAGCTTTTCGCCGTTCTCAATCGCAGCCGCCCGAGGGGCAGGGCGGTGCTGTCGGCCCTCGGCGTCGCGCTCGGGGTCGCGCTCGGCTACGGCGTGCACCTCGTCAACCGCGCCGCGGTAGGGGAGCTTGCGGCGTCGGTGCGCGAGCTCGCGGGCGAGGCCGACCTCGAGGTGCGCGCCGGCCGCAGCGGTTTCGCCGAATCGCTGTATCCGCAGGTGGCGCGGCTCGCCGGGGTGGCGCTGGCCGCGCCACGGCTCGAGCTGGACGCCGGCATCGCCGGCACGGAGCGCACGATCCGCGTCATCGGCCTCGACGTGCTCAGGGAGGGCGGCTTGCATCCGCAGCTGGAGCTGCGGCCGGAGCTGCTCGAGCCCGACAGGGTGTTTCTTTCGCCCCAGGCATCCCGGCTGGTCGCCGGAAAGACGCTGCGGCTGACGGTCGGCCAGAAGACCGTCGAGCTCGAAGTGGCCGGCGTGGTGCCGGTGAAAGGCGTCGTCGCGCTTACCGACATTGCCACCGCGCAGTGGCGGCTGGAACGCCTCGGCGAGCTGAACCGCCTCGACGTGCGCCTCGCGCGCGGCGCCGATGCCGCAGATGTGCGCGAGCGCATCGCGGCGCTTCTCCCGCCAGGCGTTTTTGTTTCAACCATTTCTGAAAATGAAGAAAGGTCGGCGTATCCGTCGCGCGCCTACCGCGTCAACCTGAACGTGCTGGCGATGGTCGCTCTCTTCACCGGCGGCTTTCTGGTGTTCTCGGCCCAGGCGCTCGAGGTGGCGCGGCGCCGCGGCGAGCATGCGCTACTCCGGGTCCTCGGCTTGAAGAGCTCCGAAATCGCCCGTCTGGTGCTGCTCGAGGCCGCCGCCGTCGGCTTTGCGGGGGCGCTGGCGGGCGTCGGCCTCGGGTTCGGCCTCGCCGTCGGCGCGGCACGCACCATCGGCGCTGACCTTGGCACGGGAACATTTTCCGGTGCTTCTCCGCAGGTGAGTTTTTCGATTTCTGCGGCCATTGCCTATTTCGCTTGCGGAGTGCTTATCGCGGCACTCGGCGCACTTCTGCCGGCGCTCGACGCGGCGCGCAGACCGCCGGCCCGCGCGCTCAAGGCGGGCGACGAGCAGTCCATGTTCGAGCGCATCGCGCCGGCATGGCCGGGACTCGCGCTGCTTGGCGCCGGCGCGGCGCTGGCGCAATTCGGGCCGGTTGGCGGGCTGCCGCTGTTCGGCTACGCCGCGATCGCCTGCCTGCTGATCGGCAGCATTTCGCTCATGCCCTGGGTTTCGAAGCATGTATTCGACCTGCTGAGATTCATAAAAACGAAAAAGGCCTGGTTTCTTCTGGCGGTCGCCCAGCTGCGCGGCGCCCCGGGCCAGTCGGCCGTGAGCCTGGCGGCGATCGTCGCCAGCTTTTCTCTCATGGCGGCGATGGCGGTAATGGTGGCGTCGTTCCGCCAATCGGTCGACGAATGGCTCGACACGGTGCTGCCCGCCGAGCTCTACGTGCGGATCCCGCCCGGCGATACCGCGTATTTCGAGCCGGGCTTCGAGGCGCGCCTCAGAGCGCTGCCGCAGGTGGCGCGGGCGGATCTTGTGAGGAACGGCCGCGTCGTCCTCGATCCCGCGCGCCCGCCGCTGGGGCTGGTGGCTCGCGATCGCGCGGCGAAGAGCTTTCCCGTTGTCGGCAAGACCTACGAGCGTCGCGCCGGCGACCCCACGGGGATTTGGGTGAGCGAGGCAGTTTCGGATTTGTTCGGGTTTTCTTCATCTGAAAAAATAACCCTTCCGATAAACGGCAAGAACTTCGAATTCACCATCCTGGGAGTGTTCCGCGACTACGCCCGCCAGCACGGCGCGATATTCATGGATCGCGCCGATTACATCGCGCTCACCGGGGACCGCCGCGCGAGCGACGCGGCGCTCTGGCTTGCGCCGGGCGCGAGCGTCGCCCAGGCGATGCAGGCGATCCGCGCGCTGCCGGGCGGCGCGCAGCTCGAGCTGGCCGAGCCCGGCGAGATCCGGCGCCTGTCGCTGCGCATCTTCGACCGCAGCTTCGCCGTCACTTACGCGATGGAAGCGGTGGCAATGCTGGTGGGCCTGTTCGGGCTGTCGTCGAGCCTGGGCGCGATCGTGCTCGCGCGCCGGCGCGAGTTCGGCATGCTGCGCCACCTCGGCGTCAGCCGCGGGCAGATCGCGGCGATGCTCGCCGCCGAGGGCTGCCTGCTCGCGGCGCTCGGCTCCCTCGCGGGCCTCGCCGCCGGCGGCGCCATCAGCCTGATCCTGGTGCATGTGGTGAATCGCCAATCCTTCAACTGGAGCATGGAGCTGCATCCGCCGTTCGTTTTTCTTCTGCTTCTCGCGTTTCTCCTGATATTTTTCTCGGTCGTGACCGCAATTCTTTCGGGCAAAGAGGCGATGGGCATGGACCCGGTGCGCGCGGTGCGCGAGGACTGGTAGCCGCTCAGAAGTCCGCGGGCACGCTCATCGTTCCTTCTCCTGCGATCACGGTCGCGCCGCCCACCTTTATTCTTACGACCCGTCCCGCGCGCTTCTCCGCCGAGGCCTCGATCCTGCTGGGCCGGCCCATGGCGACGCCCTGGTCGATCTGCCAGGCGAAAAGTCCGTCGGTTGCCTGCAGGCGCGCGGCGAGCACGCCGGCGAGCGCGACCGCGCCGGAGCCGGTCGCAGGATCTTCCTCGATTCCGAGCGCGGGCGCGAACATGCGTACATGGAGATCGGTCTCGCCGGCAAAGAAATACAAATTGGGCGACCACGCCTTGGCGAAGTGCCTGGTCCACGCCGCCCGGTCGAGCACCGCTTGATCTACAAATTGTTTATTTTTTATTTTTATGAAACAAAAAGGTACGCCGGCGCTGGCAAACCAGGCGTCGACGACCGCCGCCTCGGGCACCGAGAGCGCAGCGGCGACCGCAGCGCGCGCCGGACGGACCGCAGGCGTTTCGATGGGCTTTTCCGACACGAGATGCGCGCGCACCGAATCCTCGCCGACCGCGATCTCGACCGGAACCGGGCCTATGCCTTCCTCGAGAACGATTCTGGCGTTGCCGCCGGCGAGCTTGAATCGGCCGAGGCGAGCGAGCACTGCCGCTGTTCCGACCGTAGGATGCCCGGCGAACGGCAGCTCCATTTTCGGAGTGAAGATGCGCACCCGGCAGGCATGGCGCGAATCGCCCGCCGGCAGCACGAACGTGGACTCGGCGAAGTTGAATTCACGTGCGATCGCTTGCATCGCCCGGTCGGACAGGCCCTGCGCCTCGGGAAAAACCGCGAGCTGGTTGCCCGTGAACGGCTTGTCGGTGAAGACATCGGCGATGACAAAATGGTGCGCCATGCGGTTCTCCGGTGCAGAAGGTTCCGCGTAGCATAATCGAGGGCATGAGACGCCGGAGTTTTCTCGGTTTGATGGCTCTGCCTTTTGCTTCTGCAAGAGCAAGCTCGCTTAAAGCCGTAAAACCCGGACCAGGCTTCATTTTTCCCAGGGACCACGGCGCGCATCCGGATTTCCGCACCGAGTGGTGGTACATCACCGGCTGGCTCGACGGCCCGGTCGGGTTCCAGATCACCTTTTTCCGGTTCAGCCCCAAAGTCGATCCCCGGAACAAGAGCGCCTTCAACCCCAGGCAGATTCTTCTCGCCCACGCGGCGCTCTCCGATCCGGCGCGCGGCAGCCTTATCCACGAGGAGCGCTCGGCGCGCGCCGGGTTCTCGCTCGCCGCCGCCGAGGAGACGCGCACCGGGGTCTGGATCGACGACTGGCGGCTGGAGCAGGAGGGGGACCGGTATAACGCCCGTATTTCTGGAAAGGAGATTGATTTTGACTTGACCTTTTTTGCGAGAGGCATCGTCTTGCAGGGAGAAGCCGGCTTCAGCCGCAAGGGCCGTCGGCCGGAGGAGGCGAGCTACTACTACAGCCGCCCGCATCTCAACGCCATCGGCACGGTGAACGGCAAGGAGGTTAGCGGCACCGCGTGGCTGGACCACGAATGGTCGAGCGCCTATCTCGCCCCCGAGGCGGCAGGCTGGGACTGGTGCGGCATCAATCTCTTCGACGGCGGCTCGCTCATGGCGTTTCAGATGCGAAGCAAGCGGGGAGGAATCCATTACGCCGATCCGGGAACTTCGTTTGAAGTCCTCAGGAAGTGGAAATCCCCCAGGACCGGCGTCGAGTATCCGGTTTCAATGCTGGTGAAGACGAAAAAGCACCAGTTGCGCCTTGAACCGCTGATGGACGATCAGGAGCTCGACGCGCGCGCAAGCACCGGGACGATCTACTGGGAAGGCGCGGTTCGCGCTTTTTCAGGGAATGATGAAATTGGCAGGGGCTATCTCGAGCTCACCGGGTATTGGAAGCCGATGAAGCTCGGCTGAAGGCAGGAAGCCGATGAAGCTTGGCTAAAGGCAGGAAGCCGATGAAGCTCTGATCGCAGGTAGAATTTTTCCATGCCATCGGTGGAAGCGGCGGGCCGTTCGCTTAACTACGAATGGATCGGGAGCGAAGGGCGCAAGCCGGTGCTCGTCTTTCTGCACGAAGGCCTCGGCTCGATCCCGCAGTGGCGCGGCTTCCCTGAAAATGTCTCGAAAGCGACGGGCTGCCGGGCGCTGGTCTACGACCGCTACGGTTATGGACAATCAGAGGTGCTGAAAGACAGGCGCAACACGAACTTCATGCACGACGAAGCGTTAAAAGCGCTTCCTGAACTGCTAAAAAATCTTGAAATCCAAAACCCCATCCTGATTGGCCATTCCGACGGCGCGTCGATCGCCTTGATCTACGCCGGCGCCGGCCATGCCGTGCGCGGGGTCGCGGCGATGGCGCCGCACGTGTTCATAGAGCCGGTCTGCCTTCGCTCGATCGAGCAAGCGAAGAAAACCTTCGAAACAACAGACCTTCCTGCCAAACTCGGCCGCTACCATCGCGATGCGCGCAAGACGTTCTACGGCTGGGCCGATGTCTGGCTCGACCCGCAGTTCGAGCACTGGGACATCCGCGAGGAGTACCTGCCCGAGGTCCGCCGCCCGGTGCTCGCCATCCAGGGCCATGACGACGAGTACGGCACCATGGCGCAGCTCGACGAGATCGGGCGTCGCGTTGCCGGGCCCTGCGAGCTCGTGAAGCTGCCCGACTGCGGCCACAGCCCGTTTCGCGATCAGCCCGGGAAGACGCTTTCTGTTCTCGTTTCTTTTATTGAAAAACTCAGTTAATGGAAAACAAAAGCGACTTCTCCGTCATCTCTCTGGTAGCCCTGGCGCACGGCATCAGCCATTTCTTCCAGATCATCGTCGCGCCGCTGTTCCCGCTCATCAAGGAAGAGCTCGGCGTGTCGTACGCCGCGCTCGGCTTCTCGATGGCGCTGTTCTACACGCTGTCGGCGCTGTTCCAGCCGGTGGCGGGCTTCGTCGTCGACCGCGTCGGTGCCCGCGGCGTCTTGCTCGGGGGCGTAGGGCTGCTGGCGGCCGGCACTTTTGTTGCAGGAATCTCGGAGAGCTACTTGCTGCTGGTTCTGGGCATGGCAATGGCGGGAATCGGCAACAGCGTCTTTCATCCGTCCGACTTTTCGATCCTCAACGCACGCGTCAGCGCGGCGCGGCTCGGCTACGCGTATAGCGCGCACGGCGTGGCTGGCTCGCTCGGCTACGCCGCGGCGCCGATCTTCAGCGGCGGCCTCGGCGCGCTATACGGCTGGCACACTGCATTGATCGCGGCTGCAGCGGTCGGTCTTGCCGTGTTTCTCTTGATGGTCTTCCAGTCGCCTCGTCTTAAAGTGGAAAGGGAAAAGGCGTCTGGAGGCGGAACAGCTCTTGCGCAGGATATCCGCGTGCTATTCGTCGCGCCCGTGCTGCTGTGCTTCCTCTATTTCGCGGTGTACGCGGCGGGGCTCGCCGGCCTGCAGAGCTTCAGCGTCACCGCCATGACCGTGCAGTACGGAGTCAGCGCTGCGCTCGCCTCGAGCGCGCTTACCGCCTACATGATCGGCTCGGCCGCCGGGATCTTCGTCGGCGGCTTCATCGCCGCGCGGGCAGCGCGACATGCGTTCTGGATTTTTCTCATTGCATCCGGGTCTGTTCCCGGCGCGACGCTGCCCGTGGTCCTTGCGCTGGCTGGATTTTGTATCGGCGCGACAGGCCCGTCGCGCGATCTGATCGTGCGCGCCTCGACTCCGCCAGGAGCGACCGGGCGGGTGTACGGCTTCGTCTACTCAGGGCTGGACTTCGGCTCGCTCGCGACGCCGGTGTTCTACGGCTGGCTCATGGACCATAACCTGCCGCAGGGCGTTTTTTATACGGTCTTTGCCCTGACCTCGCTGGCGATACTCACTGTGCTGCAGCTGCCGGGAAGAAGCCGCAGGGCCCCGGCCTAGTCTCTAAAGGAGATGCCTTTTCTCTCCAAAAGGCGCAGCAATGCCGGCCAGTCCTTCTGCTCCGCAGGGCGCTGCGGGCGCTGGAACTGCTGCGCGGTGTTCTTCGCCGCAGATTCGGTCATGTGCAGGACGTTCGCCATGCCGCCGGCCATCGCGCCGACCTGGATCTGGCAGGCGCAGTCGAGGTAATACATCAGCTCGAAGGCCTCGCGCACCGTCTCGCCGAGCGTGAGCAGGCCGTGATTTCGCAGGATCATGACCTTCGAGGTCTTGCCGAGGTCGCGCGCCATGCGCGTGCGCTCGTCCATGTCGAGCGCGATTCCCTCGTAGTCGTGATAGACGACCTGCTGCTGGGTCATCATCGCGTGCTGGCTGATCGGCAGCAGGCCGCACTTCATGGCCGACACCGCGACGCCGGAGCGGGTGTGGGTGTGGATCACGCAGTTGATCTCGCGACGGGCCTCGTGCACGCAGCCGTGGATCACGAAGCCGGCCTCGTTGTAGCCCAGGTCCATCGGGTCGTCCAGCACCTTGCCGCGGTGGTCGATCTTCACGAGGTTGGAGGCGGTGATCTCGTCGAACATCAGGCCGTAGGCGCTGATGAGGAAATCCTCGGAGCCGGGAACGCGCGCCGAGAAGTGCGTGTAGATGAGGTCGGTCCACTTGAAGATCGACGCGAGCTGGTAGGCCGCGGCGAGGTCGACGCGGACCTGCCACTCTTCCTTGCTCACACGGTCGCGGACCGCGGATTTCTTGACGGGCTTAAGGCTTGCGGGCATCTCGTTTCTCCGTTCAGGCGGCCATCATGATACTCCCGGCGCCCTCGACTGCTTCGAGGGTTTCGACAAGCAGATCCGGGTCGTTCCTCTTCAGCAGCTCCGCGTCCGAGAGCATGCGCCGCCAGAGGCGGGCGCGCGGCGTGGCGTTGGTACAGCCCGAGCATGTGCCGGGCCACGGCGCGAACGGAAAGATCGCTTTGCTCTTCGAGGTAGTCTTTCATTTTGAGGACCACTTCCGCCCGCATCGTGCCCGGATCCGCCAGAACCCAGGGATTGTGGTACGCCGCGCGGCCGAGCATGACGCCGTCGACGTGCGCCAGATGGGCTTCAACTTCCTCCATTTTCGAAATTCCGCCGTTGATCACGATCTCGAGCTTCGGAAAGTCCTGCTTCAGCCGGTAGACGTAGTCGTACTTGAGCGGCGGGATTTCGCGGTTTTCCTTCGGCGAGAGGCCTTTGAGAACCGCGTTGCGGGCATGAGAGATGAAGGTCTTGCAGCCCGCCTCGGCGATGGTTTCCACGAAGTTCTTCAAAAAGCCGTAGTCCTCCATCGAATCGATGCCGGTGCGGTGCTTGACCGTGACAGGCAACTTCACCTCTTCCTTGATTTTCTTGATGCACTGAGAAACCAAACCCGGTTCCGCCATGAGGCAGGCGCCAAAGGCGCCTTTTTGCACCCGCTCGCTCGGGCAGCCGATGTTGAGATTGATCTCGTCGTAGCCGTAGGTTTCCGCTTTTTTTGCACAAATCATCAATTCTTCGGGATCGCAGCCGCCAAGCTGCACTCCCACAGGATGTTCCGCAGGATCAAAAGCGAGATGCCGTTCGACATCGCCGTGGATCAGCGCGCCGGTGGTGATCATCTCGGTGTACAGGAACGCCCTGGAGTTGATCTGCCGCATGAAGAAACGGAAGTGGCGGTCGCTCCAGTCCATCATCGGCGCCACGCAGATCCTGTGCGACGTCATCTCATGTCCAGGGCGCGCCGCCGCGTGAGGTCGACCATGCACGCCAGCTGGTAATCCTCCGCCGGAATATCCGCGGGGGCGAGCGCACGGCGCCGCGCGCACTCGGCTTCGCGGTACTGCAGCCACTCCTCGTTCGCCTTGCGGTAGGCGGCGATGAACTCTTCGCCCTTGGCGTTGAAATCCCGCTCCCGTGCTTCCTGGAAGCGATGCGCGTATACCTGCGACAGGTCGCTCTCGGCGACCTGCAGCAGGAGCTCAAGGCAGGGGCGCGGCTGCGCGCGCTGCCGCGCTCCGCGCAGACACTGCGCGGCGGCGGTCGGATTCTGCCGCGGCAGCCAGTAGAAGAACACCGGGCGCTTCTCATCGGCGAGCAGGCAGATGAAGGAAAGCTCGGCGCTCGGCGCGCCCTCCAGCACCACCGCGCCGTTGCCGGTGAGGATCGAGGAGACGAACTGGGTGCCGAGCTTGCGCGTATAGCGCTCGATCGCCAGAGCCTGGTCGCGGTCGAATACGATCTCGCGCGCGCTCTTGTTGTATTTCAGCTCTTCCTTCTTGGCGTATGCACGGCAGGCCTCGACGGCCGGGCCGGCGTATTGCGCGAATGCCGGAGATGAAACAAGGGCGAGAACGATCAGGAATCTCGTCATCGGTACTGCCCGCTCGCGCTTGCGCGCGCGCGGATCAATCCGAACAGGCTTTCCGTGTAAGGCGCGCGCACGCCGGCTTTGACGGCGATCTCCAGCGTGCCGGCGAGCAGCCCGTCGATCTCGAGCGGCTTGCCCGCTTCCAGGTCCTGCAGCATCGAGGTCTTGAACTTGCCCAGGGCGCGCGCCATATCGATGCGCGCCTCGGGATCGATGGCGGCATCGACACCGACCGCGCGGCCGATGGCGAGCACCTCGCGCATGATCTCGACCATGTAGGCCTTGACCTGGCGGTCTTCGATCAGTCGGTCGGCGGTGCTGCCGGTGAGCGCCGAGACCGGGTTGAAGCTCACGTTGCCGAGCAGCTTGACCCAGAAATCCTTCTCGATGAAGTCGCTGACCACAACCTCGAAACCCGCTTTTCTCAAAATCGAATCAAGATTGAAAGTGCGAGCGGTATTCTTTCCGCCGGGCTCGCCGATGATCAGCTTCTTGCCCATGTTGTGGCTGATCAGCCCGGGCTCGGGGGTCGAGGCAGCGAGGTGGATGACGCAGCCGACGATGCGCTCGGTCGGCATGGCGCGCGCCAGCTTGCCGCCCGGATCGAGCGACTCAAGGCGATTTTTGCCGTTGCTGAACTTCAAACGGTCGAAGAACCACCAGGGCACGCCGTTCATGGCGGTAACAATCGTTGTTTCTTTTGACAATAATTTTTCTATATGAAGGGCTACGTCAGTAAGGCTTTGGGCCTTGACCGCGACTATCACGTAGTCCTGCGGCCCGAGCGCCGCGGGGTCGCTGTCCGCCTTCAGCGTGAACGTCGCAGCAGAGCCCGTTTCGCGGTCGAGGACTTGCAGGCCGTTGCGGCGAATGGCTTCGAGATGCGCGCCGCGCGCCACGACCGAAACCGCGTGGCCGGAACGCGCGAGCCGGGCGGCGATCAAACCACCGACTGCGCCGGCGCCATAGATGCAGATTTTCATAGTGTTATTCTATCTTCCGCAAACAGGAGAACCGTATGTTCGGATTCGCGAAGAAACTCAAGACGCTGCTGCCCGCATCGAGCGCGCTGCCGGGCCACGCGACGGCGATGGAGGTGCCGGCGAAGCACTTCGTCAATGGCCATCGCCTCCAGGCGCCGTTCCCCGAGGGGCTGCAGCTCGCGCAGTTCGGCCTGGGCTGCTTCTGGGGCGCCGAGCGCAAGTTCTGGGAAGTGCGCGGCGTGTACTCGACCGCGGTGGGCTACGCCGGCGGCGAGAGCAGGAACCCGACCTACGAGGAAGTCTGCACCGGGATGACGAACCACACCGAGGCGGTGCTCGTCGTGTTCGACCCGAAGGCCGTGAGCTACGAAGCGCTGCTGAAGGTGTTCTGGGAAAGCCACGATCCCACCCAGGGCATGCGCCAGGGCAACGACGCCGGGACGCAATACCGCTCGGCCATCTATACATATGGCGAGGAGCAGGCGAAGTCGGCCCTTCAATCGAAAGAGGTCTTTCAGAAAGCCCTGAGCGCAAAAGGCTTCAGCAGAATCACGACCGAAATCCGCGAGGCGCCCGAGTTCTACTACGCCGAGGACTATCACCAGCAATACCTGGCGAAGAATCCGGCCGGCTACTGCGGGCTGGGCGGCACAGGCGTGTCCTGCCCGGTGGGAGTGCTGGCGAAGGCCTGATGCGTCTGGACAAGTGGCTCTGGGCGGCGCGCTTCTTCAAGACGCGCAGCCTGGCCCAGCGCGCGATCGCTGCAGGGCAGGTCAAGCTGAATGATGACCGGGTCAAGCCCGCGCACGAGCTCAGGGTCGGCGATTCGGTTTTTCTGAAGAAAAAAGACTTCGAGTGGAAGGTCAACGTCCAGGCGCTGAGCGAAAAGCGCGGACCCGCCGAGGTCGCACGGAAACTCTATGAAGAGACTGCCGCGAGCAGGGCGGAGCGCGAGCGGCGTATCGACCTCCGGCGCTTCGGCGCGGAGCCGTCGGCGACGCTGAAGGGGAGGCCGACTAAGAAGGACCGCCGGCGCCTCGAAGACCTGACCAATCCCCTAGACGAATCTTAGCCACGATCGTAAAGCGCCCGCTGCCTTCGGGCCGTACCACCGCGATCTCGCCCTCGGCAAGATAAGGCGGTCCGGCGACGGCGTGAAACGGATTGCCGTGGCTGGAAATAACCAGGTTCGCTCCTTTCGGCACGGACGTCGAGAGAAGCTCTTTCAATTGCTCGTAGCGTCTGGGATCGTCCAGGCGGGCGGGGCCGCCGCGCACCGCCGGCATCGGCTGCGCCTTGCCGAACGCGAGCCGCGCGGTTTCCATCGTGCGGCAGAGCGGGCTCGCGAGCACGGTGCCGACGGGAATGCCAAGGCGCTTGATGTGTTCGCCTACGGCGCGCGCCTCATCACGGCCCTTGTCGGTGAGATTGCGCTGGTTGGCGCAGTCCTCGAACGAGCGGCTGTTGGTGTCGTTCTGGCTGAAATCGGTTGACGTGTGGCGCATGTAAAGGACGTAGCCGCCCTCGCGTAGTTTCGCCAGCAGGGACGGGTCCGACTGCCCCCAAGCCTGAGCGGCAAGCGAAATCGAAAGGCACGAAACAAGAGCCCGTAGCATGTTTCCGCGGGGAGTCATTTCAAGGTAGCCTATTTCAAGCGGGGAGGGCATTCAATAAGAATGAGCAGGTTTTCACCTTCGGCAGCGCTATTTTTCGTGCCGGCTTGCGTGCTCGCGCAGGAGGACGCGGTCGTGGTGTCGGCGACCCGCGTGCCGCAGCCCAGCCTCGAGATCCCGGCCTCGGTCGACCGCATCTACGGCGACGAGATCCGCGAGGGCCGCCCCCAGGTCAATCTCTCGGAGAGCCTCGGCCGGGTGCCGGGCATCGTGGTGCAGAACCGGCAGAACTACGCCCAGGACCTGCAGATCTCCTCGCGCGGTTTCGGCGCCCGCTCGACCTTCGGCGTGCGCGGCATCCGGCTGATCGCCGACGGCATCCCGGCCACCATGCCCGACGGCCAGGGGCAGGCGGCGACTTTCGCCCTGGACTCCGCCGAGCGCATCGAGGTGCTGCGCGGGCCGTTCTCCACGCTCTACGGCAACGCCGCGGGCGGCGTGATCAACGTCCTGACCGAGGACGGGCCGGAAAGGCCGACGCTCGAGAGCGAGGTTCTGGTCGGCAGCTATCGCACCTACCGCGGCGCATTGAAGTTCGGCGGACAGTGGGGCGCGCTCAACGGGATCGCTGACCTTTCGCGCTTCCATACCAACGGCTATCGCGACCACAGCCAGACTAATCGCGATCACCTCAACG
>WNFM01326733.1_pt1 | contig 14537 bp, 12 predicted proteins | sample 5400271 | NCBI WGS metagenome assembly WNFM01 (sample SAMN13153352, study PRJNA577476) | soil metagenome | isolation source: 60 cm saprolite on Douglas fir-dominated hillslope | place: USA:California | collected 2013-09-17 | reverse complement strand
GTGCAGCTGGGCGCGAACCTGTTCTGGCGCGGCCAGGACCCCGATGCCGCCTCGGCCTTCGAGCGGGTGGTCGTGCCCGGTCGCCCGCCCGCCAGCAATCTGGCCAGCGCCTGGGCCCTGAGCTGCCTGTCAGCCATCCGGGCCAGGGTCGGCGACCTTGAGTCCTGCGAGCGCCATCTGCGCGAGGCCGCCGCCCTCGCCACTGCGCACCAGCTCGGCGGCTACTGGATAACCGTCACCGCCGACCTGACCTCGGCGGACCTGCTGGCGAGCCGCGGCGAGCTGGCCGAGGCTGAGACGACCGCGCTACGCGCCCTGGAGGCCGCAGTGCGCGGCCAGGCGCGGCTGGAGACCGCGAGCGCGCTGCTGTGCCTGGCCAGGATTCACTCCCAGGCCGGGAACGTCGAAGACGGCCGCGCCCGGGTCAGCCAGGCCAGGGACCTGATCGGCAGGTGCGCGTCACCTGGCATCCTGCCAGGACTGTTGGCCGAGACCGAGCGCCTCGTCGGGCAGCACGCCGCGCCGCCCATCCCGCTCCAGCGCGGTCGCGGTCGCCGACCTGACGGGCTGACCGGCCGGGAAGCCCAGGTCCTGGAGCTGCTGGCGGCCGGCGACACCAACAACGAGATCGCCTCTGCGCTGATGGTCAGCGTGCACACCGTCGAGCGGCACCTGCAGAACGCCTACCGGAAGATCGGCGTCCGCAACCGGGCCGATGCCGCCGCCTACATCGCCCGCCAGCAAGCCGACACCCGGCGCCACGACGAGGAAGACCCGCCAGCCCTGTCCGCCGCGCACCGCCGGATGCTGACTTTAAGTAGTCAGGGTTTCCCTCGTAGCCGCCCTGCGATCTGCATAGCGCTCGTTCTGGGATCTGCATAGTGCCCGGAAGACCGAAGATGGTCGATTGCGGGGATGGCGCACCCCCGGGCTGCTGATAGAACTTCCCCGAAGACACCTGTCCGCTCGAACTGAGACGACCAAGGGGGCAGACGGGCTGGCAGCCTTGCGGCCTCATGGCTCGTAGCTTCTCGCCCGGCGGGTTGAGCCAGCCTGCATAGTGCCAGGCAAGCCCAGGATGGTTGATCACGGGGATGCCGTCGTCACCGGCCATCCGCGACGCTACTGGCATGGCCGATTCACTTGCCGCGACCCTGACCAGGGCGTCGGCCGCGTTCGGCTTTGTCGCCGGCGATGACGCGGGCGAGGATGTCTCATTCAATGTGCGCTTTAGCCGTGCGGTTCGTCGCACCGGCGGGCGCGGATGAAAGCGGTCCGGACGGTGGCGGCGCTAGCCTGCGCAGGACTGATCGCTGGACTCGCGGGCTGCGGCGCCTCTCAGGTCAGCGTGAGCTCGCAGCTGGCGGCAACCAGGTTCCTCGCGTCCTACACGCTGCCGGATGGCCGGGTGGTACGGCTGGACCAGGGCCATGACACGGTCAGTGAGGGTCAGGCCTACGGGATGCTGCTGGCCGAGATGGTGGGCGACGACGCCCAGTTCCGCCGCATATGGCAGTGGACGCGTGATCATCTGCAGTTGCCCGATGGCCTGTTCGCCTTCCACACCGATGCCGCGGGCAAGGTCGTGAGCCCGGAGCCCGCGACCGACGCGGACCTCCTGATCGCCTGGGCACTGCTCAGGTATCGCGGGCCAGCCGCGGCGACATGGCACCAGGACGGTCGCCGGGTAGCGGCCGCGATCCTGGCTCACGAGGTGACCACCGAACCGGGCGGTATGCCGGTCCTGACCGCGGGACCCTGGGCCACCGGGCCGCCGGCGACGCTCAATCCCAGCTACTGGTCCCTGGCCGCGTTGCACAGCATAGGGCAGCTCACCGGCAGCGACGAGTGGCATCGCCTGGCGGTGAGTGCCGTGCGCCTCACGGGCGAGCTCACTCAGGGCGGCCGGGTGCTGCCACCCGACTGGGCGGTGCTGAGCGCTGACGGAACGGTGCATCCGGTGCCAGCACCGGATGGCAGCGAGCCGGAGCCGCAGTACGGGCCTGGTGCCCAGCGGACCGTTGTCTGGTTCGCCGCCTCTTGCGATCCGCTGGCCAGGTCCCTCGCCGCGCGGTGGTGGCATCTGCTGCGGCCTGGTCATCGTTCACTAAGGCTCGCGCTGCGTCTCGGCGGCGGCATGGTGAATCCGTCGTACGCGGCACTGCCGCTGATCGCATCCGCCGCCGCAGCGAAATCAGCCGGGCAACGTGCGACTGCCATGCGCCTGCTCTCGCGAGCGCAGGCACAGCAGCGAAGCGATCCGACGTATTACGGCGGTGCCTGGGCCGCTCTCGGACCTGCTCTGCTCACCAGCGGTGCCCTGGGCGCCTGCTGACACCTGACTGCTGACACCTGACCCCTTGGGGGCTTGGCTCGGCTGAGGGTTCGTGCCGCCGGGCCCGCCCGCCGTCCCGGCTGCTCTCGCCCATCGGCGGCCGGTGACGAGGACGTGCGCGCCTTCATTCCGAAGCGCTGCGCCGTGGCGAGGCCGATGCCGGCGGGTTCCGCCAGTCACGAGCGCGGGCCTGGCTGGCGAGCTGTCCCATGATCTTCTCCTGTTCAGCCGACCGGCAAGATGGTGAGCCCGCGTCAACTCGGCGTCACTTCTGCATCATCTCCGCGGTGTGCGCGATCAAATCCAATGCTTGCGCCCCGCCCTTAAGATACCTTGCACCGCGAACCACCACTCCGCCCGATCATCCACAAGTCACGCCGACTTTCATGACTCCCTGTTTATAGCTGGCCCTTTGCGGCGTGGTTCGCAATAGACGCTGTGGGCAGCCTCACGCCGACCCCTCGTCCAGCCCCACGAGCCTGTGACCAGCGCGGATGTGCAAGGTAACGATGACCAGCCGTTCGTTGTGCACCGATTCGCTACCTCAATCGCGGTAGGCCGGATCGTCCCGTTGGCGTGCACACAAGCCAGTCGTCTGTACGGCGATTTCATCAGGGCTTCTTTCTACGCTCCTGTGCTTAACCAAACAAAGAAAGAACTGCTCTGGAGCGTCGAAATGAAATTTCCCCCGACAATCACTGGCAGTATTCATCTCGGACGAGCGGGCGATCGGGCCGGGGCGCACGGCAGGGAACCCCGCCCCCCCTGGCTGCGGTGGCTGGGCACGCCGCGCAACGCGCTTGGGTTGTCCGCGCTGGCAGCCGGAGTCACGGCGGGTACCCTGCTGTCCCTGTCCATCCCGCCAGTCAGCCTGGCCGTCGACGCGGGCGCTGCCCCGCAGCTCCACGTCGTCGGCAACCAGCTGGTCGGCGACGGCGGCCAGCGGGTGATGCTGCACGGGGTCGACCGATCGGGCGCCGAGTACGAATGCGTGCAGGGCCACGGAATCTTTGACGGCCCAACCGGCCAGGCGTCGATCAACGTGATGAAGTTCATGGGCATCAACGCGGTCCGGATCCCGCTCAACGAGGCGTGCTGGAACGGCGAGTCCTACGTCAAGCCGGCCTTCGCGGGCGCCAGGTACCAGGCTGCTGTCCGGGGCTACGTGCGGCGCCTGAACGCCGCCGGCCTGGACGTGATCCTCGACCTGCACTGGACCGACGGACAGTACACCGGCAGCGCCTCCGCGTGCTCGTCGGCCGAGGCGACCTGCCAGAAGCCGATGCCCGACTCAGCGGAATCGGTCCCGTTCTGGACCTCGGTGGCAACCACGTTCAAGGACAACGACGGTGTCATCTTCGATCTGTTCAACGAGCCCTACCCAGAGAAGGCCGCTAACGGCGACCCGGCGGAGGGCTGGCGCTGCTGGCTGCGCGGCGGCGGCGACTGCGCCGGCATCTCCTACCCGGTGGCCGGGATGCAGCAGCTGGTGAACGCGGTCCGCTCCACTGGCGCGAACAACGTGATCATGCTAGGCGGGCTGGAATGGTCGAACGATCTGAGTGGGTGGCTGTCTCACAAGCCTCATGACCCCGACCACAACCTGGCCGCATCCTGGCACTCCTACAACTTCAACGCCTGCAGCACCATGTCGTGCTGGACCAGCCAGATCGCGCCGGTGCTCCGCAAGGTCCCGCTCATCGCCGGCGAGATCGGTGAGAACGACTGCGCCGACGGATACGTCATCCCGTTGACTCGCTGGCTCGACTCGAAGGGCGCGAGCTACCTGGCCTGGGCCTGGAACACCGACTTCAACTGCGCCACCGGCCCAGGGCTGATCACCGGCTACAACGGCCAGCCGACCGCTTACGGCGCGGGGTATGAGGAGGCCCTGCACTCCGCTTCCGGGGGTTGAGCCGCCCTCGCCCACCCCACGGGAGCACGGGCCCGCTCGCCCACTGGCCGCCGTTTCAGGCGCCCAGTGGGCGGACGGGCGACGCCGTCGTAGCGGAGGTATCAGTGAGCGGCTGACGAATCGGCCCGGGCCCGGCGCTCGGCGGCGCGGGCGCGCGATCGCTTGAGGCTGGGCACATACAGCAGCCCGAAGATACCCAGGCCGACGCCGGTGACGCAGGTCCAGATCCACCAGCGGTCGGACGCCGGGATATCCGCCCTGACCGCAAGCAGGATGATCAGGGCGATCACCCACCCGGCGGTTATGACCGCGGTGACGAGCTGATCGTTGGCCTCGAGCGGCTCCGGGCTGGGGCGACGGGTGCTGCTCACGTCATCCACGCTAGCCTGCCTCCCCGCGCATGGTGTACTTGGACCGGGCCCGTGAACCCGCGGATGCCCGTTCATCTCGCTAACGGCCGGGCGGAATGCCGGTGACCCGGCTATCGTTAGCAAAAGTAATGATTCAGGCTAATGAACATGACCACACCGGAGACCAGGTCCGACGCGGGCCTGGCCTCAGCGCTCAGGATCTCGGTCAGCCGCCTCGCGCGCCGGCTCCGGGCCGAGCGCGCGGCGCACGGGTTGCCCGTGCTGTCCGAGCTGTCCGACACCCAGCTGGGCGCCCTCGCGACGCTGGAGCGCCACGGCGCGATGACCCCGGGCGAGCTGGCCGAGCACGAAAAGGTGCAGCCCCCCTCCATGACGCGGGTCATAGCCGTCCTCGAGCAGCGCAGCCTGGTGATGCGGGCGCCGCACGCGACCGACAAGCGTCAGGTGCTCCTCAGGGTGACCGACGAGGGCCGGGACCTCGTGCACCAGTCGCGCAGGCTCAGGGAAGCCTGGCTGGCCAAGCGGCTGCGGGAGCTGACGCCCGAGGAACGGGCGAAGCTGCGGGCGGCGGCGCCGATTCTGGAGAAGCTCAGCCAGTCCTAGCCGGGCCGGCGCCAGCCGGCCCCGTGCCAGCCGGCCCCGTGCCAGCCGGCCCCGTGCCAGCCGGCCCCGTGCCAGCCGGCCCCGGCCGCCGCACCTTCGGGTCGCTGCGCAACCGCAACTACCGGCTTTTCGCGACCGGCCAGGTGATCTCGAACACTGGCAGCTGGATGCAGCGGGTAGCCCAGGACTGGCTGGTGCTCGAGCTCACCCATAACAGCGGGTCGGCGCTCGGCATCACCACCGGGCTGCAGTTCCTGCCGCTGCTGCTGTTCAGCCTCTGGGGCGGAATGGTCGCCGACCGGTACTCCAAGCGCCGGATCCTGATGGCGACTCAGGCCGCGGCGGGCGGGCTGGCCGTGATCCTCGGCCTGCTGGCGCTGACTCACGCCGTGTCGATCTGGCACGTCTACGCCCTCGCCTTTGCGCTCGGCCTGGTCACCGCCGTGGACAACCCGACCAGGCAGGCCTTCGCCGCCGAGATGGTGGGACGCCGCGGTATGCCTAACGCGATCGCGCTCAACAGCGCGGTGTTCAACCTGGCCCGGATAGCGGGCCCGGCCGTGGCCGGGCTGGTCATCAGCGCGGCCGGGGTCCCGGCCGCGTTCCTGATCAATGCCGCGTCCTACGGCGCGGTGCTGATCAGCCTCAAGCTGATGCGGCCGTCCGAGCTGCAGGCCGTGGAGCGGCTGCCCCGGGCCAAGGGGCAGCTGCGCGAGGCGATGAGCTACGTGAAGGATCGCCCGAGGCTCTGGTTGCCGATGGTACTGATCTTCTTCGTATCGACGTTCGGCATGAACTTCCAGGTGACCAACGCGCTGATGTCCCGCGGGGTGTTCCACACCGGCGCAGGCGCGTTCGGCCTCGCTTCTGCGGTATTCGCCATCGGCGCGCTGGGCGGGGCCCTGCTGGCCGCCCGCCGCGGCCGGCCGACCATGGCGCTGCTGCTCGACACGTCCTTCGCGTTCGGCGTGCTTGAAGTGATAACCGGGCTGATGCCCGACTTCTGGTCCTTCCTGATCCTGCTGGTGCCGACCGGGCTCGCGCTGCTCACCTTCACCACCGCCGCGAACTCCGCCACGCAGCTCGGTACCACCGCTGACATGCGGGGCCGAGTCATGGGCCTGTACCTGCTGGTCTTCCTGGGCGGGACGCCGCTCGGCGCGCCGCTGGCGGGCTGGATCGCCGAGGTCTTCGGGCCGCGGATGAGCATGATCACCGGAGGCCTGATCTCCGTCGCGGCCGCGGCCGTGGTCGGGGTCATGCTCGCGCGCGGCCAGGGCGTGCCCGCCCGCGAGTACTTGCGGCGCGCCCGGCTGGCGCGAATGGTCGCCTGAGGCCCGCCCGGCCGACCCCCGGGTCTCAGCCAGACAATCCGCCTCCGCCTCACGCCAGGTCCTCCCGGCGGTCTTTGTGGGCGGAAGTGGCTGTTCCCACAGCCACTTCCGCCCACGTTTCAGCCGGGCACTGCCGCAAAACGGGCATGTCGCCCTCGACGGCCTGACCCGGCGAGCACGCTGGTGCAGGTTGGCGGCGCTGTCCCGCCCCGGAGTTCCTGCTCGGGGTGTACGCGGTCGTCGCGCTGCCTGACTAGCCTGGACCAGCCAGCACGAGCCTGGGCGATCGGCGGAGGTGCCATGAGGCTGTTCGTCGCGGTCGCGCCGCCGTCCGCGGTGCTGGAAGAGCTTGACGCCAGGGTGGCGCCGCTCCGGCCCGCCTGGCCTGCCCTGCGCTGGACGGGCCGGGAGGCGTGGCACGTCACGCTCGCCTTCCTCGGCGAGGTCAGCGAGGATGCGGCGGCGGCTCTCGGGCCGCGGCTCGAGCGGGCCGCGCACCGGCACCCGGGCCTTTCCCTCTCCTTCGGCGCCGGCGGCGCCTTTCCGGCCCCCAGCCGCGCCCGCGTGCTCTGGACCGGGATACACGGCGACCGCCGCGCCCTGGAGGCGCTGGCCCGATCGGTCGCGGCGGGGGCCAGGCGCGCGGGAGCACCGCCGCCGGACGAGGGCAGGCGCTTCCGGCCGCACCTGACTCTCGCCCGGTGCCCAGAACCGGCGAACGTGGGCCCGTTGGTCGAGGCGCTGGCCGACTACGCGGGCGCGCCCTGGACGGCGGGCGAGATCCACCTCATCCGCAGCCACCCGCCTGCCCCGCACCGTCAGCCGCGGTACGAGGCCGTCGGCACGTGGCCGCTGCGTTCTGGCCGGCCGGACTGACCCGCGACCGCGTCAGTCGCCGGTGGCGCCGTCGATGCGCTCGCGGAGCAGGTCGGCGTGGCCGTTGTGGCGCGCGTACTCCTCGATCATGTGCAACATGATCCAGCGCAGCGAGAACTGCTCGCCGGTGCGGTGCTGTCCCCGCCCGAGGGCGTCCAGGTCGGGTGCGGCCGCGACCGCCTGGCGCGCTGCGTCGCATTCTCGCTCGAACGTGGCGAAGACCGTGGCGACGTCGGGGGTAGCGACGTCATTGAAGTCCGCGTCCCGGTCCTCCGGCGTCGCGTACAGGTAGGGCAGGTCCTCGCCGGCCAGCACGTTGCGGAACCAGCCGCGCTCGCACTCGGTGAGATGCCGGACCAGCCCGAGCAGGCACAGGCCCGAGGGCGGCACCGAGCGTTCCCGCAACTGCTCGTCCGTCAGCCCCTCGCATTTCCAGGCCAGGGTCGCCCGGTGGTAGTCCAGCCACCCGGTCAGCATCTCCCGCTCGCCTGCCGTCGTCGCAGGCTCAGCCCGTTCCGTTGTCATGCGCCGACCCTCTCACGCACTAGAGGCGCCCGATGACGTAGTCGATGCAGGCGGTGAGCGCCTGCACGTCGGCCGGGTCGACGGCGGGGAACATGCCGATCCGCAGCTGGTTGCGGCCGAGCTTGCGGTAGGAGTCGGTGTCGACGATCCCGTTGGCCCGCAGCGCCGCCGACAGCGCCGCCGCGTCCACGGTGTCGTCGAAGTCGACGGTGCCGACCACCTGGGAGCGCTGCGCGGGGTCGGCCACGAACGGGGTGGCATAGGACGCCTGCTCGGCCCACTGGTAGAGGATCGCCGAGGACTGCGCGGTCCGCCCGGTCGTCCAGCCGAGGCCACCCTGGCCGAGCATCCAGTCCACCTGGTCGGCCAGCAGGAAAAGCGTGGCGACCGCGGGAGTGTTGTAGGTCTGCTGCAGCCGCGAGTTGTCGATGGCGACCTGCAGCGAGAAGAACTCCGGGATGAAGCGTCCGCTGGCCGCGACCTTCCCCGCCCGGTCCAGCGCGGCGGGGGACATCAGCGCGATCCAGAGCCCGCCATCGGACCCGAACGACTTCTGCGGGGCGAAGTAGTACACGTCGAACTCACTGGCCCGCACCGGCAGGCCGCCGGCGCCGCTGGTCGCGTCCACGAGGACGAGCGCGTCGGCGTCGGCGCCGGCCACCCGGCGGACCGGCATCGCCACTCCGGTGGAGGTCTCGTTGTGGGTCAGCGCGTACGCGTCGACGCCGTCCTCGGCGCTCGGCTGCGGGTGGGTCCCCGGCGGGGATTCGACCACCGTCGGCGCGTCCAGCCACGGCGCGGCGGCCGTCACCTTGGCGAACTTCGACGAGAATTCCCCGAACGACAGATGCTGCGTCTTGCGGTCAACCAGGCCGAACGCGGCAATTTCCCAGAACGCGGTGGTGCCTCCGTTGCCGAGCACCACCTCGAACCCGTCCGGGAGGGAGAACAGGTCGGCCATCCCCTCACGGATCCTGCGCACCAGCGAGCGGACTGGTCCCTGCCGGTGGGAGGTCCCGAGGTAGGCCGCGCCGGACTGGGCCAGCGCCGCCAGCTGCTCGGGCCGGATCTTGGACGGGCCGCAGCCGAACCTGCCGTCGGCAGGCCGCAGGCGTTCGGGAATGAAGATCTCAGTCATCAGACGGTCAGACTTCCTTATCGACGACGTCGGCCGCGCCGGGCACATCCCGTACCGGGCGGCTCTTGGGCCCCACGTATCGCGCGCTGGGCCGGATCAGGCGGCCGGTCTGCTTCTGCTCCATGATGTGGGCCGCCCAGCCCGCGGTCCGCGCGCAGGTGAACATCGAGGTGAACATGTGCGAGGGTACCTGAGCGAAGTCCAGGACCACGGCCGACCAGAACTCGACGTTCGTGGCCAGGACCCGGTCCGGCCTGCGGGCGTGCAGCTCGGCGAGGGCCGCCTTCTCCAGCGCCTCCGCCACCTCGTACCTCGGGGCGCCGAGCTCCCGGGCCGTCCGGCGGAGCACCCGGGCCCGCGGGTCCTCGGCGCGGTACACCCGGTGGCCGAAGCCCATCAGCCGCTCGCCCCGGTCCAGCGCCGATTTGACCCAGGCGTCCGCGTCGCCGCTCCGCTCCACCTCCTCGATCATGCTCAGCACGCGGGCAGGGGCACCGCCGTGCAGCGGCCCCGATATCGCGCCCACGGCGCCGGACAGCGCCGCGGCCACATCGGCCCCGGTGGAGGCGATCACCCGTGCGGTGAACGTGGAGGCGTTCATGCCGTGCTCGGCCGCGGAGACCCAGTAGGAGTCGATGGCCTTCACGTGCCGCGGGTCTGGCTCGCCCTGCCAGCGGATCATGAACCGCTCGGTGATCGTCTTCGCCTCGTCGACCCGCCGCTGCGGCACCATCGGCAGGCCCAGGCCGCGCGCGGCCTGGGCGACGAAGGACAGGGCCATGACCGAGGCCCGGGCCAGGTCGTCGCGGGCCTGCTGGTCGCTGATGTCGAGCAGCTGGTGCATCCCCCAGGCCGGGGCCAGCATGGCCAGGGCGCTCTGCACGTCCACCCGGATGTCCCCGGAGTGCACCGGGATTGGGTAGGGCTCGGCCGGGGGCAGGCCCGGCTCGAAGGAGTTGTCCACCAGGAGCCCCCAGACGTGGCCGTAGGACACGTGCCCGACGAGCTCCTCGATGTCAACCCCGCGGTAACGGAGTGCGCTGCCCTCCCGGTCGGGCTCCGCGATCTCCGTTTCGAAGGCGACGACACCCTCAAGGCCGGGCGTGAAGTCGGACATCTGCGGTTCCTCCGTCTCCTCGCTCACCGGGCCAGGCCTGGCGAGCCCCGCGCGCGCGGCGCGGCCAGCTGACGTCTTCAGTGGCCAGCGCTATTCAATCGCGCCCGGAGCGCATCTGGTAACCCCGGCCCGCCCAGGCCGGTCACGGCGGTGGCGGTCTGCCGCAGGTCCCGCCGCGGGCGGCCGCTGGAGGATGGGATGCGGTGGCGGCCTGGGTAACGGGTGTGTGAGGATCTCTACCCGTGGAAGCGATGAGCCACGCTCCGGACGAGGTCGGCCAGGGCCCGGACGAGCCCGGTCTGAGCGAGGGGATGCTCGCCGACGATCCGCTGGTCCAGTTCGGCCGCTGGATGAGCGACGTCGTCGCCGCGCCGCTCCCCGAGCCGACCGCGATGGTGCTGGCCACGGTCTCGGCGCTCCAGCGGATTCACGTTCTACACCAACCGGACCTCCCGCAAGGGCACCGACCTGGCCGAGGTCCCGCGGGCGTGCCTGCTGTTCCCGTGGCACGCGATACGCCGGCAGGTGATCATCGAGGGGCCGGTGTCCGCCTTGTCCGTCGCGCAGAGCGAGCCCTACTTCCGGTCCCGGCCGCGCGGCTCCCAGCTTGCCGCCTGGGCCAGCAGGCAGTCCTCGGTGATCGGTTCCCGCGCCGACCTGGACGAGCGCTACGCGGCGCTGGCCCGGCGCTGGCCGGAGGGAACGGAGGTCCCGATGCCGCAGTTCTGGGGCGGCTATCGGGTGATACCGGAGGTCTTCGAGTTCTGGCAGGGCCGCGCGAACCGGATGCACGACCGGCTGAGGTACCGCCGCGACGGCGGCCGGTGGGTGATCGAGCGGCTCGCGCCGTGAGCCGCGTCACCAAGTTCACTTGATGTGAGTGATAGTCCGCTTCGGGGCGCCTGACTGGGCTCCAGAGCATCTTCTCCTCGCCATGTTGCTGGCGATGGAGCGGGCCTGGGCGTCGATGGCGTTGATCTGGTCTATGTCAGAGTTCGCCTTGGCGATCGCCTGCCTGAGGTTGACCTTGGCGCTGGCAATCACGCTGGAGGCCGAGCCCGGCGCCGGAAGTCCGACTTTGCTCAGGTGCCGCAAATGAGCGCTTGCCGTGGCGACGTCATTCCGGACGGTCAGGATGTCCGGAATCATCGACTGAACGTCGCCTTGTACAGCCTGAAGGTCTCCGTCTACCGTCTGCGCGCTCCCGGCGGCCTTGAAGGCCGCCACGCAGTAGCCATTGCTGCCAGAGGCATCCTGTTTCTCGGTCGCCAGCTCAGATCGCGCTGTTTGAATGTCGTCAGCGAAGCGGACCAAGCCGTGAGCAAGCTTGCCGTTGAACGCAAGGCTGGAGTCTTTATAAAGCGCACTGAGGGCGCTTTGGGTGCCCTGCTCAGCCTGGGCCTTCGCCGACTGCGCCGGTTCCCCGGCCTGTTGCCGGGCGGCCAGCAGGTTGGCGTGCCGGATCGTGCTGCGAAGTGTCACGATGGCGCGGTTATAGCTGGCCTCATCGGACTGGCTGAGCGTCGCCTGCTGGATTGTGCCGTCGGACTGCGGGACCCCCAGGGTCAATGTGCTACCGCTCAGCGTGCCGCGGGCGCGGGTATGGAGAAAGTACAAGACCGCAAATGTCAGCGTGACCGAACTGCCGCTCATGGTCCCGATGAACGGCGCGCTGCTGACCGAAAGTGTCTCGGCCGGCGCACTCCCGCCGACATTGCCTTCGGTGATCATGCCATCCAGGTGACCGTTGGAAGTGGCCCGCCACTGGATGAAGGCAATCTTTGAATTGCCGACAGTCAGGTAGCTGGCAGGGCCGTCTGACCCATCGGACCTCCGGGACCTGCCGGACCCGCCGCAACTCACCGCGGCGAGCAGCACGGCCGCCGCGGTTCCAGCGATTATCAGATGCTTCATGGTGCCAGCCTGTGTTTCGCGACACTATGGACGAGACAGGGACCGGAGTCCTAGGTAACAATCGAGCTTACTCGGGGTCGTAACCAACGTTGTGACTGGCCCCGCCCATCGTCACTTGAACGCAATTTGTCGTTTTCGAGCCGAGATATGGACGAAAATGTCGAATGGCAGAACAAGTGTGTCGGGTGGTTCGGATTGGGGTGCCACCGCGGCGGGAAGGACAGCGTGATCGCAGGTAGCAGCCGACCGGGCAGGCGAGTCTGCTGTGGACGGCGGGCGCGGCATCGGCCGTGTGCGCCCACGGGGCAGTTCGGGACGACAGCGGAATGGGCGCGGCTGCATGAGCGCGAAGGGGAGCATCACCGTGACTGGCAGTACTACGGCCGGCAGCACCGCGGCCGGCGACCTGATGCGTCAGGTGGCCGATCCGGCCAGTCGCCATGACCCGTACCCGCTCTATGCCAGGCTCAGGGAGAACAGGGTCAATCTTCTTCCTGACCGCGGCTACGCCCTCGGCCGGTATGCCGATGTCGTCGCTCTGCTGCATGACCCGCGCATCAGCTCGGATCCGCACAACGCCTCGGACCCGGGTTCCGCGCTGCTGGAAGAGCCCGCGTCGTTCATCCAGCGCGACCCCCCTGATCACGACCGGCTGCGTGCCATCGCGACCCGCTATTTTGGCCCGCCGGTCAGCCCGCAGGTAGTGAGTGGCCGGGAGCCTGCGATCCGCAGCCTCGTCAATGGCCTCGTGGACTCCCTGCCCAGTTCCGGGGAGGCAGACCTAGTCGACCAGCTCGCCTACCCGCTGCCCGTGTCGGTCATCTGCGAACTGCTCGGCGTACCCAGCGAGGATCAGCGGCAGTTCCGGGCCTGGACAGAAAGGATCGTCGCCGGCATTGAGGCAGAGGGGCAAGCGGGAGCTGACGAGCTGATCAGGCGGCGCGACCAGAGCAACGCCGCGATGACCGGCTACGTGACCGAGCTCGTCAAGATGCACCGCGCGCACCCGAACGGCTCCATGCTGTCGCAGCTAGCCAACGACCAGGCTGGTGACATGATGTCGGACGCCGAGATCAGCACCACCGGCCGCCTCCTTCTTCTCGCCGGGCACGAGACCACCGTGAACCTCACCGCCAACGGGGTGCTCACGCTCTTGCGCAACCCGTGGGCCCTCGACCGGCTCCGTGCCGAACCCGATTGGGTGACACCGCTGGTTGAGGAACTGCTGCGGTTCGAGCCCCCGGTCCAGTACCTGCCGAACCGCTTTGCCCTCGCGGACATCGAGGTTGACGGGACGACCATCCCCAGCGGTGCCCGCGTCATCCTGCTCCTGGCCGCGGCGAACCGTGACCCAGAACGGTTCCCCCGGCCCGACCGCTTCGACCCGGACCGCAGCGACAACGCCCATGTCGGCTTCGGCAGCGGCGTGCACTACTGCTTCGGTGCGCCCCTGGCCCGGATCGAGGCCTATGCTTCGCTGGTCACCTTTGCTCGGCGGCTCGTGAATCCAAGGCTCGTGGCTGACCCGCCTCCTTACCGGCCGAGCCCGGTCCTGCGCGGACCCGTTCACCTCGCCGTCTCCTACGACGGGTTGCTCCCGAGCTAGTGGTCGTGCCTGTGAATTCGTCGGGGGTGGGCGGCGACGAGTGCTGTTCCCTGCCTGAAAGGGCCGATGGAGGTCGGTCAGCCGGAGCTGCGGCGGGTGCTGATCGAGCGGATGATGACGGTGATCCCGAGCACGCCGGCCGGCGCGAGGGTGACCAGGGCGGGGAGCTGGTACCGCCAGGAGAACTCGAGCGCGTCGGACACCAGCAGCACCGACGCGGCCGAGGCGAGGCATAGCAGGCAGGCGAGGGCGAGCTGGCGGGTCGCGGGGTCGGTCCGCCGGCGTAGCAGGGCCGCCAGGCCGGCCAGGGTGCACAGGGCCAGCAGCGGGCCGGGGGTGTAGCCGCCATCGAGCTGGTAGGACCGCAGGAACGCCGCGGCGGGCTCCCAGACGGCGGGCGGGCCGCCGCCGTAGCGGCTGATTGCGCTGTTGACGGCCGCCTCGGAGGCGTGCGGCGGGTAGTACGGGAACGTCGTGTGGAACTGCCAGCGGGCGATGATCGTGTCGCCCTGGCGGCCGTCGCGGGTGAGCGCGAACAGCTTCACCACGTCACGGCCGTAGGCGCCGAGTAGCCGCAGCGGCTGCTGGGTCAGCACCTGGTGGCTGAAGTCGGAGATCAGGCGGTCGGCCTGGGCCCGCGGCAGGCCCGAGTAGTAGGGGCGTACCGGGGAGGTGCCGCCGTACTCGAGCCAGTCGGGCCCCCGGGCCTGCTGCGCGGCGGTCGGGCACATGCCCCGCTCGGCGGCCGGGAGCCGGATGGTGGCGCAGTCCGCGGCCGCGGCCGTCCGGCCGTAGAACGAGGT
>WNFM01308410.1_pt2 | contig 14537 bp, 14 predicted proteins | sample 5400271 | NCBI WGS metagenome assembly WNFM01 (sample SAMN13153352, study PRJNA577476) | soil metagenome | isolation source: 60 cm saprolite on Douglas fir-dominated hillslope | place: USA:California | collected 2013-09-17 | reverse complement strand
ATGCCCACGGTGGATCACTACATATCGTCAGCGATCAAGCTCGCAGGCGACCGTGCGGAACTGGCGCGCATTCGCAGTCACCTCGACGGGCCCGGGCACGACAGTTTCCTCTTCGACACCGAGCAGACCACCCGCGCGCTGGAAGCGGCCTATCTCGCGATGGCAGACCAATACCGGAAGGGCGTGCGCAATCCGTTCCTGGTCCAGCCGCGGAGCCAGGCGCCGGAAGCGACCTAGTCGCGCAGAACCGCCAGCGCCTGATCCACGCGGTCGACCGTAACGATCGTCACGCCATCGATCCCCTGCTTCGGCTTGTTCGCCGTCGGCACCAGCACGGTCTTGAAGCCCTGCTTCGCCGCCTCGCGGATCCGTTCCTGGCCCCGCTGTACGGGTCGGATTTCTCCCGCCAGGCCGACCTCGCCAAATACAAGAGATTTAGCCGGCAATGGCTTGTTTTTCATCGATGAATTGATGGCCAGCAATACGGCCAAGTCGACCGCGGGTTCCTCGATGCGCACCCCACCGACGGCATTGACGAAGACGTCGTAACCGCCGGTGTCGACGCCGCCGTGACGATGCAGCACGGCCAGCAACAACGCGAGCCGCGGCGATTCAAGGCCGACCGCGAGCCGCCGCGCCATGCCGCCTTGCACAGGGTCGACCAGCGCCTGGACCTCGACCAGCAATGGGCGCGACCCTTCGAGCGTGGCGACGATCGCCGACCCCGGAACCGATTCCGCATGCCGCGACAGGAACAATGCAGAAGGGTTGGCGACGCCCTTCAAGCCGCGCTCGGTCATCGCGAAGACGCCGAGCTCGTTGGCCGCCCCGAAGCGGTTCTTGATGGCGCGGACCAGCCGGAAGCTCGAATGCGGATCGCCCTCGAAGTAGAGCACGCAGTCGACGATATGCTCGAGCACGCGCGGGCCCGCGATCGCGCCCTCCTTGGTCACGTGCCCGACGAAGATCACGACGACGCCGCGCTGCTTGGCCAGCCGGGTCAGCTGGGCCGCGCATTCGCGGACCTGCGCCACGCTGCCGGGCGCCGACTGAAGCGACTCGGTGTAGACGGTCTGGATCGAGTCGACGACGACGATCGCAGGCGACGTCGAATGGATCGCGCCGACGATCGCTTCCAGTTGCACCTCGGCCAACAATTCGACCTGCGCGTTGACGAGACCCAGCCGCTGCGCGCGCAACGCGACCTGCTCGACCGATTCCTCGCCGGTGACGTACAGCGTGCGGTGCGCGGTCCCCAGCACTGCGCAGGCCTGCAGCAACAACGTCGACTTGCCGATTCCCGGATCGCCGCCGATCAGCACCACACCGCCCGGAACGAGACCGCCGCCCAAGACACGGTCGAATTCCTCGAGGCCGGTCGCGATGTGTGGCGTATTCCGGGCGTCGATCGCGGACAACGAGACGATCGTCGAGCGCGCGCCCGCGACCGTCGCAAAGCGTGCGGCGGCCGGCGTGGCCACGGTCTCCACCAGCGTGTTCCACGCGCCGCACTGCGGACACTGTCCCTGCCACTTCGGTGCGGAACCGCCGCATTCGGTGCAGCTGTAGACGGTTCGGGCTTTCGCCACGTCAGCCCAATTCGCTCGGCTGCACGACCGCCGTGCCGAACTTGCCGACCACGATGCCCGCCGCTTCGTTGGCCACGCGGACGGCATCGGGCAGCGACGCGCCGGCCGCCATCATGACGCCCAGTGTCGCGATGACGGTGTCGCCGGCGCCGGACACGTCGAACACTTCCCGCGACCGCGCGGGAATCGTGAGCGGGCCGCTGGCCGAGTAGAGGCTCATCCCCTCCTCCGCCCGCGTGACGAGCACCGCTTCGAGCGCGAGTTCGCGGCGCAAGCCTTCCGCCTTCGCCGCCATTTCGGCATCGTCCTTCCAGCGTCCGACGACTTCCCGGAATTCGCTGCGATTGGGCGTGATCAGCGTGGCGCCGCGATAACGCGCATAGTCCTCGCCCTTGGGATCGACCAGGACGGGCTTGCCCGCGCCGCGCGCGCGCTCGATCATCGTCGCGATATGGGCGAGGCCGCCCTTCCCGTAGTCGGAAAGGATCACGAGGTCGGCGTCTTGCAGCAGGCGATCGAAGTCGGCGAGCTTGGTGGCCAGCACCTCGTGCGATGGTGCGGTTTCGAAATCGATGCGCAGCAGTTGCTGCTGGCGGCCGATCACGCGCAATTTCACGGTGGTCGCGAGCGAGGCTTCGCGGTGGAACGACGTGCGCACGTGCTCCGCCGCGAGCAGCGCCTCGAGGGCCGCACCCGGTTCGTCGTCGCCGATCACGGACAGAAGTGTCGCGTTCGAACCCAGGGCGACCGCATTGCGCGCGACGTTGGCGGCGCCGCCCGGCCGCTCTTCGGTGCGCGCGATCTTGACGACAGGCACCGGCGCTTCCGGGGAAATGCGCTCCACGTCGCCGAACCAGTAACGGTCGAGCATCACGTCGCCGACGATGAGAAGCCTCGCGCGGGAAGCCCGGTCGCGGAACGCGGAGAAGCGGGGAAGCTCAGCGCCGGCCGATTGCCGCATATTCGAATCCCTGTGCTTTCATCCGGGGCGGATCGTAGAGGTTGCGGCCGTCGAATATCAGCGGCGACTTGAGCCTCATCTTGAGATCGTCGAAATCGACACTGCGGAATTCCTTCCATTCGGTGACGACGACGAGCGCGTCGGCGCCGTCGCACGCCGCCAGCGGCGATGCCGCAAACGTCAATCCCGCGAGCGGTCCGAACACGCGGCGCGCCTCATCCATGGCGATCGGATCGTACGCGACAACGGAAGCGCCGCGGGCGAGCAGCGCATCGACGATCGCCTGCGACGGCGCCTCGCGCATGTCGTCGGTGTTCGGCTTGAACGCAAGTCCCCAGAGCGCAAACTTGAGCCCGGCCAGGTCCTTGCCGAAGCGTGCGACGATCTTCTCGACCAGCACGAGCTTCTGTGCGTCGTTCACCGCTTCCGCTGCGGCGATGACGCGCAGCGGACGGCCCAACTCCGTCGCGGTGAACTGCAGCGCTTTCACGTCTTTCGGAAAGCAGCTGCCGCCATAGCCGGCGCCCGGATACAGGAAGTGGTAGCCGATGCGCGGGTCCGAGCCGATGCCCTGGCGCACCATCTCGATGTCCGCGCCGAGCTGGTCGGCAAGGTTCGCAAGCTCGTTCATGAACGAAATGCGCGTCGCGAGCATCGCATTCGCGGCGTACTTGGTGAGCTCCGCGGAGCGCACATCCATCACGAGCAGCCGTTCGTGGCTGCGCATGAAAGGCGCGTACACGACGCGCAGGACGGCGATCGCGCGCTCGTCATCAGCGCCGATCACGATGCGATCGGGCTTCATGAAGTCCTCGACCGCTGCGCCTTCCTTCAGGAACTCCGGATTGGACGCGACCGCGAACGGGATCGACTTGCCGCGCCGCGCGAGTTCCTCGGAAATGGCGGCGCGGACGCGGTCGGCGGTGCCCACGGGGACGGTCGACTTGTCGACGACGATCTTGGCGTTGTCCATGCGCCGTCCGATGTTGCGGGCGGCTTCGATCACGTGGCGCATGTCGGCGCTGCCGTCCTCGTCGGGAGGCGTGCCGACGGCGATGAACTGCAGCGCGCCGTGCGCCACGGCGTGGTCTGCGTCGGTCGTGAACTTGAGCCGGCCCGCGGCCGCGTTGCGCTGGATCATCGGCAGGAGGCCCGGCTCGTGGATCGGCACGCCCCCGCTTTGCAGGACCTCGATCTTGCGCGCATCGATGTCGAGGCACAGGACATCGTTGCCAACTTCGGCCAGACACGTGCCGGTGACGAGACCTACATATCCGGTCCCGATCATCGTGACCTTCACACGCCGGCCCCGATGGACGAATTGATGGCGGCAAGGGCGGCCACCGGATTGGCGGCCTGCGTAATCGGCCGGCCGACGACGAGATAGTCGGCGCCGTTGGCGATCGCGGCCTCGGGCGTGATGATCCGCGCCTGGTCGTCGCGCGCGCTACCTACGGGACGGATTCCCGGCGTGACCAGCTTGAACGCGGGCCCGAGCGCCGCGCGCATCGCCAGCGCCTCGACCGCGGAGCACACGACGCCATCCAGCCCGCACACGGCCGTCATCCGCGCGAGCTTGACGGCCTGCGATGCGGCAGTGTCCGTCACGCCCTGTTCACGCAGGTCGGCGTCGGCGAGGCTCGTCAGCACCGTGACGGCAATGAGCAGAGGCGGCTTCCCGCCCTCCTCCGCCGCGGTGCGATTCACGCTGTCGCGCGCGGCCGTGAGCATCGCCCGGCCGCCCGCGGCATGCACGTTCAGCATCCACACGCCAAGACGCGTCGCGGCGGCGCAGGCTTGCGCGACCGTGTTGGGAATGTCGTGGAACTTGAGGTCCAAGAAAACGTTGAAGCCGCGCTGGATCATCCAGCGTACGGGCTCGGGCCCGGCGACGACGAACATTTCCTTGCCGACCTTGAGCGCGCACGAATGCGGGTCGAGCTTGTCCGCCAGCGCCAGCGCGTGCATCGGGTTGGCGAAGTCGAGTGCGACGATGACTTTCGGATCCGCGGTACTCATGGTGTTTTTTCTGATCCCTGATTCCTGAACTCTGATTCCTGAACTCTGATTCCTGATCAAGCGTATCCGTCCGGCGTCTCGGTCCGGCGCGGTGAGTAGGTTTCCCATTTGAGGCAACCCGGGCAGCGCCAATAGTATTGCTTGGCGCGAAAGCCGCATTGGTCGCATTTGTACATGCCGAGCCGCTTGATGTGCTGGCTCACGAGCGCTTTGACGAGCTCGAGGTCGTGGCGCCGCTCCGCCGGCGCGGCGAGCAACTGCGCCTCGAGGAGCCGGTCCAGCCCCAGCAACGTCGGATTGCGCGAAAGCTCGTCCTTGATGAGCGCAGCGGCCGCCTCGGGACCGTCCTGCTCGAGCACGAGCGTGAACAGCGCGTTGAGGAGGTCGAGCGATGGATACTGCGCCTGATAGTTGCGCAGCACGCGGATTCCCTGCGCCACATCGCGCTGCCTGCGATACAGATCGGCAAAGCGGTCCGCGGCCAGCGAGAGGAACGCGGGATTCTGCGTCTCGATCTTCTGCCACGTTTCGAGCGCACTCGCGGCTTGTCCCTGCTGCGCCTCGAGATCGCCCTGCAACAATGTCGCGCGCGTGCAGCCGCGATAGGTCGCGAAAGCCTTTTCCAACTCGGCATGAACGGTGGCGTCGTCGGCCTTGAGCAGCGCCGCCTGCGCGAGTTCGCAGTGGTATTGCGCGATTTCCTTGAAGTATGGCTGCTTCGCCAGCGCTTCCATCCGCTGCATGGCGGTGATCGCCTTGGTCCAATCCTTTTCGGTCTCGTAGATCGAAATGAGATGCGACAGCGACGAATGCTCGTACGGCGTGCCGTCGAGCTTCGTGAACATTTCCTCGGCGCGATCGAGGAGGCCCGCACGATGGAAATCCTGGGCCAGCTCGTAGGTCGCCATCGTGCGCTTGTCGGCGGGCAGGTCCACGCGATCGAGGAGATTCTGGTGCATGCGAATGGCGCGCTCGACCTCACCCTGGCGGCGAAAGAGCGAGCCCAGCGCGAAATGCAGGTCGATCGTCTGCGGATCGACCTTGACGACCTCGATGAAGGACTCGATGGCCTTGTCGGGCTGCTCGTTCAGCAGGAAATTGAGGCCGCGAAAATACGAGAGCGGCAGCGCGCGCGATTCACGCAGCAGGTGCTTGATGTCGATGCGCGCGGCGATCCAGCCCAGGCCGAAGAAGATCGCCGGGATCGGCAAGAGCCACCACAGCTCGAAGTCCATGCGGGAAGGATTTCAGCGCCGGCGCACGCTAACGGCCGTCGCGAGGATGGTCGCTGCGGCCAAAGCCGGGTCCCGACGCGGGGGAGGTTCCCGGAGCGACGCCGCCGGCGTTGATCGTCGACGGATCCTGCGGGCCGCGTTGCTCGCTTCGCAGCCTGCTGATCTGGCGTTTCAGGCGCGCCGCGCGCAGCGCACCAACCAGAAGGCCGATGGCCACGCCCGACGCAAACGTGATGAATACGATGACAACAAGCGGTGCCTTCAGGCTCGCGACGTTGAAAAACCGAAGCTCCGCCGGATCGCTGTTCTGCAACGACAGGTAGAGCAGTGCCAGGAAGACGCTTGCGCCGACGATCCAGCGGACGATATGCATCGCTTAATTATATCGGACCGGAAAAAAGCGGGCGGAGGAGTTGCCTCCGCCGCCCGCTACCATTGGACCTTCAACATTAGATTGACTGGCTCAGCCAGCAATCCAATGCTGACTACTCCGCCCAAAAGTAGGTTTTCACTTTTGGGCGCCTTCCGAAAAATCGACGCGCTCACGCAACTCCTTGCCGGCCTTGAAGTGCGGCACGAACTTCTGCGGCACCTGCACCTTTTCGCCAGACTTCGGGTTGCGCCCCGTGCGCGGCGGCCGGTAATTGAGGCCGAAGCTCCCGAACCCGCGGATCTCGATGCGCTCCCCCTTGGCGAGGGACTCGCCCATCGCATCGAGGATCATCTTGACCGCCAGCTCGGCATCCTTGGCGACGAGCTGCGGAAACTGCGCCGCGAGACGGTCGATGAGCTCCGATTTGGTCATTGGCGTCGCGCCGGTCAGCTGTTGGGCTTGTTATCGGAAAGCTTGGCCTTGAGAAGGGCACCCAGGTTGGTCGTGCCGGTGTTGGCGCCCGTGTTCTCGGTGGTGATCCGCTGCATCGCCTCGCCCTCTTCGGCATTGTCCTTCGCCTTGATGGAGAGATTGATGCCGCGATTCTTGCGGTCGATGTTGATGATCATCGCCGACACCGCATCGCCTTCCTTCAAATGCGTGCGCATGTCTTCTACGCGGTCGCGCGACAATTCCGACGCCCGCAAGTAACCTTCGATGTCGCTGCCGAGGTTGATCACCGCGCCCTTGCCGTCCAGTGATTTCACGGTGCCAGCAACGACGCTGCCCTTGTCGTGCATGGCGACGAAGTTGGTGAACGGGTCGCCTTCCAGCTGCTTGATGCCGAGCGAAATGCGCTCGCGCTCGACGTCGATGGCCAGCACCACGGCCTCGACTTCCTGGCCCTTCTTGTAGTCGCGCACGGCGGCCTCGCCGGTCGCGTTCCATGACAAGTCGGAAAGGTGCACGAGGCCGTCGATGCCGCCGGGCAGGCCGACGAAGACGCCGAAGTCGGTGATCGACTTGATCATCCCCTTCACCTTGTCGCCCTTCTTGTGGTTCATCGCGAAGTCGTCCCACGGGTTCGGCATGCACTGCTTCATGCCGAGCGAAATGCGGCGACGCTCCTCGTCGATCTCGAGAATCATCACTTCGACTTCGTCGCCCAGCTGCACGACCTTGGTCGGATGAATGTTCTTGTTGGTCCAGTCCATTTCCGAAACGTGGACCAGGCCTTCGATGCCCGATTCGATTTCCACAAACGCGCCGTAATCGGTGATGTTCGTGACCTTGCCGAATAGGCGCGTGCCCTGCGGGTAGCGGCGCGACAGGCCGACCCACGGGTCTTCGCCCAGCTGCTTCAGGCCCAGCGAGACGCGGTTCTTTTCCTGGTCGAACTTGAGCACCTTGGCGGTGACTTCGTCGCCGACCGCAAGCACTTCCGACGGATGCTTGACGCGGCGCCAGGCCAGGTCGGTGATGTGCAGCAATCCGTCGATACCGCCCAGGTCGACGAACGCGCCGTAATCGGTGATGTTCTTGACGATGCCCTTGACGATGGCGCCTTCCGACAGCGTGGCGAGCAGCTTTTCGCGGACTTCGCCCTGGCTCTCCTCGAGCACGGCGCGACGCGACACGACGACGTTGTTGCGCTTGCGGTCCAACTTGATGACCTTGAAGTCGAGCGCCTTGTTCTCGAACGGTGACGTGTCCTTGACCGGGCGGATGTCGACCAGCGAGCCGGGCAGGAACGCGCGGATACCGTTGATCATCACTGTCAGACCCCCCTTCACCTTGCTGGTGACGAGGCCCGAGACGACGAGGCCCTGCTCCATCGCGGCTTCCAGGTCGTGCCACGCCTTCAAGCGCTTGGCCTTGTCGCGCGACAGGCGCGTTTCGCCGTAACCGTCTTCGAGCGCTTCAATGGCCACGGTGACGAAATCGCCGGCCTTGACCTCGATTTCGCCCTTGTCATCCTTGAATTCTTCGATCGGAATGAACGATTCCGATTTCAATCCCGCATTGACGACGACGACATTGAAGTCGACGCGGACGACTTCTGCGGTAATCAGTTCGCCCTGGCGCATTTCCTGGCGCGACAGGGATTCCTCGAACAGCGCCGCGAAATCTTCCATGGGGGGATTGGCAGCGGCGGAGGGGGTCATTTCGGTGGCGGTAGCCATGGGGGTTGGTTCCTTCAAGTGTCAAAGCCGTCGGCCGCGAGAACCCTTTTTCTCGTGACCGCGGGTTGGTGGGTCAATCCGCACCTTCGCACCGGCTAAAGTGCCGAAGACTGCGGCGGTTCGATTCTTCCGTTTAAGTATCTACCATTCACCTCCCGAGCGCGCGGTAGAGCCCGAGCACGCGGTCGATAGCCGCTTCGATCGTCAAGTGCGTGGTATCGAGGACCGCTGCGCCGTCCGCGGGCTTGAGCGGCGCCGCCGCCCTTCCCGCATCCCGCGTGTCGCGTTCCCGGATGTCCCGCACAAGACTCTCCATTGTAACGGAGATTCCTTTTGCGATCAACTGCTTATGCCGCCGCAGCGCCCGCTCCTCCGCGCTGGCCGTTACGAACACCTTGAGCCGGGCGTCCGGAAACACCACCGTGCCCATGTCGCGCCCGTCGGCCACCAGCCCGGGCGGGCGACGAAATGCCCGCTGCCGATCGAGAAGCGCCGCCCGGACCGTCGGATGCACGGCCACGTGCGACGCCGCCGCCGAGACGGCCTCGCTGCGAATGGCGTCGGTCGCGTCCTGCCCATCGAGGATGACGGTCCCTTCCCCAAAACGCACGTCGAGGCGCGCCGCCGTCCGCGCGAGCGCGACTTCGTCATCGACCGCCACGCCGGATCGCAGGGCCTTGAGCGCAACCAGGCGATACAGCGACCCGCTGTCGAGATAGTGGAAGCCAAGGACGCCGGCGACACCTGCAGCGACCGTGCCCTTGCCGGAGGCGGCCGGGCCGTCGATGGCGATGACGTCGGCCACTTCGCCCGTCATCGGGTGACGCTCGCGAAGGCGTCGAAGTAGCCGGGGAAGGTCTTGCGCACGCAATCCGGATCGTTGATCGTCACCGCAATTCCCGCCAATGTCGCCAGCGAAAAGCACATCGCCATCCGGTGATCGTCGTAGGTGTCGATGGCCGCGGAGTGGAGTGGCGTCGAGGGTGTGGGCGGCGTCACGCGCAACCAGTCTTCGCCACTCGCGACGGACGCGCCGAGCTTCCCCAATTCCGTCGCCATCGCCGCGATGCGGTCGGTCTCCTTGACGCGCCAACTGCCGATGCTCGTAAGTGTTGTCGGCGCGTCGGCGAAAAGCGCGACCATGGCCAGTGTCATCGCGGCATCGGGAATCGCGACGCAGTCGATGGTTCCGCCGCGCAATCTCCCGGCGCACGCTGCCTCGATCCAATCCGGCCCAAAGCGGATGGAAGCACCTAGACTCGCGAGAATGTCGGCAAACGCGACATCGCCCTGGATCGAATCGCGCCCGACGCCTTCCACCCGCACCGGGCCGCCGCCGATCGCGCCCGCGGCAAGGAAATAGGACGCGGACGATGCATCGCCCTCGACGGCGAGCGTTCCCGGACTCGAATAATGCGCGCCGGCGGGCACGACGAACGTTGCGGCGTCCGGAACGGCGACCGTCACCCCGAAGCGGCGCATCAGCTGCGTCGTGATTTCAACGTAAGGCCGCGAAATGAGAGGACCCACGACGTGGACCTTTGTCGCCGCAATCGCACTTTCGCGCGCCAATGGCAGCGCCATCAACAGCGCCGACAGGAACTGGCTCGAGACGTCGCCGCGAATCTCCACGGTTGCGCCCGCGACGGCCCCGGCCGCACCGATGGCCAGCGGTGGATAGCCGTCATGCGCCAGGTAGCGGACTTCGCACCCGAGCGCGCGCAGCGCATCCACGAGGTCTCCGACCGGACGCTCGTGCATGCGCGCAACGCCGGACAATTCATAGTCGCCGCCCAGTGTCGCAAGTACCGCCGTCAGCGGACGAAACGCGGTACCCGCATTGCCGAGGAACAGCTTCGCCGCGCGCACCGGAAATGCGCCACCGGCACCCGGGACGACGCATGTGCGGGTGCCGGGATCGTTGCGCACGGCAACCCCGAGCGCCTGGAGCGCATCGAGCATGCGATCGGTGTCGTCGGCGGCCAGCACGTTGGTGAGCGTTGTCGTTCCGTCGGCAAGCGCGGCGAGCAGCAGCGTTCGATTGGAAATGCTCTTCGACCCCGGTAGCGCAACGACACCTTCAACGTGCGCGGCAGGCTCGAGCTGCAATGACCTCATTGCCGGCATGCCGCCTACTCTTCGCTCGCGCCGCCGTCGCCGTACGCCGATTCCCAGGCTTGCCGAGTCGCCCGCGATCGCGCAAAGATCCGCTCGAGCGCCGCGCCGTCGCGCGCGTCCAGCGCCGCAGTGAGCCGCGTGAGGGCATTTCGGTAATCGTCGAGCTCGCGTTGCAACGCGGTGCGGTTAGAGAGCGCGATATCGCGCCACATTTCGGGTGAGCCCGCAGCGATGCGCGTGAAATCGCGAAATCCCGTCCCCGCGTGGGCCAGCATCTGTTCCGCTTCGGGACGCCCGGCCAGTTCGTCAACATAGGCGAACGCCAGCAAATGCGGCAAATGCGATACCGTCGCGAATATCCGGTCATGCTCGTCGGGACCCATCGGCACGACGCGCGCGCCGCAGGCGTTCCAGAGCGCGTTCACACGGGTGACCGCTTCCGGATCCGTCTCGGCGACCGGCGTGGTGATGACCGTTCGCCCGTCGTACAGCGTGGCGAGCGCGGCGCTGGCCCCAGAATGGGCAGCGCCCGCAACGGGGTGTGCAGGGACGAAACGCCGAAAGCCCGCGCCGAAGGCCGTGCGCGCGGCGTCGATGACGTCCTGCTTGGTGCTGCCGGCGTCGGTGACGACGGCATCGTCGCCGACGGCCCGCCCAATCGCGGCGAAGAGCGCGGCGTACTGTGCGACGGGGGCTGCGACGAGCACTACGTCGGCGCCGCGGAGTTCACCCGCCCAGTCCTCGCTGAGTCGCCGTGCGCGATCGATGATCCCGAGACGAAGCGCATCGTCGAGATTGGCCGCCGTCCTGCCGATCCCGACAATCGTTCCCACCACGCCTGCGCGCTTGAGCGCCAACGCGCACGAGCCGCCGATGAGGCCGACACCCACGACGGCGAGCTTATCGATGCGCAAGGGGGGTGGAAAATCAGGAATGAAAAATTGGGAATGAAAAATGCGGCGCGATGGCCGCGGCCGGTCAGCTACGCAGCGCCGCTTTAAGTGCCGCCAGGAAGCGCTCATTTTCGCTGGCCAAGCCGACCGAGACCCGCAGCCATTCGGGCAGCCCGTAATTGGCGACTGGGCGCACGATCACGCCCTGCGCCAGCAGCGACCGATTCACACCTTCGGCATCGCCGACCTTCGCCATCACGAAATTGCCGTGAGACGGCAGGAATTCGACGCCCAAGGCCGCGAATCCGGCCGCGAGTTGCGCCATCCCGGCGCGGTTGAGTGCGCGGCTCGCGTCGACGTAGTCGGCGTCAGCGAGCGCCGCGAGCGCCGCCGCCTGCGCGAGCGCGTTGACGTTGAACGGTTGCCGCACACGATTCAACATATCCGCGACGACCGGATCCATAACGCCATAGCCGACGCGCAGCGCCGCCAGGCCATAGGCCTTCGAGAAGGTGCGCGAGACGACGAGGTTCGGATGGTCGACAAGCCACGCCACGCTGTCGCAGCGGTCCGCAGGCTCCAGGTATTCGTTGTACGCCTCGTCGAGCACGACGACGACGTCGCGCGGTATCGCGGCCACGAAGGCTTCGATGGGCGCCGCGGGGAGGAAAGTACCGGTCGGATTGTTCGGGTTCGCAACGAATACGATGCGCGTGCGCGGCGTGATGGCCGCACGCATCGCTGCGAGGTCGTGGCCGAAATCTGTGGCGGGCACTTCGACGCCGATCGCACCGCGCGCTTTCGTGGCGAGCGGATACACGGCAAAGGCATGCTGCGAGTAAACCGTTTCATCGCCGGGGCGCAGATACGCCTGTGCGACGAGCTCGAGGATGTCGTTCGACCCGTTGCCCAGCACGATCTGTTCGGCAGGCACGCCGATCTTTTTCGACAGCGCCGCCTTCAGCGCGAAGCCATTGCCGTCCGGATAACGCGTGACGTCCGCTGCGGCCTCCGCGATTGCCGCAAGCACGTGCGGACTCGGGCCCCGCGGATTTTCGTTCGACGCGAGCTTCACGATCGATTTCGGGTCGAGGTTCAAATCCCGTGCAACTTCGTCGATCGACTTGCCCGGCACATAGCGGGCGAGCTCGCGAACGTAGGCGGGAGCTGCGGGAGCGGCCGGAGTCATCACGTGGCCATTCAGTCGAGCGCTGCCGGATAGGATCCCAGCAACTTGAGGAAGGGCGCCTTCTGCGCGAGTTCTTCGAGCGCCGCCGACAGTTTCCCATCGTCGCGATGGCCGACCAGGTCGACGAAGAAGAGGTATTCCCAGAGGCCGGTGCGCGCGGGGCGCGATTCGAATCGCGACATGGACACGCCATGGCGCGCGAGCGGCTCCAGCAACTGGTACACGGCGCCGGGTCGGTTGGGGCAAGACATGACAAGCGAGGTTTCGTCGCGGCCCGATGCGCCCACTTTCTGCCGGCCCAGGACCCAGAAGCGTGTCGTGTTGTTGGGCTCGTCCTCGATATGCGGCGCGAGGATCGACAAGCCGTAGATTGCGGCGGCGTTCTCGCCGGCGATGGCGGCCGTGCCCGGTTCCGCGGCCGCGAGGCGCGCGGCTTCGGCGTTGCTGGAAACGGCAACCCGCGGCAGCGACGGCACGTGCGTCGCCAGCCAATGCACGCACTGCGCAAGCGATTGCGCATGCGAGTAGATGCGCGTCAGCGCGGACAGCGAAGCTTCGCTGGACAGAAGATTCTGCTGAATGCGCAGCTTGACCTCGCCGCACACCGACAAGTCGGTCGTGCACATGAGATCGAGCGTGCGCCCCACGGCGCCTTCGGTGGAATTCTCGACCGGGACGACGGCATAGTCGGTCTGGCCGCTCTCCACGGCGCGGAAGATTTCGTCGATGGTCGCCAGCGGCACCGTATCGACCGACGCACCGAAGTGCTTTGAGACGGCGGCGTGGCTGAACGTGCCAGCCGGTCCCAGGTAGGCAATTCTTAATTTTTGCTCGAGCGCCAGGCACGCCGACATGATTTCGCGGAAGACCCCCGTCACCGCCTCGTTGGACAGCGGCCCCGCGTTACCCGCCGCGAGACGCGCAAGCACTTGGGCTTCGCGTTCAGGACGATAGGCGGCGGTGCCCTCCTTCAGCTGACCAATGGCCTGGGCGTGTTTCGCGCGCGCGTTGAGGCTCGCGAGGATCTCGCGGTCGAGCGCGTCGATCGCCGTCCGGTGGCCGGCGAGTTCGGACTCCTCTTCTTTGGGTGCGGCTGCGGCCATGTCGGGAGCTCGGCTACTCTTCGTCGCCCTCTTCGTCCGTTTCCGCAACGCGCTCCAGGCCCGCGAGCTTTTCGCCATCGTCCAGGTTGATCAGCGTCACACCCTGCGTCGACCGGCTCATTTCGCGGATCGACTTCACATTGGTGCGAATCAAGACGCCACCCGTCGAGATGAGCATGACCTCGTCGTCCGGCCGCACCAGCGCTGCGCCGATCACCTGGCCGTTGCGCTCGCTTTGCTGGATCGCGATCATGCCCTTGGTGCCGCGGCCGTGCCGCGTGTACTCGACGATCGGCGTGCGTTTGCCATAGCCCTGCTCGGTCGCCGTCAGGACCGACTGCGATTCGTCTTCGGCGACGAGCATCGAGATCACACGCTGGCCGCGGTCGAGCATCATGCCGCGCACGCCGTGGGCGACGCGGCCCATCGGCCGGACGTCCTTTTCGTCGAAGCGCACGGCCTTGCCGCCCGAACTGAACAGCATCACGTCGTGCGCGCCGTCGGTCAGCGCGACACCGATCAGCGAATCGCCGTCGGCCAGGTCGACCGCAATGATGCCCGACGGACGCGGACGCGAGAATTCCGACAGCGGCGTCTTCTTGACCGTGCCCATCGCCGTGGCCATGAACACGAACTGGTCGTCGGTGAATTCCTTCACGGGCAGGATCGCCGTGATCTTTTCGTTGTCGACGAGCGGCACCAGGTTGACGATGGGCTTGCCGCGCGACGTGCGCGAACCCTGCGGCACGTTGTAGACCTTGAGCCAGTACACGCGGCCGCGATTGGAAAAGCACAGGATGTAATCGTGCGTGTTGGCGATGAACATGCGGTCGATGAAATCGTCTTCCTTCGTCGCCGTGGCCTGCTTGCCGCG
>WNFM01091006.1_pt1 | contig 14540 bp, 12 predicted proteins | sample 5400271 | NCBI WGS metagenome assembly WNFM01 (sample SAMN13153352, study PRJNA577476) | soil metagenome | isolation source: 60 cm saprolite on Douglas fir-dominated hillslope | place: USA:California | collected 2013-09-17 | reverse complement strand
CGGTTGGTCACACCGATTCTGCTGGCGAGACCGTGCAGCGCCTGCTCCCGAATGCCAGAGTCGTCAAGGCACTGAATATTGTCTCAGCCACCACAATGGTTAATCCGGCACAATCGGGTGGCGATCCTGACATGTTCATCGCCGGGAACAACGCTGACGCAAAAAACGCTGTAACCGACATTCTCACGCAGTTCGGATGGAAGAGTGTCATCGATCTGGGTGGAATTGAGAGCGCACGCTACCTGGAACCCCTTGCGATGATCTGGTTCATCCAGATGACGCGGACGAAAAGGATCAACCACGCATTCAAATTGGTCGGTAAGAGCGAAGAACAATCCTGACCTAAAACACCATTGGGTCAGCTTGCGGTCCGGAGGCTGCCAAACACAGGAATAAAAGCTATGTATTACATCAATAACCTTTTGGGCGTTGTTCTCGTTATTATCCTATTTCTCGGCATCTTGTGGATTACCATGAAGGAGGGAAACAGAATCCTTGCGGGTTGGGCAAGAGAAAACTCGTTTGACCTTCTTGAAGCCGACTATTGTTGGTTCTGCCGTGGACCATTCTGGTTCCGATCTACCAAAGCGCAAAGCATTTACCACATTATGGTGCGAGATAAGGATAGCGGAGAAACCAGGTCAGGTTGGGCTAGGTGTGGCAATTGGTTTTGGGGCGTGTGGGGCACGAACGCCATAAAAGTGATATGGGAAGGTCAATCGGCTAAAGAGAAGTTTAGTTTCAAACCGAAGCCTAAATGGAAAAGTGCTGAACTCTTATCGAAGGCGGCGCTCCCAGGCGTGGGTACACCAGATGCCGATGTGTAATAGTGGAAGTAACGACAATGCGTTGGAAGTTGTATTGGCTGCTGTTATTAGTGGCTGTCGCTCTTTTCCCCGATACTGTCCCTTCGGTAAATGCCCAACAAGCCATACCCCGCTTTGAGCAAACCGCCTGCAAATTTGATGTCCCGCAGGAAACCAATGTGGATTGCGGTTATCTCGTCGTGCCTGAAGATCGCACACAAAGCAGTAATCGACTGGTGAGTGTTGGTCAAGGACAGGCGGTACAGGCTAATACTCGAACGATTCGCGTGTTTGTCGCAAGATTTCACGCGAAGAATCCGCATCCCGAATTAGCGCCGATTGTCTTTTTGGATGGCGGTCCGGGCGTTCATTCATTGGATTGGACGGTGAAGACCCGCCCGCTCGAATTTGTCCTGCAACTGGCAATTGACCATGAGCTGATCATGTTTGATCAGCGCGGTACGGGTCACTCGGAGCCTGCGCTTGACTGCCCGGAAGTAGCGCAGTTTGATTACAGCGTTCTGGACAAGAATTCGCAGAGCCAAGTAATCGCCCAACAATATAATGCGGCGCTGAGAGCCTGTCATGATCGCCTGATCGGGCAGGGAATCAACCTTGCTGCGTACTCGACGCCAGCTAGTGCAGCCGATGTCAATGATTTGCAACAGGTATTAGGATATAAAACCTGGAATCTTTACGGTGTATCCTATGGCACACGGTTGGCGCAATCCATGATGTCGCAATTTCCGCAGGCAATTTCCGCAGGGCATTCGGAGTGTTGTCCTCGATTCAACGCTGGTTGGCTTGCTCGGTGCGCCTGATTTCAACAGACGCTCACCGTTCAACGTCCTGTTCGATGGGTGCGCAAAGAGCCAGACCTGCAGCGCCGCTTATCCAAACCTTCCCGCCGTCTTTGATCATCTCGTTAAGCAATTGAACCAGCAGCCAGTGCTCGTTTCGATCCAGCATCCGTTTACTGGTCAGCCTTATGAACTGCTGCTGACAGGCGACGAATTGCAGTCAGGTCTCTTCTGGGGGCTGTATTCGACAAGGCGTATTCCCATACTGCCGAAGCTGATCTTTGACGCCTATAAGGGTGATTATATTGGCCTTGCTCAACTCGCCTTCGAGAATAATGTTGTGCTGAGTGACGAGTACATCAGTCTGAGTGACGAGTACATCAGTCAGGGGATGAATCTCTCGGTCAACTGCCTTGACCAGTTCTCCAATGGACTTTGCCGTCAATGGCTGGGGAATATTCCTACACCTGCAAGAAGTAGGACCGTGACAAGCGATCTGCCGACGCTGGTTCTCGGTGGCGAATATGACCCTGTGACTCCGCCTGATTACAGTAAAACGGTAACGCAAACCTTGAAGAACAGCGTGTTCTTTGAATTTCCCGGCACAGGTCACGAAGCGGCCTTTTCGGGGCAGTGTCCCATGAATATCGTCCTGGCTTTCCTCGCCGAGCCAACACAGCACCCCGATGCTTCGTGTATTTCAACGATGCACGAACCCGATTTCGTGGTGCCAATTGTCGTCAGTTTTTAGCGCGATTCTGTGCTTAGCCCTTGATCGCGCCCTCGGTTAGCCCATGGATGAGGTAGCGCTGCAAGAAAATGTAGACGAGGACAGCAGGCAGTGCGGCTAACAGCGCTCCGGCTGCTACCCAACTGATCTGGTGCTGGAATTGGGAGATGAACCCCGATAGCGCGACAGAGATAGTCTGGACCTGACGCTTTTGCAGAAAGAAGATGGAAAACTGATAGTCGTTCCAGACACTCAGACCGATAAGAATGACGACGGTAGCAATAGCAGGTCGCAGCAGCGGCGCAATAATCTTCCAGAAAATCATGAAGCGGCTACAGCCATCGATCAGGCCCGCCTCATCCAGTTCTCGCGGAATTGAACGGATAAAGCCCGTAAAAATGAAGACCGTAATCGGCATGGCGAAGGTTGTCTGAATGAGAATGATTCCCCAAAAGGTGTTGATAGCGTGCAAATCGACCATGAGTTTATACAGCGGAACAAGGATCGTTAACGCTGGCACGATGAGGCACGACACGATTAAAGCGTGAATCAAATTGTTCCAGCGGCTTGGATATCGCGCCAATGGGTAAGAGGCCAGCGCACCCAGGATCACAACGAGAAATACCGTGCTGCTGGTGATGATGACGTTGTTGACAAATGCGGTATCAAGATGGGCGCTCTGCAAGGCGTTCGTAAAATTGTCCAGATATACATAGGTCGGCGGCAGCCATTTTGAACTCGTGTCCGTGGGGGCTTTTGTCGCCAGCGTCACCAGAATATAAAACGGAATGATGTGAACCAGCGCGATAACGACCATGAGACCGTAGCTGATCAAACGCCTCATCATTGGTCAACCTCTCTTCGCCGCAATATCAATAGTGCGCCAATCCCCACAATCGTGATGATGACAAACATCAGAATGCCTATCGCGGCGGCATAACCTGCGTCCTGACGATCAAAATAAAGCGTATACATCATGGTGGACAGCGACTGTGAAGAGTAGCCCGGCCCGCCTTTGGTCATTGCTTCGATCACATCGAACAGCTTCAATCCGCCAATCAGGTTGATAACGATGTTTACGGTGATGGCCGGACTCAGCAGCGGTAATGTGATAAGCGCGAACTTGGGCCACGCCCTGGCACCGTCAATCGAAGCTGCTTCATAATATTCTCTGGGGATGGTCTGCAATCCGGCAAGGTATATGACCATCGCCACACCCATATACTGGTAGCTGTTGACGAGCGTAATCAGTGGCACCGACCTGGCACCCGTGGCAAGCCAATCTACGGGAGGTAATCCCAGCACGGCGAATATGTCATTTACTGCTCCGCCGTCGTATTGAAACATGAAGTAAAAAATATAGCCCATGATGAGCGGGCTAATAATCACTGGCAGGTAGACAATGGCGCGTATTAACGATTTTCCTCTTAGTTGTTGGTCGAGGAATAACGCATACGCCAGGCCAAAAACATTCTGTAAGAGAGTGCTTATCCCACCATAAAAAAAGGTGTTGATAACGACCTGACCCACGATCCTGTCATTAAACATCCGCTGATATTGTTGCAGATTTGCCCAGGTGAAGGTTGGCGAAAAACCGTCCCAATTGGTCGTCGATAATTTTACTCCCTGGGTAAATGGGTAAACGATGAACACTGCAAACAGAACCAGCACTGGCAAATACATCAGGCTCAACGCTGCCGGTGAATTCCAAAAGCGCTGGAACCGGGTGTTGAAATCCCGCGACCTGCTTACTTTTGAGTTCAACCGCGCAAGGGTATTTTCTTCCAAAGATGACATGATTTCGCCAACCTTCTAGTTGGGTCGGATGTGGGTGATGATAGCGTGCGTTGTCCGCGTAAAAAATAGGTTCACGGTCAGGCGACCGTGAACCTGAGAGGGTCCGTCTATTAGCTTGCAGGCGTCGCTGCCGTGGCGGCACGCAAGCGCACGTATTCACCTTTTAGATTGTCTACAAACTGCTGTGGTGTAATGCCCCCAGCCAGCAGGTCCTGAGCGCCCTTGTCCATCGCATCGAACATGCCGTTCGGCAGGTAAACGCGGTCAAAATATGGGAAGTAGGCGACATCCTTGTACTTGTTGTAGAAAGGAGCCATATCGCCCAGATCAACCTTGACATCCGACAGGGCAGAACTCAGTTGATTCGCCTGCGCGACCAAAACATCGTTCTCGGGCTGAGCGAGGAAGGCCAGGAACTTGAGGCCCGCGTCCTTGTTCGGCGAGTCTTTCCAGACACCGAAGGTGGTCTTTTCGCCACCGATAAAAGTTACCGGATCGCCCTTTGCAAATGCAGGAACCGGGAAGAAGCCCAGGTTCACCTTCGGATTGACCTTGCGGGCATCCGAAACGATGAAGGGGCCATAGATGCCCATTGCGGCCTTGCCAGTTGCCAGGGCATTGGCTGAATCGGTGTACTTGGCAGTATTTGCGTCCTTGTTCAAACAGCCATTCTTTTGCAGATCAGCCAGCCCCTGCGCCATTGGAAGATATTGCGACCAATCGAAGCTTCCATCCGTGAGCGATGGGCCAGCTTTCTTGGAAGAGCTGATCAATAGACTGCTGGAGAACAGGTCAAGCATGTGTCCAAGCGGCCAACCATCGGCACTACCCACATGAATCGGGGTCACTGCGCCGCTGCTCTTGGAGATGATGGTCTTGCAGGCAGCTATCAGGTCGTCCCAGGATGCGGGAACATCAAGCCCATATTGCTTGAACAGATCAACATTGTAGACCGGGCCAGCTACGTCTGAGTCAAGCGGTAAAACGTAGACCTTGCCAGCATCGTCGGTGACAATTGGCTTCATGGGTGCCACGATGCGCGATACCCAGGGCTGATCTTTCAGGTCCAGCAGGAACGCGCCATAACGAATCTTGGCCCAACCGTGTGTTGAGAACACATCGGGCAAGTCGTTGGCGGCCATCTTGACCTTCATCTGTGCTTCATAATCTGCACCCGGCGCACTGAAATCAATTTTGATGTCCGGATTAGCGGCAGTGAATTTGTCGGTGAGCTTCTGGAGAACAGTCACAGGCTCGCCTACCAGATTGGTGGAAACCGTGAGCGTGATCGCGGCAGCCGCAGGTCTGTAAGTTCCCAGGACAGTAAATGCCAGGACAGCACTCACCACAATGAATAATCCTTTGCGAAACATAGTTTTTCTCCTTCGATAAAATGGAATGTTGATAAGCGTGCTCGTTAGATTAAATTCCTGCCTGCACGCCGGAAGACAACTAGCGCATTGCAGGCAGGAAACCATAGATCTGTCACCATCCAATCTAGCACGGAACGGTCACAAGCCGATGGGTGACAAAACTACACTCAGGCGCTCGATTTCTACACTCTCAACGTCGCCAAAAAATTTAGATATATACTGTTACAAAGGGGCACTGGAATTACTATTTTTATGAAAATACGTTATTCACTTCGGGTCAAACTCAGCATTTTATTTTTGATCGCTATTGTCTTGCCAGTATTACTGCTCATCTTCGCGCTGCCCACTTATTATCAGAACCTGTTTACCACCGAAACGCAGACTCTGACGCAGACCCTTCTCACGTCCTTAACCCGAAATATCGAAACCTACCTCGACGATCTGGACAGGCTTACGATCACGCCCTATGTGAATAATGACGTAATGTATGCGCTCAAAATGCGGGCAAGTGGGCAATACGCCAAATCCGATGACTACTCGAAGCTCCTGGTGGATCGGGCACTCCTGAAGACGCTGCCGCCGCTGCTTCTTCAGAATACACGCAAGGATATTGTCGCCACCGTTCTGCTACCGTTAGATGGGTCGGTCTTTGTCAAGTCCCCCTATAGCTTTGAAACGGTATCCGGTTATTCATTTTCTGCGCAGTCCTGGTATCAACAGGCCGTCAAGCTTGATGGTCAGGTCGCTTTTATCAGTGTTCATCCACAGGATTACTTCCTGCCATCGGAACGAAAACAGGTTTTTTCGGTAGCAAGGCTGATAAAAGACCCGGATTCCTGGAAGCCGTTGGCTGTCATCATGGCCGACGCCGATACCAATGTCCTCAGCAAGATTACATCTGACCTACAATTGAATGTTGATTCGACGATTTGCATTTTGGACAGCAATAACCAGTTATTGTTTTCCAACAGACCTATCTCCAACGAGCTACTGACCGAGATTCCGCAGCATCCAGCTTTGTTGAAGGATTCCAGTGATTCCTACGTTAGCGTTGCAAAAACCATCAGCCCTGCCAATTGGACCGTCGTTGTGCTGCTGTCTAATTCGCAGATCAGCGCGAAAGTGCGCTGGCTGTACGTTGTGGGCTTCTTGTTTGCCGTTGTCGGTCTGCTCCTGACTTTTGCCCTGTTCAACACGCTCTCACAATGGATCGTGAATCCCTTCCAGCAAATGATAGCCATCATGAAAAAGGTCCAGCGCGGCGATCTGCAAAGTCGGTTTATGAGCCGGGGCAAAGATGAAATTGCGGAACTCGGCGATGCACTAAACACCATGATCGATCAACTGAGCGAACTCATTGATCGTGAGTACAAGGCGGTTCTCAACCAGCGCGACGCCGAATATCTGGCGCTTCAATCGCAAATCCAGCCGCATTTCCTGTACAACACGCTCAATAGTTTCATCGCGCTGAATCGCATGGAGCAGCGCCCCGCGCTCGAAAAAGCGATCTTTTCGCTAAGCAGTATGATGCGTTATACCCTTCGTCACGATGGTTGGGCTACCTTAGCAGAAGAATTCTCGTTCCTCCAGAGCTACTGTGACCTTCAGAGTCTCCGCTTTCAGGAGCGCCTGACAGTCGAGGTCGAGTATCAATCTGAGTTAAGTGAGTTCAAAGTACCCAAATTGCTGCTACAGCCGCTGGTCGAGAACGCGATTATTCACGGCGTCGAGCCAATTGCTAAGCCATGCAGGCTTACCGTCACTGCGCATATCGAGCACCGCGAAAGCACGCCTGTCGTCAGGATAAGTATCAGCGATAACGGTGCTGGTTTCAATGAGCAGGCGGACATTGATAAGAACAGTATCGGCCTCACGAATGTCCGTGAACGGCTGAAAATGGTTTATCCAACGTCTATATTTTCCATCCACAGTAAAATTGGTAGTGGCACGGAAATATTAATCGAAATTCCAGCGCCAGAAATAGTTTTGGCACAGGAGTATATTAATGCGGGTACTTATTGCTGACGACGAGAGTTTAGCCAGGGCGAATCTCCGAAGCACTTTGCAGGGTCTGGATATTCCAATTGATATTATTGGCGAAGCCTCGAACGGTGAGGAACTGGTAGAACTGGTCAGACAGTCGCTGCCCGATGTCGTGTTTGTTGATATTCGTATGCCAAAGGTCAATGGCCTCGAAGCAATTCGGCTGGCTAAAAATGATTCGCCGGATACGAAATGGTTTATCCTTACCGGCTTTTCCGAGTTTGACTATGCGAAGGAAGCGATTCGGCTGGGGACTGTGGATTACCTGCTCAAGCCCATCAGCCCGGATGAACTGAAAAATTCACTGCACAAAGTCGATGCAGAGTACAAACGGCATCAAGCCAGCCTTAATAAGCAGTTTGAACGCGACATCATGGCGTTGTATCACGGTGTTAGCTCGATCCAACAGGAACCCGACGACAGTTATCTTCTCAGGGTCGGTTTCATTGGTACGGTTTTCTATTTTGATAGCCACCTTACCGAAAAAGCAAAAGCCGAACGTCAAAACACGCTATTCCTGAAGATAAGAGCGATCATGGACGAGTCCGTCTCGAACAACCTGCGGAGCGCCCTGTTTGTGCTCCCGAACGGTGAAATCGCGCTCGTCGTAGCCTGGTTGGACAACGTATCAGGCAAGAACGGTGCTGAAAAATTTTTGGGTCGAGCGGAAGATGCTATCCGGCTCATGGAGCGCGACGATTTTAGAATTACGTCCCTGCAAACAGATCGCTGTGCCTCCTATGACATGCTAAACGCCAATATGGAACGCCTTGAGGAATTAGCGGAATTCCGTACTATCGCAGGTGTGGGGCAGACATGGGGTGTCAGAGAATTAGAAGTTTTCAGCGGGGATAAGCGTCTGACAAAACAGGCGCAATTATTGGCGGAACTGAGCGCAGCGTATCGAGACGTGAACTATCTGGATTTTATGCGAACACTGTCCAGGCTAGAGAAACTGCTCGCGGCGTCGACCTCATTCGATGATCCGCACAGGAGCCGGGTGGCGGATTTTCTCAACACTTCACTATGTTGTCAGATCAACGACTGCCAGCCCATCTCCACGTGGATAGCCACCCTCAAAGATTGTGGGGAACGTCTACTTTCACAGGCCAGAGGCATTGATCAGCCCGATCTCGTGAGTCAGGTTGTCACCTTTGTAGACACGCACTACCAATTCGACATCGGTGTCGCGCAAATCGCCGATCAACTCAAGATCACGCCCAATTATCTCAGCACGATTTTCCGGCGGAAGACAGGCACAACTTTTGTTCGCTATTTGACTCAGATTCGGATGCTTAAGGCCAAAGAATTCTTAACGGACCCCGGCTTGCAGGTTCAGCAAATCGCTGAGTCAGTTGGATACTACAATGCGCGGTATTTCACGAAATTGTTCACAGAATTTACTGGCTACAGCCCCTCGGAATATCGCCGAACGCAGATGGCCCGTGGCGGCCTTCCGATTTAACCGTTTGTCCAAAACTGGCGGTATCATTTGGACAAATCTTTGATCGGCCCACAGGTTGATGAACCAATATGACTGACCTTTTGCTTCGAACTGACCAACTGTGCCGTCAGGTTGGCGACAAACTGATCGTCAACCTTATTAGTCTGGAAGTACATGCAGGCGACATGATTGCCATCATTGGCCGGAGTGGTGCGGGAAAATCGTCGTTTCTGCGCCTCATCAACCGCTTGGATGAACCGACCAGTGGAACGGTGTATCTAAACGGGCAGGACTATCACCAGCTTTCGCCTCGCGAACTTCGGCGGCGGGTAGGCATGGTGATGCAGGCAGCGAATCTGTTTCCGGGAACCATTGCAGAAAATTTACGCTTTGGTCCACGCCAACGTGGGGAAGAATTAGCTGCGTCGGATATTGACGCGCTTCTGGAGGAGGGCGGGCTAAGGGGATTTGCCAATCGCGATGTGCTGCACCTCTCCGGCGGTGAAGCCCAGCGTGTGTCGATGGCGCGGACACTGGCTAACCATCCCGATGTACTGCTCCTGGATGAACCTACCTCCGCCCTTGATGACCGTGCGGAAGCCGAGATTGAGACGCTGCTCACCCGCATCATTCACGATGAGCATTTGACCTGCATGATGATTACGCATGACACGGCTCAGGCGGCACGCGTCGCCAGCCGTGCAATTGTGATTGACGCTGGCAAGTTAGTCTTTGATGGTGCAGTTCAGGAGGCGCTCAATGCTGAATCAGCTCTTCCATAACCCGCTTGCTTTACGTTTGGCACAGGCCGCTGGGGCGGCTGTTGTTGCGCTGGCTGTTGCATTTCTGGCACGTGGACGCGGTATTCATCTGGAACGTGAAACCGTGGTCGCCTTGATTCGCGGCTTCGTTCAGATCATCATCGTCGGCGTCTTATTGACGGTCGTGTTAGGCAGCGCCCAATGGCTCAGCGGGATTGTGCTGCTGGGCATGATGGTGGCAGGCGCAGTGATTGCAGCCCGCCGGACGCAGCAAATTCCGGGCATTTTGCAGGTGACATTGAGCGCAATCTTGCTGGGCGCGGGGGTAGTCATCGGAGTTATGGTGCTACTCGGCGTAATCGATACCACTCCGACGACGTTGATCCCCGTTGGCAGTATGCTGATCGCCAACGCGATGAACACCACGGCGCTCGCCCTGGACCGCTTCCGGGCCGAGGTCGAGTCCCACACAGGGCAAATCGAAGCCGGGTTATCTTTAGGTGCAGCGCCGAACGTCGTACTTGCGCCTTATGTTCAAGCAACGGTGGAAGCCAGCATGATCCCCAGTGTCAACAATTTGCGTTCTCTAGGTATTGTGTGGATTCCCGGCGTCATGGCTGGTATGGTACTTGCCGGGATTAGCCCATTAGAAGCAGCCATTTACCAATTCGTAGTCATCGCCATGATGTTCGCGACTGCCGGGACAACTGCCCTGCTGTGTACATTATTGGTGCGTTCGCGCGCCTTTTCGCCTGCCGAGCAACTGACACTCCGTGTAGCAGAGCGGTAGTCTGCCGCTGCTGCGCTCGCCGTGGACCCTCAATTCACCTGTCTTGAGTCATGGAAGTTTTATAGTAAAAGTGGCATTATCAATTTAAGCGTGCCGGGTCAATGATAATTAATCATCGGCAGCCTGGTCAAATAATGTTGGATTAGCTGTCGCTTTATTATTCGGAGGACTTGCTATGCGCGTTATCGTAATCGGCGGAAGTGGACATATTGGCACTTACCTCATCCCCATGCTTGTCGAAAGAGGACACGCAGTAGTCAACGTATCGCGGGGCCAACGTGAGCCATATCTGCCCCATGCCGCCTGGAACCACGTTACGCAGGTGCAGGCAAACCGTGATGCAGAAGATCAGGACGATACGTTTGCACGGCGCGTTCTGGATTTGAAGCCTGATATTGTTATCGATCTCATCAGCTTTACTGAGGACAGCACACGGAGGCTGGTAGAAACGTTGCAGGGACAGATCCAGCACTTTTTGCATTGTGGGACGATCTGGGTTTACGGTCACAGCACAAGCGTACCAGCCACTGAGGATCAGCCGCTGTACCCATTTGGTGAATATGGCACCCAGAAAGCAAGGATCGAACGCTATTTGCTGTCTCAGGCACGTCTCAACCGCTTCCCGGCGACGGTCCTGCGCGCTGGGCACATCGTTGGCCCCGGCTACAGCCCGGTGAATCCCGCTGGACATTTCAACCCTCAAGTTTTTGCTCAGCTTGCGCGGGGCGAAGAACTCACATTGCCCAATTTCGGAATGGAAACAGTTCATCATGTCCATGCGGCGGATGTGGCGCAGGGGTTTATGCAATGTATTGTTCATTGGAGCACCAGCGTCGGGGAGAACTTTAATATCGTTTCCCCCGCAGCAATTACCTTGCGTGGGTACGCCGAAGCGATTGCAGCGTGGTTTGGGCAGGATTCCAAATTGAAGTTTCTGCCGTGGGAGGCGTGGCGGGCTACCGTTTCCGAAGAAGAAGCTAAAGCAACGTGGGATCACATTGCGCACAGCCCAAATGCAAGCATCGCGAAGGCACAGCGGTTGATTGATTACAAGCCAAAATACAGTTCATTGGACGCGGTTTATGAATCTGTTCGCTGGCTAATGGAGCACGGAACCATATCCGTCGAGGCGAGTGTTGTCCACAGCGAATAACACCATTGATGCTAAACGACCCTACCCCCAATCCCGATCTCAACGCGGTGTTGCATGAGCTTGTAACAGGTGTTCAGGCCGTTTTAGGGGATAACTTCGTTGCCGCTTATCTGCAAGGCTCTTTTGCAGTTGGCGATTGGGATAATGATAGTGATGTCGATTTTTTGATTGCTATCGAGCACGATGTGTCGGACGCGGATTTGCCAACATTGCAAGCGATGCACGGCAGAATCTATGATCTGGAGTCCAACTGGGCACTGCATCTTGAGGGATCATATTTTCCGAAACCGACCTTGAAACGCGGCGGTCCGACAGGCGGGCCGCTGCTGTATCTTGACAATACAAGTCGCGTGCTTATCAGGTCTAATCATGATAATACGCTGGTCGTGCGGTGGGTTACGCGCGAATGCGGAATCACGTTGGCTGGACCTGATCCTGATGCATTGATCGATCCTGTATCAGCCGACGATTTGCGGCAGGAAGTGCTCATGGTGATGCACGATTGGGCGCAACAGCTCTTCGCTGATCCCGATCAAATGAATAATCGATGGTACCAGCCTTTTGCCGTCCTGAGTTACTGCCGTATGCTGCATACGCTGCAAACGGGCAGGATCGAATCGAAGCCAGCGGGTGCAACGTGGGCGAAAAGTGTATTGGACCTTCGCTGGCGTGGCCTTATTCAGCGTGCCTGGGAAGAGCGACCCAATCCATCCCTGAAAGTCCGGCAGAAAGCCGATCCCGGCGATTTTGATAGTACATTGGAATTTATTAAATATGCGCTAGCAGTTAGCCGTATATTCACAAATAATGCACGCTGATTAACTTAAACGTTGAGACTTCTTGACAGAGGGGAGTTTCCTATGGTATTTTAATTTCGTAAAGATTATGAACTAATTCAATGATTAAAAATATTCCCCATAAAGCGACAGTTTCTCATCTAAAAAAGCACAACGAGATTTTGGTTTTGCGCGAGATCTATAATCGCGCAGGTATCTCTCGTGTGGAGATTGCGGATGCGACCAACATATCGCGACCATCAGTGACAGAAATTACGCAGGGGCTGCTCCAACGTGGGCTTATTCAAGAACTTGGTCCCCAGGTACGGGAAACAGTTGGGAAGAAGCCGACCCTGCTTGCATTTGACGCCGACGCTTATTGCATGGCCTGCATCATCATTAATGAAACTTCCATCGTCGGTTCACTTCTTGATCTGCGAGCGCGTCCCGTGGCGCAGCATTCAATCCCCATCGACAACTCGAAAACAGCAAAAGTTGTCGATCAACTGAGCAGTGTGATAAAAACACTCATCCGCGCGGCAAATCGTCCTGTACTTGGCATTGCGGTAGGCACGCCGGGTATCGTTGAACCCCACACCGGAACAGTCCAGTTAGCTGCTAACTTCGGATGGAGAAATTTACCGCTGGGTCAGCAATTGGCGAAACGTTTTAAACTACCTGTTTGTGTCGGCAATGATAGCGATCTGATCATGTTGGGTGAACATCGCTTCGGCACGGCTCAGGGAGACAAAGACCTCATCGTGGTCAAAGTTGATGTCGGTATCGGCGTTGGGATTCTCTCAGATGGACACATTATCCATGGGCACAGTTACAGCGCCGGAGAGATTGGTCACGCTCCTTTTCTGATGTTGGACGATGAATGCGTGTGTGGACGCAAGGGATGTCTGGAAACGCTGGTAAGCTGGTGGGGACTCAAGCGACACGCTGCCCAAATCGTCGCCGAACATCCTGACTCACTCCTGAGCAGGCTAGCCGATGGTCATGAGATCACATCCGATCTTCTAATTCAGGCATTGGCAGCCGGCGACCAATATGTTGAAGCCCTGGTTGAAAAAGCTGGAACGTACCTGGGGCAAGCACTAACCATCATGATTCATCTCCTCAATCCGAAACAAATCATTTTAACGGGCAGTTTACTTCAACTTGGCGACAAATTCTTGAATTGTGTACGCGAAGCTGTTTATACTCAAGTCATCCCATATATGGCGCAAGACGTTGAGTTCGTCGTTAGCCCCAACGCCGATCATGCCATGATGATAGGAGCAGGTGCAATGCTTCTGGAACAGGAGCTTGGAATTTAAAGGAAGGGGGTGATGTTGATCAACGTGCGTAGTGTCTGAGCATTAGCTTTTCAACGGTTTTTTCAAAAGGAAGGAAAGGTTTTCACATGAGTAATCGGAACGGCGCAACTATTACGAAGCTCATCAAGGCCCTCGTCATTGCTGTAGTGGCATTTGGCACGCTACAGTTAGTTATCCCGACCAGAGCACAGGGCACGACGCTCATCATCGAGAGCTGGCGTGCTGGCGACGAGAGTGTCTGGGACACCATCATTGCCGACTTCAACAAGAAGAACCCCGACATCACCGTTAAATTCCAGCCGACCAAGCCTGACCAGTACAATGGTGCGCTCAGCGCTAAGCTGTCATCTGGCACTGCAGGCGACATCATTACCTGCCGCCCCTTCACACTGTCGCTGGATATGTTCACCAAAGGTCAATTAACCGACCTGACCAGCCTGCCTGGCATGGAGAACTTTAGCACGTTTGCCAAGCACGCCTGGAGCACACCAGACGATAAGACGACATTCTGCGTCCCAATGGCGTCTGTGCTGCATGGGTTTATTTACAACAAAGACTACTTTGATAAGAACGGGTTCAAGGAACCACAGACCTACGAAGACTTCCTCGCCTTGCTTGATAAGATCAAGGCTGAAGGCTCGATGACGCCACTCGCCGTCGGTGTGAAAGACGGTTGGGCTGAACAATCAATGGGCTTCGATAACATTGGACCGAACTTCTGGGGTGGTCAACCCGGCGTGGACGG
>WNFM01039833.1_pt1 | contig 14541 bp, 14 predicted proteins | sample 5400271 | NCBI WGS metagenome assembly WNFM01 (sample SAMN13153352, study PRJNA577476) | soil metagenome | isolation source: 60 cm saprolite on Douglas fir-dominated hillslope | place: USA:California | collected 2013-09-17 | reverse complement strand
GGCCCTGAAGACGCTGGCGCCGCGACTGGAGCAGCAGGCCCTGGTGCCGGTCTTCGATACGCCGGCCGAGTTCGCGGCGGACCTCGCCAGGGAGCGCGCCCGCTGGGCCTCGTTCGTCAAGCGCAACCGGATCACGGCGGAACAGTGAGGCGCGCCGCGCCTCACGGCGGCGGGATTTCATCGCATGCCTAGACCAGCTTGCCGACGCGGGCTTCGAGCAGCGCCCACGCCTTGTCTCCGTAGATCCCCTTCCAGCGCGCGTAGAAAGCGCCGAGGTGCTTGCGGAAGCCGCTCGTGTCGGCGGTGTTGACGATCATTCCCTTGCCGCGCAGCCATTCGACCGCGCCCGCATCGAGGCGCTCGACGTCGCGGCGTTGCGCGCGCGCCGCCGCTTCCGCGCGCCGGTCGACGACCGTTTGGATATCGGGCGGCAGCGCGTTCCACGCCTGCGGGCTCGCGACCAGCGTGAAGCCCGACCACCAATGGTGGGTGAGGCTGAGATAGGTCTGCACCTCGTTCAGCTTCAGCAGGACGATGATCTGCAGCGGATCGGTCTGCGCGTCGACCGTGTGATCCTTCAGGACTTCGTAGAGGCGGTTCAGCGTGAACGTCATCGGCTTCGCGCCGAGCGACTCGAAGAAATCCACCGTCATCTTCTGCACCGGCGTGCGAATCTTCATGCCGACCAGGTCGTCGACGGTGCGGATCGGCTTGGTGCGGGTGGTGAGCTGGTGGAAGCCGTTGTCGAATCCGTGGCGGAACGCGCGGAAGCCTTTCGCCTGCATCTCGGCGCGCACCAGGTCGCCGAGCTCGCCGTCGAGCGCGGCGAACACGTCGGCGGAGTTCCTGAAGGTGAAAGGCAGCCCCGGCATCTCGGTCACCGGCACCAGCGGCCCGAACACGTTGCCGCCCATGTACATCTCGAGCTCGTTCTTCTGCAGCATGGCGAGCATCGCGCTGTCGTTGCCGAGCTTGCTCTCGGCGAAGAGGTCGATCCGCATGCGTCCGCCGGTTTCGGCGTGGATGCCGTCGGCCATCTCCTTCAGGCGAATGTAGTTGGGACTGTCGAGCGGCTGGCTCAAGCCGAGCCGGTAGCGAAAGTCCGGCACCCGCGGGCCCGGAGCGGTGCAGGCGCCTGCGCCCGCGAGGACCGTGGCCGAGGCGGCTCCGCCGATGAAGCGCCGCCGCGAGAATCCTTTCGAGACCATCGGAAGCCTTTCCATGGCACTCCTCCTTTTTCTAGTCGTCGCGGCGCGCGTTCGCCAATCGCTCCAGCACCGCGCACACCGAAGCGGTGTCGGCCTCGGCAAAGCCCTGCGCCATGGCCGCGTTGTAGATCGCACCCGTGGCCGCGAAGAGCGGCGTCGGACAGTCGAGGCCGCGCGCGAAATCCGCGATGATCCCCATGTCCTTCTGCCACACGCCGACCTTCATGGCCGCGTTCGAATAATCGCCGCGCGCCATCACCGGACCGCGCACCTGGAGCATTCGCGAAGAGCCCGCGCCGTCGCCCAGCACCTTCACCATCGCGTCTGGATCGAGCCCCGCCTTCATGCCGAGCACGAGCGCTTCCGCCGCCGACACGTTGTGGATCGCGACCAGCAGGTTCGCGACGAACTTCATCTTCGAGCCGGTCCCGAACGCGCCGAGGAAATAATGCGCGCGCGCGAAGCCCTCGAAGACCGGCACGCAACGCCGGCAGGCAGCACGCGGTCCGCTCGCATAGACCGCGAGGTCCTTCGTCCTGGCCTGCGCTCCGGTGCCGCTCAACGGGCAGTCGAGGAGCGTCACACCGCGCGCCGCGAGGACCTTGCGCGCCGCATCCTTCACCGCGATCGGCAGCGTGCTGGTCTCGATCACGACTTGCCCGGGAATGCGCGCGGCAGCCAGGTCCGTGCTCACCTCGAGCAACGCCTCGCCCGAAGGCAGCGACGTGATCACGATCGGCGAGCGCCGGGCGAGCTCGCGGACGCTTCGCGCCGGATGCCCGCCGGCCTTCTTCAGCTCCGCGCGCCGCCGCGCGAGCGAATCGTAGCCGCACACCGAAAATCCGGCGCGCACCAGGTTCGCCGACATCGCCGAACCCATGATGCCGAGACCCACCACGCCGACGCGATCCGGGAAAGTCGTACCTGACACGACTTTTTCTTTCATTGGCCGAGCGCTCCCACCGCGGCGAACAACGCCTCGATCGACACGCGCGGGATGTCGCGCACGATGAAGACGATGCGCGAGCGCGGATCGGCCTGGCGGCGAGGCTCCAGCCTCACCGGCGGATGAAACAGGTGCTGCGCGCCCTGGATCACCACGGGCCCGGGCTCGCCCGCGACGTGGACGATGCCTTTCATGCGCAACAGGTCCGGGCCGCGCAATGCGGCAAGGACCTGCAGCACGGAATTGAGGGCGTCCCAGGTGAAGGGCTTGTCGAACTCGAGGCAGAAGGAGCGGATCGCGGCGTCATGAGGGCCGCCAAGCGGCGCGACCGGCCTTTGCAGCGCACCGCCCTGCCCCGCTTCGCGCAACGCCGTGGCGCTCGTTGAAAGCCAGCGCTCGAGGTCCTGCGGGGGCGCGCGAACGCTGGCAAGGCCGATGTCGGCGAGAAGCGCCGGGTCGAGCTCGCCGTTCACGGCGGTCGTGAGCGTGGCGAAGGGATTCATCCGTTCCAGCCGCCGCCGCAATCGTTCTACGCTCGCGCCCTCGGCAAGATCGGTCTTGGTGATCACGACGCGATCGGCCACCGCGGCCTGCTTCACCGCTTCGGGCATCGTGTCGAGGTGCGCCATTCCATTGACCGCGTCGACCAGGGTGACCACGCCGTTCAGCCGGTATTGCGCCCCGAGGAGGCCGTCGGTCTGCAGCGTGTGCAGGACCGGAATCGGATCGGCGAGCCCCGTGGTCTCGACGAACACACGGTCGAAATCGATCACTTCACCCGCGCGGCGCTTCACGAAGAGCTCGCGCAGCGTTTCCTGGAGGTCGCTGCGCAGCGTGCAGCAAAGGCAGCCGTTGCCGAGGACCGCCATCTGCTCCGAGGAAACGGCGATCAGCTCGTGATCGAGCGGCACGTCGCCGAACTCGTTGATGATGACGGCGGCGCGGCTCATCGCGGGGTGGCGCAGCAGCCGGCCGACGAGCGTCGTCTTGCCGCTGCCCAGGAAGCCGGTGACGATCGTCACCGGCAATCGGCTCGCCAATGGATCGGCCGCGGCGGCCGTGTGCAGGGGCGCTGCGGCGCTCACAGCGTCATTTCGAGGATATAGAGGCCGCCGGCGAAACGATCGACGCTATAGACGAGGCGCCGGTCGTCGACGAAGACGTCGTTCAGCTGCACGGCGCCCACCGGCGAGAGCGCCGGAGCGGCCGGAACGAAGTACGCGACTTCCTGCGGCTGGTACGCGTTGCCCACGTCGTAGACGCGCACGCCCGCGTTGAAGAACGTGCCGACGATCAGCTCCTCCGAGCGCCACGATCCGGGCACCGGCAGGTTCTCGTGCAGGTTGTGCGCCCCGAAGCGCCCGCCGCGGCGGGCGAACGCCGAGTAAGGCGCGGCGGGGAACGTGCTGATCGGCACGGGATGGGTCTCCACGCGCGCATCGACCACCCAGACGAGCTTGGGCCAATCGGCGCCGTCGTCCTGCACGCACTCGTCGCTCACGATGAGGAGGTTGCGGTCGAAAAGCGGCAGCACCGTATGCGTGAAGCCGTTGAAGGGGGGCGAATGGCGCCAATGGGCGACGAGCTTCGGACGCGCCTTGTCGGCGATGTCGAGGATCACCGCGCCGCCGTCGATGTAGCCCACGTAGGCGCGGTCCGGGCGCCGCGGGAAGACGTTGGTGTTGTGCGCGCGAAAGCCCGAATCGAATTTCGGATCGAGCCGCCGCGGCGCGGGCTCGCCGTCGCCTTCGCGTGTGCCGGGCAGCCACCAGCGCCCCGCTTCCACGGGCCTGGAGGGGTTGCGCACGTCGACGATGCGATAGCACTGGTCGTCGCTGGGATGGCGCGGCTGGAAATCCGCGGCGCCCGCGGCCATGTGCACGAACTCGCCGTCGACGAACCACACGGCGTGCACGCCGCGCGAATGCGGACCGGAGGCGTCGAAATGCGAGATGAGCTTCGGGCGCTCCGGCACGCCGACGTCGAAGAGATCGAAGCCCGCGGGCCTGAGCCCGACGCTCGTCGTCTGGTAGGCGACGGTCATCACGTCGCCCACGATATCGAGGGAATTGGAGCGCACCCGGGCGTGCGGCAGCTCGGTCTGCACGACGACCTTGGGCGCGCGCGGATCGGTCACGTCCACGCCGGTGAAGTTCTTCGGCGCGGATTCGTGCGCGAGCCACAGGATGCGCCGCCCGTCCTTGGCGAGCTGCATCGCCATGCCCTCGCCGATGCCGCCGAAGCCCTGCAGCTCGTGGTGGGCGACCAGGCGCATGTTGAGGGAAAGCGCGTGATCGGCGCGCGATCCGGGTGCCGCTAGCGTCGAGGCCATGATCGGATAATAATCCTTCGCAGCATCGCATCCGCAAGGAGGAAGCCATGCGTTCCCTCGGATTGCTGGTCGTCACGGCCGGGCTCGCCGCAGCGCTCGTCGCGGGCGCGGCGCTCGCCCAGACCTATCCCGCCAAGGCGGTCAAGCTGATCGTCACTTATCCCCCCGGCGGCAGCTCCGACCTCATGGCGCGGATCCTCGGGCAAAAGCTCTCCGAGCTCTGGGGCCAGGCGGTCGTGGTCGAGAGCAAGCCCGGCGCGGCCGGCTCCATCGGCATGGACTACGCGAAACGAGAACCTCCCGACGGCTACAGCTTCGTGATCGGCAATCTCGGCCCGGTCACGGTGAATCCGATCCTCTCGAAGGTCCCGTACGATTCCGAGCGCGACTTCGTTCCGGTGTCGCTCATCGCCACCGGCCCGAACATCCTGGTCGTCAATCCGGCGACGCCGGTGAAGACCCTGGCCGAGCTGATCGACTATTCGCGGGCGAATCCGGGCAAGGTCAACTTCGGCTCGAGCGGCCCGGGGAGCGTGGCGCACCTGAGCGGCGAAATGTTCAAGAACCTGGCGCGGCTCGACGTCACCCATATCGCCTACAAGGGCGGCATCCTCTCGGTGCAAGACCTGGTCGCGGGCCACGTGCAGATGGTCTTCTCCGACGCGCTGCCCGCGATGCAGTTCATCAAGTCGGGGCGGCTGCGGGCGCTGTGCGTCACCGGCCCGGAGCGCAGTCCCTTCGTTCCCGAGATTCCCACCTGCGTCGAGTCGGGCATGCCGGGACTCGTCGCCGTCAATTGGTGGGGCGTGCTCATTCCGGCCGGCACCCCCAGGCCGGTCGTGCAGAAATTTCACGCCGACATCGTGAAGGTGATGAAGGACCCGGACTTGAAGGAGCGCTTCGCCCAGCTCGGCGTCGACGCGGTGAGCAGCACCCCCGAGGAATTCGCCGCCTTCATGAGGACCGAGGCGGTCAAGTACGCCAAGCTCATCAAGGACGCCAACATCAAGGTCGACTAAAAAGTCGTGTCAGGTACGACCTATTTGTGCAGCCAACGCACCGGGAGCATGGTCACGTCGCGCGCGCCCCAGCCGTCGCCCACCGCGTCGTCGAAGCATTCCAGCGCGCGGGCAGTGAGCGGCAGCGTGCGGCTCATCGCAGCCGCCTCCTCCAGCATCGTGCGCAGGTCCTTGCGCATCGTCTCGATGTCGACCGTGACGGGCGAGGTTTCCCTGCCTTGCAGCGTGGCGGCGATCGAGGGGCCGCGGCTCTTGAGCATGTTGGGGCCGCCGGAAGTGTCGGCGAGGATGTCGATCAAGCGCGCGGGCTCGATGCCGAGCGGCGCGGCGAGCGACAGCGCCTCGGCGAGCGCCTGCCAGTAGACGAGGAGCGGCAGGTTGATGGCGAGCTTCATGCGCGCGCCCGCGCCCACCGGGCCCACGTGCTCCACGCGCCGGCAGACCTGGTCCAGGACCGGCCTCGCGCGCGCGACATCCGCGTTCTCGCCGCCCACGAATCCGAAGAGCTTGCCCTCCTTCGCGGGGCCCACGCTTCCGCCCACCGGGCAATCGACCAACGCCGCGCCCCGGGCCTTCACCTGGGCGGCGAGCGCCTCCTCGGTCCCGGGGCGCACCGTGCTCATCTCGATGAAGAGCTTGCCGCGCGCATCGCCCGCGAGGAGGCCATTCGCGCCGCCGTAGGTCGCCTCGACCGCCGCCGCGTCGGTGAGAATGGTGATCACGATCTCGCAGCGCGTCGCCAATTCGGCGGGCGTCGCCGCGGCCTTCGCGCCCGCGCTCTCGAGCGCCTTGGTCTTGTCGCGGGTACGGTTCCACACCGTCACCTCGTGGCCCAATCCCAGCAAGCGCCCGGCCAGCGCCGAGCCCATGCGCCCCGTGCCTGCGATCCCGATCTTCAATGCGGCCTCCCTCGTTGGTAGGCGAACGGACGATGAGTCGTCACACCGCGCGGTCCGCGAGTGCCGGCAGGAAGCTCGCGTCGAAGACCTGCTCGACCGGGAAGGCCTTCGCGTCCGCACCCGGGCCCGCGATTTGCGCGGCCAGGCGGCGTAGCCGCGCGGGATCGACCACGCCGAGGCCATTCGCGCGCACCGGCGCCGTCAGGACCTGGCGCTCGCGGATCCATTCGAAGCGCGCCACCTCGGTCGCCTTGTCGATGCGCGAGTCCACCTTGGCGAGGGCGTCGACGGCCTCGCGAGGGTTCTTCAGCGCGTCGCGCCAACCCCGCGCGCAAGCACGCACCATGGGCGCCACGCGGTCGCGCTGCTCGCGCAGCATGCGCTGCGAGACCACGATGCCGTTCGAATACAGCTCGAGGCCGCCGTCGGCGTAGTACATGAAGTTCAGCTCCTCGAGCTTCGTGCCCATGTCCCTCAGCTTGTAGAAGATGGTGGTGTCGAAGCCGATAGCGCCGTCGCCCAGGCGGCGGAACATCGACGCCTCGCGATCCTCCAGGCCCGCCTCGATGATCTTGACCGCGCCAGGGGCAATGCCTGCGGCGCGCAGGAACGGCTGGAACATCTGGAAGGCGCCGTCACCCGGCGTCGCGATGATCGATTTGCCGGCGAGATCGGCTGGCTTGTCGATGCCGCTCGCCTTCCAGGTGACGATGCACGCCGGCGAGCGGTCGAAGATCGCGAACAGGTAGACCGGCGCCGGGCCCTTGCCCTGCATCGCCGCGCGCAGGTTCACCGAGCCGTCGACGAAGCCGAAATCGAATTCGTTCGTCGCGACGCGCCGGATCGCGTCGCTCGCGTTCTTCGAGAGCGAGAACGTGACGTCGAAACCCTCTTGCGCGAAGTAGCCCTTCTCCCGGGCGAGGAGGAACGGCGCGTTCGACGCGTCGTAGGGGGCGCGATTGAGCGCGAACTTGATCTCGATGCGCGTGGCTTGCGCGCTCGCCCGCGGCAGGTTGCACGCCATCGAGGCCGCCAGCGCGGCACGCAGCAGGTTACGGCGATTCATGAAATCCTCCCGGGACAGGTCGCCCCAAATGATAGTCCAGCGGATTTCGCTGTATAAATAGCGGCAATCCAAGGTCGAGGACGAGCTCCGGGGAGCCTCCGCACATGATGTTCACCTGCGCCGCGAAGCGGTCGGCCTCCACCAGGATCGTGCGCACGCGCAAGGGCAAGAGCCTGCGCGTCGACATCCACTGCCACTATCTCAACCCGGCGGTGGCCGCGAAGATCGCCCCGCTCGATCCCACGCGGCACGATCCCCTCTTCGCCTTCTCCAACGCGGCCACGCGCGAGGTCAACGCGAAGCAGGTGCAGGAGCGCGGCCCGATGCTCACCTCGATCGAGCGGCGCCTCGCGGACATGGACCATATGGGCATCGACGTCCAGGCGATATCGCCGGCGCCCAATCAGGTCATCTACTGGAGCGAGCCGCAGCTGGGGATCGAGCTCGCGCGCATGGTGAACGACCGCCTCGCCGAGATCGCCGCCACCTGGCCCGATCGCTTCGTCGGGCTGGGCACGGTGCCGTTGCAGAACGTCGACCTCGCGGTCGCCGAGCTCGAGCGTTGCGTAAAGCAGCTCGGGCTGCGCGGCGTCGAGATCGTTCCCAACGTCAATGGGCTGGACCTCACGGACCCGCGCCTCGCTCTGGAGAAGTTCTTCGCGCGCGCCGAGGCGCTCGGCATCGTCGTCTTCCTGCATCCCCTGGGCTTCACGCAGGCCGAGCGCCTGCGCGACCACTACTTCAACAACGTGATCGGCAATCCGATGGAGACGACGATCGCGGCGAGCCACCTCATCTTCGACGGCGTCATGGAGCGCCATCCGAAGTTGAAGGTCGTCCTGCCCCATGCGGGCGGCTTCCTCGCGCACTACTGGGCGCGCATGGATCACGCCCACCGTGCGCGGCCCGACTGCCGCACCGTCATCAACAAGCCGCCGTCGAGTTATCTCAAGAAGATGTATTTCGACACCATCGCATTCGACCCGCGCATGCTGCGCCAGATGGTCGACCAGTACGGCGCGGATCACGTCCTCCTCGGCACCGACTATCCGTACGACATGGCGGAAGTCGATCCGCTGGGCCTCATCGCGAAGATCCCGCGGCTCGCGCGCGCCGAGCGCGAGATGATCGAGGGCGGCAATGCGGCGCGGTTGCTGAAGATCCGGAGGAGAAAATGATCGGAATGCTTCGCTCGGCGCTCGCCGCGACCCTGCTCGCACTTCTCTTCACGACTTGCGTCCAGGCGCAAGGCAAATGGGTGAAGCTCGCGCCCTTTCCCGAGCCCGCGGAAGAGCTCCTCGGCGTGGCGGCCGGCGGCAAGCTCTACGTCTTCTGCGGCCTCGCGCCGGGCTGGAAGCCGATCGGCATGGTGTACGAGTACGATCCGGCCACCGACAAGTGGGCGCAGAAGAAGCCGATGCCGCTCCTCTCGCACCACGTCGCATTCACCGAGCACGCCGGCAGGATCTACGCGTTCGGCGGCTTCACGCTGCCCGCGTCGGGGCCGCCGGCGTGGGCGCCGATCGACAACGCCTGGGAATACGATCCCGCCGTCGATAGCTGGAAGGCGTTGGCGCCGATGCCCACCCGGCGCGGCTCTCCGGTCGCGGTCACCGTCGCCGGCAGGATGTACGTGATCGGCGGCGCGACGACCGCGCCCGGATCGAAGGAAACCGCGGTACATCCGCAACGTCCGCACATTTCGGTCGGCAACGTCGAGGAATACGATCCGGCGACGAACACGTGGCGACAACGCTCGGCGATGCCCACGCCGCGCAATCACGCGACCGCGGGCGTGGTGGGTAGCAAGGTCTATGTGATCGGAGGGCGCGTCGGTGCCGCCTTCATCAGCGCGGGCAGCAGCAACGTGGACGTGGTCGAGGAATACGATCCTGCCGCCGACGCGTGGGGCAGCGCGCGCGCGAGGATGCCTTCGGCCCGCAGCGCCATGGCCTCGGGCGTGCACGGCGGGCGCATCTACGTGACGGGCGGCGAAGGCCAGAGCGCGCAGATGATGTACACCTTCCGCGCGCTCGAGGCTTACGATCCCGCGGCGAATCGCTGGTCGCTTCTGCCGTCGATGCCGGTGTCGCGCCACGGCCTGGCGGGCGCGGCGCTCGGCAACCGCCTGCACATGGTGAGCGGCGACGTGCAGTCGGCGGGCACCGGCGTCCAGGTCCACACCGAATCGCACGACGCCTTCGAGCTCGAGGCCGCGCGATGAGCGCTCCCCGCACGCCTCGCGAGCGCGTGCCCTACTCGGCGATCGTCGACCGTGCGCCCCTCAAGCTTCCCGGCGGTGCGCGCATGGTGGTGTGGAGCGTCGTCAACGTCGAGGACTGGGGGATCGAGCGGCCCATGCCGCGCACCGTGCTGCCCCCGCCGATGGGCCAGCCGCTGCTGCCCGACCTGCCGAACTGGGCGTGGCACGAGTACGGCATGCGCGTGGGTTTCTGGCGGCTCTTCGAGTGCATGCAGAAATTCAAGATCACACCCACGCTCGCAATCAATGGCCTGGTGTGCCGAACCTACCCTCGCGTCGCGCAGGCCGCGAAGGACGCCGGCTGGGAATTCATGGCGCACGGCTGGCTGCAGGCGCCGATGCACAAGGTCGAGGACCAGAGGGCCGCGATCCGCGACACGATCGAGGCGATCCGCGCGTTCACCGGCAAGCCGCCGCGCGGCTGGGAAAGCCCCGGCCTCACCGAGACCTACGAGACCGTCGACCACCTCGCCGAGGCCGGCATCGAATACGTCGCCAACTGGGTGCTCGACGACCAGCCCGTGTACATCGCGACCGCGACCCGGCCCGTGGTGTCGATCCCCTACTCCCTCGAGATCAACGACATCGCCATGATGGTGATCCAGAATCATCCCGCCGAGGAGATGCTGCGGCGGGGCAAGGACCATTTCGACCGGCTCTACGAGGAGAGTGCCGCCTCGTCCCGGGTGATGGCGATCGCGGTGCATCCCTACATCTCGGGAGTCCCGCATCGCATTCGCTACCTCGAGGAGTTGTATCGGCACATTCTCGCGAAGCCGGGCGTCGTGCATTGGACTGGAGGGGCGATCATGGACTGGTACCGCGCCGCGGTCCCCGCTCGTTGAGCGTCTCGCCGACACTCGATGCCCAATCCGCAAATCGGAGAATCATGATCAAGCCCTGCGCGTGCTTAGCCATCTTCCTGGTCTCCTGGGTGGCACTGCTTCAGGCGCAACCCATGGCATCCGTGAACCCCCGGCTTCACGAAATCCGAAAAATCTATCTATCGGTTACTTTGAGACACGGCATGGCCGGCAAAGAAATCAGTGACCAGCTGATTTCGCGCCTTGCTGCATCGGGCCGATTTGCCGTGGTCGAGAAGGAAAGCGCGGCCGACGCGGTCCTGAAGGGTCACGCGGGGTCCACCAAGTCCGAGAAAGACGGCCGGAAATTCGTCACGGGCTTCGCCAGCCTGCGCTTAACCGAGCCGAAGTCGCAGGAGATCATCTGGACTTTCGAGTATGCCAAGGGCCAAGCGGGCGCGGCCCGCGCGGCCGACCGCGTCGCCGACCAATTCATCGAAAAGCTCCTTGCGGATGCAAAATCTGCGGACGCCCCGAGGTGAATCTTGGGAAGTGGCCTCGGCTGATTGACACCGCTGCGCCGCGGTGTAGCATCGCCAAGCCACAAAGGAACCGGCACGAGGAGATCCCAATGAAATGTCTGGCCGCGTGGTTTTCGGGCGCGCTCATCGCCCTCTGTCTTGTCGCCGCGCCCGCCCTGGCGCAACAGCCCCTCAAGATCGGCTTCGGCATGAGCCTCACCGGCCCCCTCGCCGGCAACGGCAAGGCGGCGTTGATCTCGATGCAGATCTGGCAGGAGGACGTGAACGCGAAAGGCGGCATCCTCGGGCGCAAGGTGGAGCTCGTCTATTACGACGACCAGACCAATCCCTCCACCGTGCCGAGCATCTACTCGAAGCTCCTCGACGTCGACAAGGTGGATCTCGTGGTGTCCGGTTACGGCACCAACGTGATCGCGCCCGCGATGCCGATCATGATGCAGCGGAACATGACCTTCATGGGCCTGTTTGGCCTGAACGTCAATTCGAAATTCGGCTACGACCGCTACTTCCAGATCATGCCGTCGGGACCGGAGCCGGCGATCGGCTGGACGCAGGGGTTCTTCGATACGGCGATGGGCCTCAGCCCCAAGCCGCAGACCATCGCGCTGGTGGGAGCGGACGCCGAGTATCCCGCGCTCGCGCTCCAGGGCGCGCGCGAGCAGGTGAAGCGCAGCGGATTGAAAGTCGTCTACGACAAGACCTATCCGCCCAACACGGTGGACTTCTCGCCGATCCTGCGCGCGATCCAGGCGACCAATCCCGATCTCGTCTACGTCGCATCCTACCCGCCCGATTCGGCCGGCATGATACGCACCGCGAGCGAGGTCGGCCTCAAGACGCGCATGTTCGGTGGCGGCATGGTGGGGCCGCAGTTCGCCGCGCTGAAGGCACAGCTCGGCCCATTGCTCAATGGCCTGGTCAATTACGAGAGCTTCGTGCCCGAGGTCGCCGACCGCTTTCCCTCCATCGAGCAATTCCTCGCCAAGTACCAGGCGCGCGCGGCCAAGGAAGGCGTCGATGTGCTCGGCTTCTACCTGCCGCCCTTCGCCTACGCGATGATGGAAGTGCTCGAGCAATCGATCAAGGCGGTCGGCAGCCTCGACCAGGCGAAGCTCGCCGACTACATGCACAAGACGGAATTCACCACCTACGTCGGCAAGGTGCGCTTCGGGGCGAACGGCGAGTGGGCGCAGCCGCGCATGCTGGCGGTCCAATACCACGGCATCGCCGGCAACGACCTCGACCAGTGGCGCAAGCCCGGCCGCGTCACGGTGCTCACGCCCGCGCCGTACAAGACCGGCAGTGTGATGACGCCGTACCAGGACAGCAGGAAGTAGTGCCCGCTGATTTCCCGACGGCGTTGGTGCTGAACGCCGTCGTCGCGGGGCTCTTGCTCGGCGGCTTCTACGCCGCCGTGAGCGTGGGCGTGTCGATCTCGTTCGGCATGCTGGACGTGGTCAACATCGCCCATCCGGCGTTCGTGATCCTCGGCTCGTACATCGCGTACCTCGTGAACGACCGCACGGGCTTCGATCCGATCGCGGCCTCGATCGTGCTGTCGCCGCTGTTCTTCGCGCTGGGGATGCTGATCTATCGCATCTACTATCTTTGCTTCGAGAAGCGCGGGCAGGAGTCCCTGCGCGGGCTCGCCTTCTTCTTCGGCATCCTCTTCATCACCGAGGTGGCGCTGGTCCTCGTCTTCGGCGTCGACTACCGCATGGCGCGCAGCGCCTACTCGGACACGACCTGGCGCCTGGGCCCGGTGGATTTCCCGATGCGGCTGGTGGTGCCGTTCCTGGTGTCGATCGCGATGGTGATCGGCGTGCAGCTCTTCCTCACGCACACATTCTTCGGCCGCGCGGTGCTCGCCGTGGCGCAGGACGCGCTGGCGCTGCGCCTCATGGGCGTGAACACGTTTCGCGTCAAGGAGTTCGCCTTCGCCCTGTCGATCGCCACCGCGGGCGTGGCGGGCGCCTTCCTCATCGTGATCCAGCCGGTGCAGCCGTCGATCGGGCGCGAATACATCGGCCTGGTCTTCGCGGTGTGCGTGCTGGGCGGCATGGGCTCGATCTGGGGCACGCTCGCGGGCGCCTTCGTGCTGGGGCTCGCCGAATCGTTCACCTCGACGTTCTTCGGCCCCTCGTGGGCGCCGGCAGTGTCGTTCGGGCTGCTTCTCGCCACCCTTGCATTCAAGCCCGCGGGGCTCTTCGGCCGATGAGCAACCGCGCATTCGCGGCCGTCGCGTTCGCATCGGCGCTTGCCCTCATCGCGGCGAGCCAGCTCGTCACCAACGACTATTACTTCTCCGCGGCGTACACGGTGCTGCAGTTCGTCATCCTCGCCACCGCGTGGAACATCCTCGGCGGCTATGCGGGCTACGTGAATTTCGGCTCGGCGGCGTTCTTCGCGGTCGGCGCGTACAGCTCGGTGTTCCTCTACAAGGCGGCACATCCACCTCTCATTGTCATGATCGTCACCGGCACGCTCGCCGCGGGCCTGCTTGGGCTCGCGGTCGGCTACCTCACGCTGCGAATGCGCGGCGTGTTCTTCGCGATCGCCACGCTCGCGCTCTCGGTGGTGCTCTACACGTTCGTCGTGAACTGGGATTACGTCGGGGGCGCGCGCGGCGCCTATATCCTGCAGCCGCGCGACCTGCCCTTCGGCCTCAAGCGCTATATCCAGGTGCTGTATGCGGCGATGGTGCTGATGGCGGCCTTCGCGCTCGTCGTCGCGCGCACCATCGAGACATCCGCCATCGGACGCGGGCTTGCCGCGATCCGCGACGACGAGCTCGCCGCCGAGTGCGCGGGCGTGCCGACGCTGCGCTTGAAGATCCTCGCCGCCACGGTGAGCGGCGCGCTGATGGGCATGGCGGGGACCACCTTCCCCTACTACCTCTCGTACGTCGAGCCGAGCGCGGCCTTCAACCTCTCGTACGCCGTGAACAGCATCGCGATGCCGCTCATCGGCGGCATGATGAGCTGGCTGGGGCCCCTCCTAGGGGCGCTTCTCCTCGGCACGGTGCAGCAGGTGGTCCAGGTGACGGTGTCCTCGGAGTGGAACCTGATGATCGTTGGCGTGCTGCTGGTGGTGTTCGTGACGCTGGCGCCCAACGGGATCATGGGCTGGGTCGAGGCATGGAAGCGGCGCAGGAAGTGACCGAGCCTCTTCTCCGGGTCGCGGGCGTCACCAAGCGCTTCGGTGGCTTCACCGCGCTCGACCAGGTGGACCTGGTGGTCGCGCCCGGAGAGCGGCTCGGGTTGATCGGGCCGAACGGATCGGGCAAGAGCACCCTCGTCAACTGCATCGCGGGCACGCTGCGAAGCGAGAGCGGCCGCATCCAGTTCAGGGGCCGCGATATCGGGCGCGAACCGGCGTTCAAGCGCGTGCACCTCGGTGTAGCGCGCACCTTCCAGATCCCGCGGCCGTTCGCCAGCATGTCGGTGATCGACAACCTGCGCAT
>WNFM01177063.1_pt1 | contig 14545 bp, 15 predicted proteins | sample 5400271 | NCBI WGS metagenome assembly WNFM01 (sample SAMN13153352, study PRJNA577476) | soil metagenome | isolation source: 60 cm saprolite on Douglas fir-dominated hillslope | place: USA:California | collected 2013-09-17 | reverse complement strand
CACCACCAAAGCGCTTCAAACTCTCGAACAAATCATCCCAACAATGGGAACCGCAACAGAACAAACACCCAATTCTTTGGGTTTTTCTGCAGACTGCTAGAGCCTTTTCGGTTCCGATTGAATCAGAACCGGGCTCACCTCTTTTGTTTTGGCGCGTTTTCTACCGCAGATAAGTCTACGCAATCTGCGCAAGCTTGATTGCGAGGCCAACCGGCGCCCACCCCCGGATCAAGTCCGGGGGCATGCTTTGCTCGAAAACGCTACAAAACGCTATTCGAGCTCGATCGGCTGGAAGCGGCCGGTTTCGTCAAGCGCGGTGCCCCATATCTTGTGCGAAGCCTGGTGTTCGGAGCGGCCGTAGCCGAGCGAGGTTCCGAGCCCGAGGTCGAGATTGCGCGTCGTCTCCAGCGTGTCGATCAGCTTTTCCGTGTCCAGTTGCGGCCCGGTGCGCTTGATGGCCTGGATCAGGACACTGGCGGCGATATAGCCCTCGAGCGAAACATAGTCGGGCGCTTCGCCCGGAAAATACTTGCCGAGCCCATTCTTGTATTCCAGCACCGCCGACGAATAGCCCGACACCGCCGGCACCACCTGGGTGACGATGACGCCGTTGGCGTAGCGCGGTCCCAACAGCTTCAATTCGTCGGCCAGTGCCGTGCTGCCGACGAACGAGACGTTGGAATAGATCATCGCCGGATAGAGATCGCGGGTCTTCTCGATGAACCGCGCCGCGGCCCGGTAGGTCGCGACCATCACCACCGCCCGGATCGCCGGCTTCTGGATCTTCAACTGGTTGACGGCTTCGTCCACATCGACGGTATTTCGGGCGTAGTTGAGCCGCACGATCGCGGTATCGTTGACGCCGAGGGCGCGAAACGCCTTGGCGACGCCGGCAAAGCCCGCATCTCCGTAGGAATCCTGCTGCGCGAATACCGCGATCTGGCGCGGCTGCAGCTTGCGCAACTTGATGAGGTAGCGGACGACGGCGTCGGTTTCCTCGGCATAGCTGGCGCGATAGTTGAATACATAGCGATCCGGCGGATCGTTACGCAGAATGTTCGAGCCAGTGAAGGCCCCGAAGAACAGCATCCGGTGTTCCAGCGAGTAGGGCACGGCCACCGCCGCAGTCGGCGTGCCGACATTGCCGATGATGCCGAACACCTGGTCCTTTTCGTAGAGTTGCTTCATCGCCTCGCCGGTGCGCGAGGGCTCATAGCCGTCGTCGGCGGCAAACAGCTTGAGCGTCCGGCCGTCGACGCCGCCGGCATCGTTGATCCGGTTGAAGGCGGTATCGATGCCGAGCTTCATCTGGCGTCCGAGTTCGCGGGCGGAGCCGGAGAACGGGGCGGCGATGCCGAAGCGGATTTCCCGCTCGCTGATTCCGCGCGGCAACGGACCGGCCGATACCGGCGCAATCGAGGTGGCGGCGGCGGCACTGGACGGCCCGATGACGCTGGAAAGGCTGGGACCCGCGACCGACCGTTCGAGATCGGCGAGCTGGCGGTCGGCGACCTTGCAATCGATCCGTCCGGCCGTCACCGCGGCGCGGCCGTCGTTGACGCTGCGGTCGAGCACTTGCGTCAGATCGGAACGTTCCGCTTCGTTCGCGGAGGCGTCGCGGATCACGACGGCGAATTTCTCGACGACCGCCTGAATACGCGGACGTGCGATGTCGCGGCAGGCCAGTGCCGAACCGATCACCGGTCCGACGCGAACCGCGAGATCGCGCACGATGTCGGTGTTGTCGCCGGCGCTGGCGGAGGCCGTGCTGGACAGCACGGCGGCCAGCAGCAGCCATATCCTGCGCACGGTCATGGCAGACTCCGTGAGAACTGGATCGGCGCGGTTTGGTTCTCAGGCATTTTGGCTTCCTCCGTCTGGATATCTTGTTGACGTGCTATGGCGCTGCAGGAGCAGGTTTCTGTCGCCATTGCATGAACTGCTTGAGCAACTGTCCCGACTGGCCCTGTGGCGCCGGATTGCTGGCTTGAGCCGACGTCAGAAGGGACTTGAATTCGCTGGTGGGCGGCGGCGGCGGCGGCGCGCTGTCCGTCTCGCTGGGCTGGAACAAGGCGGCCTTGATCGACTGCACGATCCCGGAAGGACCGGATGCTTCGCCATCGGCCTGTCGCGATGCCGGCACGATGACGACGAAGAACAGTGCCACCAGGGCCGAGACGCCGACCGCGGCGGCGAAGCGCACCGTGATGCTGCGCAGCGCCTTGCGCGAATCCAGCTCGTTCGGATAGCCGGGCTCTTGCATCACCTCGGGATCGAGCGGGTGCGGATGGCGCAGCGCGTTGGACACGGCGCCCTCAAGCTGGGAATCGAACGCGGCCGGCGAGAACGGTGTATCCGGTGCGGCTTCCTTCACCGGACTGGAATCGGCTTTTTCACGCAACCAACGCGGAGCGTAATAGCGGGGATCGCGGGGATTGAGATGGTCTTGCTCACTCATGGCACTCATACGCTTACTCCTCATGATCGGGACTGGTTACGCGACGAACGGATAGCTTGCTTCGAGGAGCGGTGCCATGATCCCACCGCGGCTCTCCACCAACCGCTAAACTTGCCTTGAAAATTTGAGTCAAAGGCGCGGGCGCTGCGTCCATTCCGGACGGCGCCAGTCTGCGGGATCAGGTCCCGCGACGACACGCTTCCCACCGCTTCCATTGCCCGTCCCCCGGCAACTGTCCGCCGCCATAACGGAATGAACTGTCGGGGATTTTCCGGCAGTTCACCTCTTTTTGATGAAACCACGCGGTGACGAATCTTGGTTCGAATCGTGACCAAAGTGAGTGATTTTTGCTGCACTACCTTGGCGCGTCATGGTGAAGGCCTTATTCAGCATGCCGTCGATTGTTTGTTGGCGCCAATCAAAAAGCCGCCACACCTGCACCAGATTCGCTGCCGCCATGCCGGCATCACGCGCGGCCAATGACCCACCGGGCATTAATCACTCGTTAACCAAGTTCGTTGATTCTTAACCATTCAATAAGAAAGGCGAGTCGAACACATGGACGTCCGAGCGGATCCCACGCGTCAACTGGTGCGGCTGCGCGGCCGCTCCTATGTCGCGTTCGTGTTCAGCCCCGTCGTGCCGATCGTCGAATGGCTTTCGGAAATCGACGCCACGCTGGCGCGCTCGCCGGGCTATTTCGTCGGCAAGCCCATCGTGCTCGATCTCGCTGCCGTCGATCTCAGTGCGTCGGCGATCTCTCATCTGCTCGGCAGCCTCGACGAGCGCGGCATTCGCGTCCTCGGCATCGAGGGTGTGGAGGAAAGCCGTCTCGCCGCCAACATGCCGCCGCTCTTGACCGGTGGACGGGCCTGCGTGATCACGCGCAACGAACCGGCGGCGCAGAAAGCCGAAGAACCCAAGCCGAAGCCGACCTCGCTGCTGCTCGACAGCCCGGTGCGCTCCGGTCAGTCGATCGTCTTCACCGAGGGCGACGTCACGGTGCTCGGCTCGGTCGGCTCGGGTGCCGAGATCGTCGCCGGTGGATCGATCCACATTTACGGCACGCTGCGCGGCCGCGCGATGGCGGGCGTCAACGGCAATTCATCGGCGCGAATCTATTGTCAGAAGATCGAGGCGGAGCTGCTCGCCATCGACGGCTATTACCAGACCGCGGAAGAAATCGACCCTTCGCTGCGCAACCGGCCGGCTCAGGCCTGGCTGCAAGGTGACACTATGAAAATTACCCCGCTGAACTAACGCTCAAGGAGATCACGCATGGCCAAAGTCCTGGTCGTTACATCCGGCAAAGGTGGCGTCGGAAAGACCACTACCACGGCGGCGCTCGGTGCGGCGCTGGCGCAAGGTGGACAGAATGTCGTGGTGGTCGACTTCGACGTCGGCCTGCGCAACCTCGACCTCGTGATGGGAGCGGAGCGCCGCGTGGTGTTCGACCTCATCAACGTGGTGCAGGGCGTCGCCAAGCTGCCGCAGGCCTTGATCCGCGACAAGCGGCTGGAAAATCTCTGGCTGTTGCCGGCCTCGCAAACCCGCGACAAGGACGCGCTGACCGACGAGGGTGTCGGCCGCGTCATCGCCGAGCTCTCGCCCCGGTTCGACTGGATCCTTTGTGACAGCCCGGCCGGCATCGAACGCGGCGCCACGCTGGCGATGCGTTACGCCGATGAGGCGGTCATCGTCACCAATCCCGAAGTCTCGTCGGTGCGCGATTCCGATCGCATCATCGGCATGCTCGATTCCAAGACCGTGAAGGCGGAGAAGGGCGAACGGGTCAAGAAGCACATCCTGATCACCCGCTACGACGCGATGCGCGCGGCGCGCGGCGAGATGCTCACCATCGACGATATCCTCGAAATCCTCGCTACCCCGTTGCTCGGCATCATTCCCGAGAGCCAGGACGTGCTCAAGGCCTCCAATGTCGGCTCGCCGGTGACGCTGAATAACGCCGACAGCGCACCGGCCCGCGCCTATGTCGATGCCTCGCGCCGCCTGATGGGGGAAGAACTCGCCATGGTGGTCCCGGTCGAGCGCAAGGGCTTCATGGACCGACTGCTAGGACGGAGGGCCGCATGAGCATGAAGCTGCTGCGGCTGTTCGGCAGCCGCGATACTTCCGCTCCCGTCGCCCGGGAGCGGCTGCAGATTTTGCTGGCGCATGAGCGCGGGCTCCTTGGCCAGCCCGATCTGCTGGTCATGCTGCGCGAGGAAATCCTCGCGGTGGTGTCCAAGCACGTCACGCTCGATCCGGACAAGGTGATCGTCCGGCTGGACCGCGGCAAGAACGTCTCGACGCTGGAAGTCGACATCGAGGTCCCCAACGATTTCGAGAAGTCGAAGGCGGCGGAACGGCGTATGGCCGGCTGAGGCTCTGGCGCGCTGAAGCTTGGCATCGTAGGGTGGAGCGATAAGTCAGCTCCGGCCCGACCATGAACGCAACGCATCCCGTGCTTCCCCTGACCGGCGGCTGCTCCTGCGGCGCGATCCGCTACGAGATCGCGTCGTTTCCGCTGCTGCTCTACACCTGCAACTGTACGGATTGCCAGACCACGTCCGGCAGCGCGTTCGCGCTCAACATGCCGGTATCGTCCAGGGATTTTCATATTCTAAAGGGCGAGCCGAAAGGCTGGCATCACGCGTCGCCGTCAGGCGCAGACGTCACGTCCTGGTTCTGCGGCGATTGCGGTGCGCGCATTTACGGCTCGCGACAGAGCCGCCCGGAATCGATCAATATCCGCGCCGGCACGCTCGACGACACCACCTGGCTGATCCCGGTCGGGCATCTGTTCACGCGAAGCGCCCAGCCCTGGGTTCAGCCTGCGAACGCCGAATGCCACGAGATGCAGCCTTCAGATTTTCGGCCGCTGGCCGCAAAGTGGCGTGCGATGTGGCCGGAATTCTTCGCCCCGAGATAGCTACCCCACCATCCGGTCGCGGCCGGTCCAGAAGCCGGCCTTCAGCACCTTCTTGTCGACCTTGCCGACGCCGGTCATCGGCAACTCCGTGACGAACTTGATGTGCTTGGGCGCATGCGCCGAACCCTTGCGGGTCTTGACGAGGTTGATCAGTTCCTCCGCGTCCGGCCTGGTGCCCGCGCGCGCGACCACCACCGCCGTAACCGCCTCGCCCCATTTGTCGTCGGGTACGCCAACCACGGCGACCATCGCGACGTCGGCATGCTGCGACAACACATCCTCGACCTCGCGCGGGAAGATGTTGAAGCCGCCGGAGACGATCATGTCCTTCTTGCGGTCGAGGATGAACATGTAGCCGCGCTCGTCCTTGCGGGCGATGTCGCCGGTGTGCAGCCAGCCGCTCTTCAGGGTTTCGGCGGTCTGTTCCGGCCGCTTCCAGTATTCGGCCATCACATGCGTGGCGCGTACGCAGATCTCGCCGGCTTCGCCCATCGCGACTTCCTGGTCGCCGTCGTCCAGTATCCTGACCTCGCAGGCCGCGATCGGGAAGCCGCACGACAAAAACAGTTCCGGCGTCTTGGGATCGTGGTCGGCCTTGCGCAGCACCGATACCGGATAGCATTCGGTCTGGCCGTAGAGCTGCGAGAACACCGGCCCGATCCGTGCGATGCCTTCGACCAGCCGGCTCGGCGACATCGCGGAGGCGCCGTACAGCAGCAATTCCAGCGAGGAGAGGTCGGTCTTGTCGAGCGCGGGATGATCGAGCATGACGTAGATCATGGTCGGCACGAACAGGGTGAAATTGATCTTTTCGCGTTCGATGGTCTTGAACACCGCCTCGGGATCGAAGCCTTTGAGCATGTGCACGGTGCCGCCACGCATCAGGGTCGGCAGCACCTTGGTGCCGGCGACATGGCTGATCGGCGCCACCGCGAGATAGCTCGGCGTTTTCGGAATTTCGAAATCGGCCAGGATCGCGCTGGCGAAGCCGCCCAATTCGCGGTGTGCGCGCACTGTGCCCTTGGATTTGCCGGTGGTACCGCCGGTGTAGTTCAGTGTCGCGATATCGTCAGCCCCTGCGAACGAGCGCGCGGTGGCGCTGCCGGCGGCTTCGATCGCCGCGAGAAGATCGGCGCCATAAGAGGCCGGGCCGAGCGTGAACACGGCCTTCAGGCCGGTGGCTTTGACGGCGAGATCGCCGCCGCGGTCGCGAAAGGTGATGCCGTCGACGACCAGCATCTGCGCTTCGGAATCCTCGAGCTGGAACAGTTGGTCGTCCAGCGAACCCATGGGATGCAGCCAGGTGATCGACAGCCGTGACAATTGCGCGGCGACGCCGGCGCACCAGGTGTCGGCGCGGTTGGCGGTGAGAAAGGCGACGCGGGTGCCGGGCGCAAAGCCGAGCCGCATGAACACGGCCTGCATGCGGCCGATCATGTCGGTTGCGCCCTGATAGGTGATAGATCCGCCCGGCCAACTGAATGCCGTGCGCGAAGGGTAGCGCGCCAGCGCCCGCAGCGTCTGTTCGCATGTCGTCGGAAACGCGTAGAGCGGATTGCTCATCTTGAAATTCCTCCCTGGTGTTTTGTAATTGGCCTTCGCTCGTGCCAATGTTGAAATAACGCTAGCACAACAAGCAAGCGGCTCAAGCCGGGAAGAAACACTTTGCCGACAATCGATCCACTTTCGCGATTTCGCGACCGTCTCAGCTTGCCGCTGATCGCAGCCCCGATGTTTCTGGTTTCCGGCGTCGAGCTTGTGGTAGCCGCATGCCGCAACGGCGTGATCGGCTCGTTCCCGACGGTGAATTGCCGCAGCCCGGAGCAGCTCGACGAATGGCTAACCGAGATCGAAAGCCGGTTGCGCCGGCATTCGGACGAGGCCGGAAAACCCGCGGCGCCGATTTGCGCGAACCTGATCGTGCATCGCTCCAACGCGCGGTTGGAACAGGATCTGCAGGTGCTGTTGCGGCACAAACCGGAGATGGTCATCACGTCGGTCGGATCGCCGGCGCCGGTGTTGCAGCCGTTGCACGATGCCGGCGCGATCGTGTTCGCCGACGTTGCTTCGATCCGCCACGCCGAGCGCGCGGTGGCGGCTGGTGCCGACGGGCTGGTCCTGCTGACGGCCGGCGCCGGCGGCCAGACCGGCTGGCTCAACCCGTTCGTGTTCGTGCGCGCAGTCCGGGCGTTCTTCGACGGCCCGCAGGTGCTTGCGGGCGGCATCAGCGACGGCCACGCACTTCGGGCAGCGCAGGCGCTCGGCTGCGATCTCGCTTACATGGGCACCAAGTTCATCGCCACCCGCGAAAGCATGGCGGATCCCAGATACAAGGAGATGCTAGTCGCGAGCAGCGCCGACGATATTTTGCTGACCACGGCTTTCACCGGACTGCAAACCAACATGCTGCGGCCCTCAATCGAAGCCGCCGGCCTCGACCCCGACGATCTGCCGGCGCGCGGCGCCATCGACATTGCCAAGGACATCGACATCGGCGCCCGCGAAAACCGTCCGAAACGCTGGAAAGACATCTGGAGCGCGGGGCATTCCACGTCGGGTGTTGCCGAGGTGCTGTCTGTCGACGAGATGATCGCGCGCACTTTGGCGGAGTATCGGGCGGCCGCTGCACGAGTCGTGCTCGAATAGACCGGAGTAGAGAAATCTTTAAACTTGCAGGATAGTATCAAAAATGGTACATATGTGACCGGCCGATGAAGCGACTGCCTGCATTTTTCTATGCTTGCCTTCCGGCCGTGAGCCGGTTCGCGAATGGCTGAAGGACCTATCCGTCGATGACCGCAAGATCGTCGGCGAGGATATCAAGGATGTTGAGTTCGCATGGCCGATTGGTATGCCGCTTTGCCGTTCGCTAGGCAGCGGGTTGTGGGAAGTTCGCAGTACGTTGACGCAAGGGCGTATCGCACGGGTGCTGTTTTGCGAACATGAAGGCAAGATGTTGTTGCTGCACGCCTTCATCAAGAAGACGCAGAAGACACCGGCGAACGATCTGGAATTGGCTATCAAGCGCAAGAGAGAGATCGAATGAAGAAGGCTGGAAAGCGCGCGAAAGGAAAAGTCGGATCATCGTTCGATGATTTCCTGAAAGAGGATGGAATCTATGAAGGCGTGACCGCGCGGGCGATTAAGCGCGTGCTGGCGCGGCAGCTCGGTGAGTTGATGCAACGCGATGAAATTTCCAAAACCGAGCTTGCGGCGCGTATGAAGACCAGCCGGGCTCAGCTCGATCGTTTGCTTGATCCCGAGAACGAGTCGGTGACGCTTGGTACGCTCGCGCGAGCTGCGCAGGCGGTTGGGCGGCATCTGCGTATGGAACTGGTTTGATCGCCCGGTCCCGGCTACGCCAAGGCTGCGCCGAGTCTTTCCCATGCTGCTCGCCGGAGCTTTGGCAGAGGTGGCAAGCGGAGCGACGACGTGCGGTGGGAGGCTTGGCGGATGCTTCCGACGGGCAAAGCCGAACAACCGCATTTTTTGAGATGACCCCCTGTACGCGGACATGGCGCGGACAATGCCAAAATCGGCGCAAATGACCCGGACGTGCCAATTCGTTCAAAAGCTGATGAATGCAAAGATGTTCTATAAACCGCCAGATGATATTGCTATTCCGTAATCGGGCCGGGTCCATGCTATTGCGATCGAAATTGATGGTTGTTGCCGGTGCGGTTGCCGCTGCTGCTGCCTATGGCGAGTTCATCCTCGATATCCGTACCCCGCGTGCCTCGCTGATCGAGCTTCACGCCATCACCTCTAGCGTCTCAATCCTGATGGCGGATTATTATCAAGCCATCGAAACCATGAAGAAAAAATATGGGGTCGACGCTGAGACCGCCCTCGAGACCCGGCCTCCTCGGCTGATTACCCGCCTAGGGGGCAAGGTCGTGGAGGAGAACAGAGCGCCCGGCCAATTTTCTGATGCGAGGGGAGTGTTCGTCATAGGTCCACCTGGACGCGTCGAAAGTACCTTTCCGTTCGAGATTGATCCGCGCAAGGCACCGGACTTAGGCACTGTAGGAAGGCCCGGTGCTGAATATTTGAAGAGCCGGTTCGAAACAGAACTCCCAGCTAGATATCTTGAGTTCGATGATCGCGACGCGGTGACGGATAGGTGCATAACGATCTCTACCGCCGACACAGGCTGGCTTGGCAGGCAGCTTCAGTTTCAGAGCGGCACATTCTGTTTGGTATTATGGAAGGGTACCTCACCGGCCTCGACGCTCATCGGCGTAGCGCTGGGCGATGGCGACCCCTGGATGCGGCCGTTCAACCGCCGCATTTGCCGCTGGCTCACAACCGTTGCAATCGCGCGTCTGGCTGCAATCGACGGTAAGCCGCCGCCCAACTATGCTGCCTGCGTGCTAGTCGATCGGCCCAACCGCTCGGGAGCGGCCGAAACGTTGCAAGTGCATGTTTACGAAGTGGGTCGCGACGCCACCTTAGCGTACGTGAATTGAGCTGTTTCAACGTCACACGCAATACGAAATAGCGTCTTCGGGGCGTGTCGGCGGTCGAGGCCCCGCAGGCTCTGGCTGCACTTCTCGGGCCTCGCGCGATGCCCGATTTGAGTCCGGAATGCACACCAAAGCGGACGTCCACCAGCCACTCAGGATTTATGGGTCCATGCCGCAATTGAAGCCGCGCTAATTCGCCACGAAGTACTAGTCCTCGCCATAGCGCGCGAGCTGGCTCGGCGGCTTGTCCTCGAACTCGAAGAATTTGGCGGGATCGCCGCCCGCCGGGACATGCAGGAAGCCGGTAATGCCGGCCTGGCGCTACCGGATAATCCGCCCCAGAACGCGCGCGGCCTGATCGATCTCCGCTTCATTCCACGCCGCAAAACCCAGAAACAATCCCTGCTCCCTGGTCTTGTGGAAAAACAAACTCGACAGCGGGCGGCTGATGACGCCGGCATCGCGAAGCCGGGCCGCGAGACGCTGGTCATTCACAGACGTGCGACACCGCGCCAGCAGTTGCATGCCACCGGCCGGGACCTCGATGGTGAGCCGGTCGCCGGCTTCGGTGGCGAGGGCCTGCAGCATCCGGTCGCGCCGCGTCTTGTAGAGCCGCGTCATTCGGCGCAGATGCGCGAGGTAGGCGCCTGAAGTGATGAACTCGGCCAACGCATCCTGCGTCGTGAGCGGCGTCAACAGTCCCATGTGGCGTTGCGCCAGTTCGAACGTGTCAACCAGCGCTTCGGGCACCACGACATAGCCGAGGCGAATGTCGGCGTAGGTCGATTTCGAGAAGGTGCCGAGATAGAAGGTGCGGCTTGCAGGGGCGAGCCCCTGCAGCGCGGCGACCGGGCGCGCCTCATAATGAAATTCGCCGTCATAGTCGTCTTCGACGATCGAGGCTCCCACGGTATCGGCGTAGCGGACGACGGCGTAACGAAGATCAACCGCGGCGCATGTTTGCGCGCGGGGATGGTAATGCCGTGTTCGTCGAGCGGGATCGCGGCGACGACGGCGCCGGCCGCCTGCAACGCGACATGGGCGCCGCCATAACCGGGGCTTTCGATCCAGGCATGGTCGCCACGCCCGAGCAGCGCGTTGGCGACCATGGCAAGCCCGGCTTGCGCGGTCGGCACGATCAGGATCTGACAGGGTTTGGCCTTGATGCCGCGGTGAACGGCAAGATGCGCCAGCAAGGCTTCCTGCAACGGCGGATGGTTGATGGCCCGGTCCCGGCGGGACAGCGCGTTGCGTGCGGCGCGCCGCAGGCAACGGCTCCACAGATCGTGCGGAAACTCGCGTTCGTCGGCGAGCCCGGGCTGGAACGGCCGCGGCCGCGCGTAAACCGGCGGCCAGCTCGCCCGCTGCAGTCCGCGCGCCCATGACGACAACGGTAGCCGCTCGGCCGGCAGGCGGCTGCCTTTGGACGCCGCTTTGCCACCATCGAGCGACAGACCTTCGGCGACCTGCGGCCTACGTCCGGCGGAAAGGCTGACATAGCCTTCGGCCGCGAGTTGCTCGATCGCAAACGAGACGGTGTTGCGCGACACCTCGAGCGCCTGTGCCAGTTGCCGGCTCGAGGGCAGGCGCTGGCCCGGCGCCAGGCGTCCGCCGGTGATGAGCAGGCGCAACTGGTCCGTAAGCTGGCGCATTAGCGTCTCGGTGCCGTCGCGCACGAGATGCAGCATTCCCGGCAACAAGTCGTCCATAACTGGCCTCACTATTCTTTTCGAGCTGGTTCTTTTGTTAGGGCCAGTTTGGGCGCTACGCAATCCGGGTCAGGACGGTAAAGGACGTTGAACGCGATATGAGCGGTGGACTTTCAACCCGCAATGCTGTGGGCCTGCTTGCTTTGGTCGTGTTCGCCTGGGGCACCAACTGGCCGGTGACGAAGCTGATCGTGCACGACGTGCCGCCGCTATGGTCGACCGCGATCCGCTGCATGATCGCGGCCGCGGCACTCGCACCGTTGTTATGGGCGCAAGGCGATTTCATCATCCCGAAGCGCGGCGACATGCCGGTGGTGCTCTGCACCTCGATCCTGCACATGGTGGCGTTTTCCGCGCTGGTCGCGGCCGGGCTGCAATTCGTGCCGGCGGGCAGGGCCATCGTGCTCGGCTACACGACGCCGATCTGGGTCGCGATCGGGGCTTCGATCTTCCTGTCGGAAGCGATCACCGCCAGGCGTGCGATCGGCATCGGCTTCGGTCTTGCGGGTCTTGCCGTGATCTTCAATCCGGCGACGTTGAACTGGAGCGATCATGACGCGCTATACGGCAGCGGCCTGATCCTGATCGCGGCGTTCTGCTGGGCCGCCAACATCGTCTACGTCCGGGCGCACCGGTGGATTTCGACGCCGTTTCAACTGGTGTTCTGGCAGGTACTGCTCGCGGCCGCGTTGCTGTCTGTCATCGCAGGGTTTGCCGAAGGTGCGCCGCATATCGCCTGGACGCCGCGCCTCGCGGCGCTGATGCTCCACAGCGGGATCGTCTGCACCGCGTTCGCGAATTGGGCGATGACGATGGTCAACCGCAGCCTGCCGGCCGTCACCACGTCGCTGTGCCTGTTGGCGACGCCGCTGCTCGGGATCGTCAGCGCGACCGTATTCCTGGGTGAGCCGCTGGAGCCGTCGCTGTTCCTGGCCATGACGCTGATCATCGGCGGTATCGCGCTTGGCGCGGTCGGCGGCGGCAGTTCGCGTGAGGTCGCGCATGCGAAGCCCTAGTTGGCGCATATGATCACCGCAACGAAGAAATATGCCGAAGGTTATTGGTGCATACCGTCGAAAGACGGGCTCCGTATAAGGCTCAGTGAACTTCAACAGCGCCGAATATGTGCATCGCCAGTCAGATACCCGAGATAACGGCTCGGCAAGTGCCGCTCGGAAGCCTATAGTTGGTGAACGACGCACAAAGCAAGGATGCCGCCATGCTCGCAAGTGACCGTCGGAGATTTTTACGAAATTCCGCCGCAACCGCGCTTTCGCTCGCCGTGCCCACCGACTTGTTCGCGCAGGCAGCGTCGGTCTCGGCGCCCGGCAGTGCAACGTGGGATTCTGGCGGCTTGCGCCATCTGTTGCCCACGGTCAGCGACACGAGAATGCTGATCAAAGCGTCCTTCAGCATGCCGCTGACGGACGCCCCGACACTGAGTATCGATGGCACATCGGTGCGCGGGCGCATGGGGGATACGCGTGGCGAACATTGGCACTTTTACGCAACCGGCCTGCGGCCTCAACACCGATACACACTGGCGCTGGCCGACGCCAAGGGTCGCCCGTTGTGCGAATCCTGGCAGCTCGCGACCTTCCCCGGTCCCGACGAGCAGCCAGAGCGATTTCGTCTTCTGATTTACACCTGCGGCGGCGGTCATGAGGTGCACAAATTTCTTCCGACCGTCGCGCGCAATCGGCTGTTGCGGCGTGCACTCAGCTTTCAGCCCGATGCGGTAGTCGCCAACGGCGATCAGGTGTACTGGGACCTGCTGGCTCCGGTAGGCGGACAAATTTTCCAGACCCCCGAGGCGGTCAAGCTGGCCGGGACGTTTGACAGATCCGCGATCGTACTGGGAGGCGATAACGAGACCGTCCTGAAGCGCGCCGCAGGACCGCAGATCGTCCCGGTGTATGGCACCGACTTCCGGTCGACGCCGGTGTTCTTCCTGCAGGACGACCATGACTACTTCGACAACGACGAGGCGACGGACGACATCGTCACCTTCCCGCCGTCGTCGTTCATGCTGCAGCTCGCGCGTGCCACCCAGGGTATGTACTATCCGGAATTCCTGCCGGATGTCGCGCGCCCGCTCGGCTTGCCGTTCTCGTCGGCGGGCGATCGGGTGTGGGGCGTATCGGAAAGCTTCGGTACCATTCGCTACGGCAGGCTGGCCGAAGTCCTGATGTACGATGTCCGCCGCACGCTGACGCTGGCGGGTCCGAGTGCCGTCTATCTCGATCCCGAGGTCGAGAAGTGGCTGAAGGCGCGCACCGCGGCCACAGACGTGACCCATTTGGTGCACGTGCCTTCAAACCCGCCGGGCTGGACCGCGGGCAAGTGGGGTGAATGGTACCCGGACGTGCTCGGACCCGATGGCAAGCTGACAGACCGGATTCCCAAACCGTACTGGCAGCCGGGCTGGCTCAAGCAACACGATCGGCTAATCGCTGCGATGGCCGCGGCGCGAAACCGCGCGCCGCTCGTGATCAGCGGCGACCTGCACGCGATCGGCATCGGACGCATGCTGCGCAGCGGCGCGATCGATCTCAAGGCCAACCCGATCACCACGGTATTGTCGGGTCCTGTCGGATCGCGGCCCACCCCGCTTGGCTGGCCGTCCGGGCGGCGCGGCACCGGCGCATTGCCGCCTGCGCATCTCGATATGGATGAGCAGATCAAGCCGATCGAACAGCACGGCTTCACGCTGGTCGATTTCACGTCGGACAAGATGCTGCTGCGAATGTTCAAGTGGGACTGGAGGACCCAGGCCGTCGAAGCGATGGACACCCTCGAACCGTTTCACACAGCCGAACTGGTGCGGCCGGCCTAGTCTGCTGCTGACCTTACCGGCGGGGTCACGCTCCGTGTGGGACCACGCTAATTCGCCACGAAGTACCAGTCCTTGTCGTAGCGCACGAGCCGGCTTGGTGGCTTGTCGTCGAACTCGAAGAAATCCTCAGGCTTGGCGCCTGCG
>WNFM01332143.1_pt1 | contig 14548 bp, 16 predicted proteins | sample 5400271 | NCBI WGS metagenome assembly WNFM01 (sample SAMN13153352, study PRJNA577476) | soil metagenome | isolation source: 60 cm saprolite on Douglas fir-dominated hillslope | place: USA:California | collected 2013-09-17 | reverse complement strand
CTCGCACCGGACCGCACATCACCAGAATCAGGTGACAGCCGCTCACCCTGACGGCCACTACCGTCGGGCGCGTCCGTTTCTCTACGAGAAGGTGCCGCTCCCATGACCAGTGCCCCCGTCCGCGACCCGCTCGCCGACCATCTCCTCACGCCACAAAGCGCGGCGCTCCTGTTCATCGACTACCAGCCCTCACAGCTGGCTGGGGCCCGCTCGATGGACCGGGCGCTGCTGGTCAAGAACGCCGTCTCGACGGTCAAGACCATCAAGACCTTCGAAGTCCTGGTCCTGCACTCCACCGTCAACGTCGCAACCGGCCGGGAACAACCAACCCCTCCCCGACCTCGCCGGCCGTCTATCAACTGGACTACCTCCCAAGCCAGCAGGAGGTTCTGGCGATCGCCGAGAAGTGGCGACCCTGCCGCAGCCTGGCGACCAGCTACCTGTTTTCCGCCGCCTTCGAACCCGCCGAGGCACCACCGGTCGCCCGGCACGGTAGCGCTTAACATGAACGACGGCTGCACGCATCTGGACCGGATCCACGATGTCACGCCCTCGTCCTGGGGTTGCGAGGACCGCCTGGCCCAGGGACGCCGGGACTGGGTGCATCTGCGGGTCTGCCAGGAATGCGGTCACGCCGGACGCTGTGACAACTCTCCGGTCAGGCATACGACCGCGCACTTCCACGTGGCCGGGCACCCGGTTGTACGGTGGTACGAACCGGGGGAGGACTGGTATTGGTGCTATCTCGACCGGCTTGTGTTCGGACTCGAGGGTGCCCGGCGGCACCGTCGCACCCGTGAGGGATTGGGCCGTACCGATGTCGATGTTTGACTACGACGCCCGGCCGGTGACTCCGTTGCCCGTCCTGGTCGGCACAACGGCCTCCCGGGGCGCGTACGCGATCCGTGATTTCCTGAGCCGCAATGGTTACCCGTTCGAGTGGGTCGATGCCGGCCAGCCCGATGCGGTGCGGGCGGTCCTGGGTGTCGCCGAGGTGGAGCCGTCGGCGCTGCCGCTGTGCATCCTGCCGGACGGGTCGCGGCTGGTATCTGCGACGGTGGAGCAGGTCGCCGCGGGTCTTGGCATGGTCGCGGCCCCGGCGCTGTCGGAATACGACCTGACGGTCGTCGGAGCGGGGCCGGCCGGCCTGGCCGCCGCGGTCAACGCGGCATCCGAGGGCCTGCGCACTGTCGTGGTCGAGGCGGTGGCGCCGGGCGGCCAGGCCGGCACCACGTCGATGATCGAGAACCTGCTGGGTTTTCCCAACGGCATCAGCGGCAGCGAGCTGGCGACGCGGGCGGTGGTGCAGGCGCGCCGGTTCGGTGCCGAATTGCTGCTGGCCAGGCCTCTGGTCGACGTGTCGGCCGACGGGCCGGGTTACGTCGCCGGGCTGTCTGACGGCACGCTGGTGCGCGGGCGGGCGGTGCTGTTCGCCAGTGGGGTTGAGTGGCGCCGCCTGGAGGTGCCCGGGATCGATGACCTGCTCGGCGCGGGGGTCTACTACGGGGCCGGGCCGAGCGAGGCGCTTGCGTGCACGGGTTCCCGGGTCGTCGTGGTGGGGGGCGGCAACTCGGCGGGCCAGGCGGTTGTCCGGTTCTCCCGGTACGCCGGGCAGGTCACGTTGCTGGTCCGCGGCCGCGACCTCGGCGTGTCGATGTCGCAGTACCTCATCGATCGCCTGTCGGCTATCCCGAATGTTGAGGTGCGGGTGCGCACGCAGGTGGCGGGCCTGGAGGCCGATGACCGACTCCGGGCGGTCATCGTGCGCTCCGGGGACAGCACCGAACCGGTGCGGTTGCCGGCGGATGCCTTGTTCATCTGCATCGGCGGCCCCCCCCGCACCGACGGCGCGGGGGGGATCGGGCTCGCCGCCAACACCGCCGGGTACCTGGTGACCGGCAGCGATGCCGCCAGTGACCCGGGCGGCAGCTGGCCGCTCGACACGGAGCCGCTGCCGCTGGAGACCAACCGGCCCGGAGTGTTCGCCGCAGGGGATGTGCGCTGCGGGTCGGTCAAACGTTGCGCAGCGGCCATCGGCGAGGGATCGATGGCGGTGGCGCTGGTCCACCGTCGGCTGGCGGAGGCGGGCGGTGCCTGAGCCGCCCTCGGCCGCGAGTCCGGACACTGCGGTGTCACCGGAGTTCGCCGAGCTCGCCTCCGGCGAGCGGATCGCCACAGCCGCAGCGGCACTGGAACACAACGGCATCCGGTCGCTGCTTGCCGACACAGGCGCCGACGCGAGGGACCTGGTCGGCTCCCTCCTCGCCGACGGCGCCGAGGTGTACAACAACACCTCCCAGACCCTCGAAGCCACCGGCGTCGCCGACGAAATCGAACGGTCCGGCCGCTACCAGCCACTCCGGCTGCGGCTGTACCGGATGGACCGGGAAATGCAGCGGCGCGAGATGCGCGCCCTGGCCGCCTCGCCCGACTACGTCGTCGGCAGCGTACACGCGCTGACCGAAGGCGGGTCGCTGCTCATCGCGTCCGCCAGCGGCAGCCAGCTGGGCCCGCTCGTGTCGGGGGCGGGACATGTGATCCTCGTCATCGGGGCCCAGAAGATCGTCAGCGACGTTGCAGCCGGGATGCGGCGGATCTACGAATACTGCTACCCGCTCGAGGATGCCCGGGCCCGGCGAGCCTACGGAGTGCCCAGCGGGGTGAACAACATCCTCATCATCAACAAGGTGATGACCGCCGGCCGGGTCACCGCGATCATCGTCAACGAACGCCTCGGCTTCTGATCAGTCTGAAGTGGGCAGTGCCGGCAGCAAGGTGCGCGGGTCGTAGCCGCCGCGGTGAACGACGCCGTCGATGAACAGGGTCGGCGTGCCGAGCACCTGGCCCGAGGCCAGGCCGCTGTCGACGTCGCGGCGGATCCGGTCCGCCACCGCGATGCTGGCCCGGTCGCAGTCGAATGCCCCGACGTCCAGGCCGATCTGGGCGGCGTACCCGCGCAGGTCGCCGTCCTCGTGTCTAGTCCCGCAGCCGCTACCCGGTCACCTGGGCGGATCCGGTCATGCCGCGCCCGGCCGCCCGCGCATCGCGCGCGTTCGCGGCCCTGGCTCCTCCTGAACCAGGCCGAGGTCTCAGGCATCAGGTCGCCTCACCGGCTGGTCATGCCGGTCACATCCCGACGGTATTGTGCCCGCGGTCGGCGGGCTGGGCGGCCCGGGTGGTGAGGGCTGTCCTGGCAGCTGCCAGCGCCGATGTGATCAACTGGCCGGCGTGGCCGAAGTCGGTGGGCGGGATGTGCCCGGAGTTGGCGGGCAGCACGATCAGCTCGGCGGCCGGGGCGTAGCGGGCGAGGTCATCGTGCAGGCGGGCGTTGGTGAGCAGGGTGACCGCGTGTACCGCGGCGGCGAGCGCGCTGCGGGGCGGGCGCGGCAGGCCGCGGTCGCCGGGGTCTTGGGTGGGCAGCACGTAGATGCGCTGGGCGCCGAGTGCGAGGGCGTGCGAGACCGGGGTGTTGTCCGCGATCCCGCCGTCGGCGAGCAGCCGCCCGCGCCAGCGGATTGGCGGCAGCACCCCGGGGATGGCCGCGGCGGCGAGTACCGCGTCGACCGCGGGGCCGTCGGACAGGCGCACCTCGTTCCCGGACAGCAGGTCGAAGGCGACCAGGTGCAGCGGGATGCTTGCGTGCTCCAGCCACTGGAACTGCAGGTGCCGGGTGGCGAGCCGGCGCAGCCCCCGGCCGGGGAACAGGTGACCGCGCCGGCCTGCCAGGCCGCCGATCAGCGTGGCCGGGCCGAGCGGAAGGATGTCGTTCCTGCGCAGCCCGCGCCAGATGGCCGCCAGTTGTTCGGCGGTGACCACGGTGGCGGGCCGGGAGGCCAGGAACGCGGCGTTCAGGGCGCCGGCCGAGGTGCCGACCAGCAGGTCGGGCGCGATGCCGCGCTCGTAGAGGGCGTGCACCATCCCGGCCTGCATGGCGCCCAGGGCGGCGCCGCCTGCCAGCACGAACGCGGTGCGCGGCGCCCCGGCCGGGCTGCGGCCGGCCGCCGCGCGGGCGGGGGTCGTGGTAGCGTTCACCGGCGGTCAGCTCCAGCCAGCTCGGTCCGCCCGGCCTTCAGCTTCCTGGCCGAGGCCGGGCCGTTCGGGCTTTTGTGCCGGCGGCCGGGCGCGGCCGCCCTGCACGATGGCGATGAGCGGGGCGAGGACCACGCCGAGCAGGGCGCCGATGGCTGCGGCCACGATGGTGATCGCCTTCACACTCAGGGCGGCCGCGTGCCGGATGCGGTCCTCTACCGAGGACAGGCTCCCAGGCGGGCAGGCCCTGGCCGGTTGCGCCGGGCAGGTCCGACAGATCCGTTTGGCCGCCTGGATCTGACGCAGCGCGGGCCCGGTCGTGTCTATCGGGGAAGAACAGGTCCGGATCGACGTCGCGGCAGGCGGCGTCCTCGCCAGTTCGCGCCCACGGTCATCGCGCCGGGTCAACGCGGTGGGCATCACAGGACGATGCGCAGGGCGAGCCGCGGGGGGCAGCCGCGCCGAACCAGCCTGGCGATCTGATGCCAGGCTGGTGCGGTCGGCGTAGATCTCGGCCAGCGTCCCGGGGATGCCGAGATGCGTGAGCTGCGACACGCGCCAGTTGTGCACGGACCGCTCGTCGTGGCCCATGGTCTTCTGGCCGGTAATGGCCGGTTCCATCGCTCCTCCCTTCAGCGGGGCGGGTTAGCGCCGGACGGTGCAGGGGGCCGTGCTGCCGTTCGGAGATGCGGACAACTTCCACCGGGCCCGACAGCGTCGCGTCCGGCATGCGCACGTCGAGTTCCGCGTCGGACACGCTGAACTGGCCGGCCTTGTACGTGACGGACTGCGCGTTGTACTTGCCCGCCGTGACGTCGGTGATGGACAGCTGGGATATACCGGAGGCGACGAGTTGCACCTGGTAGCCGTACTCGTGCCTGCCGGAGGAGAGGTGGCCCCCGGTGTACCACCAGTCCTCGGCGGCGTTCGGGTGCGCGGCCTGGTCGGCTGGCACGTGTACTAAGGTCGGGAACTCGGTAGCAGCGGCCGGCTTACCCGAATTGACGAGTGATGAGGGGGACACGGATATTCCTTCTCTCGGGGAGTGATGGGTATGCCGCAGGGCACCGCCTAGGCGGCCTGCTCCAGCGGCCCGGTCTTTTACGGGCCGTCCGCTGTAGGCCCCGCGCCGCCGGTGTTGAACCGGTACTGGAGCTGACGCTATGGTCCGGCTCCGGGCGGCGGCCTTCTGCCGCTGGAATAGCAGCTCGTGCATGTCCCAGAACCGGCCCTGCCGGGCAGCAGCCTTGGCCGCGGCCGCCGCGGCGAGGGCGTGCGGGTGCTGGGTCCATGAAGCCATCGTCGGGCGCTGGCAGGTGAATCCCCATCACCAGGATCAGGTGACCGTGCTACCGCGCGGGGCCCGCCGCCAGCAGCCGCAGCTCTCGCGCGCGCTGCACCGCCGAGGAGCGATCACGGGCCTGAAGCTTGGCGTAGATGTTCCGGACATGGTGTTGACCGTCTTCACCGACACGGACAGCTCGCTGGCGATCACGCCGGCGCGTCCTCGCTGTTCGGGAGCAACGTGGTCCGCATCGGGCACGCCAGAAGTGCTGGGCACCTGTCTTGGCGCCTGCCCCGGACGTCCCGCCGTCGACACAGTCCTCTCGGTTTCAGGCCTGCGTAAGTCCGGTCTAGCGGCGCGAATCACCGTGATCCGGTGACGACCTTTAACCCGAATGGCGGCGAGCCTGGGCCTGTCGCGAAGGCTCGCGCGACCGCCAGGGGACGTGCCCCGAGATTCCAGGGAGATACCGTGACCTCACCAGCCTCCGGCGCCCCGCAGTCGGCGCTGGGCCCGGCCCTCAACGACCAGGGGTATTACGTCGGGCGGGTCGAGCGGAACCTGTACTACGTCACCGACGGGGTGTACCAGTCCGCGTTCTTGACCACCCGCGACGGCGTGGTGCTGTTCGACGCGTCAGGTACGACCCGGACCGGACCGGCTGCGCAGCTGCTGCTCTGCGGGCAGACGCCGGGATCACCTACCTAATCGGCGACCTCGCCAGCACTGCTGTCTAACCGTGGTTGTCCAGCGCGACCCGGGAAAGGGGCATCAGCCATTTCCACGACCATAGCCCCCGGAGCCGCCGGCTCGGGCGCGGCGCCTGCCCGCGAACAGGCCGCGGCAGCCTCGGCTGCCCGGGCCGGCCGGGCCCGGGGATCGGTGCCGCGCCCAGGCAACCACGTCATCGTCGTGTTCGGGGCGGCCGGCGACCTGGCCCACCACCGCAAGGTGCTGCCGGGACTGTTCCATCTAGCGACAGCCGGGCTAATGCCCGACCGGTACCAGATCATCGGCGTATCACCACAGGACATGACTGGGGAGCAATTCCGGGAGCTGGCCCGCCAGGCGATCGCCGAATTCGGGACCGCCAAGCCCACGGGAGCGGCCTGGCAGGCGCTCCAGCGCCGGCTCTCATTCGCCAGCGCGGACCCAGCCCGTACCCTCTCCCTGGTCGGGGCCATCGCGGCCGCGGAGCGGCAGGTCGGCGGCTCGATCGGGCTGGCGATCCTGGGCACCGTGGCCTGGGACCGTCGTGGCCAACACCGCCCGCAACTCGGCTGCCGCCGCCGCAGCCGCCGCCAAGGCGGGCCACCCGCTGGCGGGCACCGCCACGCAGGTCAAGACGGCGATCTACGACCACGCGCTGTCGGTCGGCTTCGGCCGCGGGTTCGAGGTATCAGCAGGGATCATGCTGATCGCCCTCATCATCACGATCGCCGCCGTCCGGGTCAGGCGCGCCGACCTGGCCGGCGCCCAGACCAAGCCGGGCACCCCGGCCGCGGACGAAGCGAGCGCCGAGATGGCGGAGGCCGGGAAATCCGGCCGGGCCGGGCCCCGCGGCTGATGACCTGAGGGGAGTAACGGACGTGTCCTCATCGCCTGATACGCCGAAGCCGGATCGCAGGGCCGAGCTGGGTCGCCCGCGATGAGCACCGCCCCCTGGCAGGGACGCCGGCTGCCGATCCCGGCGGCCTGGCCGGTGCGCTCCAGCCCGGCAGCCCGCCCGTGGGCGATTATTTCGGCCGGCCTGGCGCCGATCATGCTGACCGGGGCCTACCTCATTGCCGGCATCCTCCAGCCGGCGTCCTACAGCCCGGTGCGCACGACCATCAGCGCGATGGCCGGACACGCCGGAACCGACCGGTGGGTCATGACCGGCGGTATTGTCCTGACCGGCGGCTGCTACCTCGTCACCGCCGCGGGCCTGACCGGTGTCCGGGCGTCCGCCCGTGCCCTGCTGTTCGTGGCGGGCATGGCCGGCATCGGCATCGCCGCATCCCCCGAAACCGCCCGCGGCGCGACCCCGCGGCACCTCGCCTGGACCGTGCTCGGCGCGGTCACGATCGCCGTGTGGCCCGCCTTCGCCGCCCGGCGCGCCTCACCGCGGCCGCTGATCCTGGGCTGCTCGGCTGGCTGCTCGCCGAAACCCGCGACGGCAGCGTCCTGGGCCTGGCCGAGCGGCTGACGTCATCGATCCAGACCTGCTGGCCGTTCATCGTCGGCGTCGCCCTGCGCCGCACCCGGCGCCCCCGTGCCGGCCTGGCCACCGGCGGGAGCGGCGGGGTGAAGGACGGGGTCGCCGCGCTAGGGCCCGCGGCCGCAGGCAGGACCGGTGATGGCAGCCCGCCTGGAGGCGCCGCGGGCGGGCGCCTGGCCTGTGACCGTCACGGCTCCGGCACGCCGGGCTGGCCTCGGCCAGCCACTTCCTGCTGGATCCAGCCGCCGTCGACAGTTCCGGCATCCAGAAGATCATGAGCCGGGAGGTGCGTGAAGATGTCAGCCTTAGCCGGCCTGAACCCGCCGCAAGCGCGCGAGCCGGGGCTTGATCCTCAGCCCGGGCTTGACCGGCGGCGGATCGCGGCGTGGTACGCGGTGTTCGCTGGCTACGCCGCGCTGCTGGCGGTGTTCAGCAGGCACGCGGACCAGTCCTGGGGGATCTGGGCGTCGGGTGGCCACCTGCTGGCCGCGATCACCGCGGTGTCGTACCGCCGCTCGCGCGGGCGGGACGCGGCGCTGCTGATCGGCGCGGCCGGCGCCCTGGCGGCCCCGCTGACCCGTGGGAATCACCGACCCGCCGGTGCTGGCGCTGTTCTGCGTAGCCCTGGCGTGCCTGGGTGCGGGGCCGGCCGCGACGGGTGCCGCCCCGCGGGCCGCTGGGCTCCGCTGGCTGGTGAGCCCGCACCGGATCCGGCCATCACGATCGACGGGGACGGCCCTGGCGACCGGGATCGCGTGTGCCATGAAAATCACCGCATGGCCGGCCCTGCCGGTGATCGCGGTGATGATCGCTGCACGGGACGGCAGGCGGGCGGCATGGCCTTTCGTTGCCACATCGGCGGTCACCGCAGCTGCCGCCATCGCGGCGGCCGCCCCGGCGGCCCTCGCCAAGCCCTCGGTCTTCCTGCACAACATCGTCCTGTATCCGCTCGGCCTGACCCGGCACCTCACGCCGGCCGGCCGACGACCGCCCCGTCGCCTGGCACCTTGCCGCCGGCCTCTGCGTCATGTTCATCCTCGCGCCCGCCACCCGGTGGGGATATTTCGCCTACCCTCTCGGCCTGCTCGGCTGGCTGGGCCTCACCGGGCGCGACCGCCTCACCTGGCTGGCCCCCGCCGTGGCCACGCTGACGTCGGCCATGGCCGGGCTTGTGGCGTCGCCGGGAACGAACGGAACAGCCACCGCCCTCGTACGCCCGGGAGCGATCGGGGCGACGGCGTTCCAGCCCTGGCAGCGCTCACCGGACCAGCCCGCACCGCACGGGCTGCTGGCCAAGGTCCGCGACCCCGGGGCTCTGCCTCATCTCCGTCCGCCGGCTGGGCTGGGCCCGAAGCGGGACGGGGCGAACAGACACAGCCCGGAGCCGGGAGCCGAAGGCCCCGGCCACAGCCTGCTCCGCATCCTGCGGGTGCCCGAAACCAGGAGACACCGATGGCACTGACAGATCCGTGGTCCGGGGAGGACGACGACACCGGCTACGACTACTACGACACGCCGTCCGGCAACATCTGGCGCCCCGGCGCCGAGCCCGGGCAGCCCTCCGGCGACGAACCCGGGCGGCCGGACACCGGACCGTATGAAGTGATCCACCTCGGCGGCCAGGCCGCCGTCGTGGCGCTCGTTACCGATTTCCTGCGGCTGCGCGCGCTGGAGCTCCACGCGTTCGCCGAGGAGCTGAATGACGCCGAGGATGCCGCTTCTCTTCCCTTCCCTGATCGTCCGCACGTGGCATCACCGCCCCGGGCGCGGACCCGTACGCCCTGACAAGGAGACCCATGAGCACTACACAGCCCCCGGCCGGGCGTGCCACGAAGAGCGGCGAGGGCGCGGCCCGGGTGGCGCAGAGCGCCCTGCTGCGCGAGGTCCCGGCCGCTGTCGCCGCGGGGCGGCTGGCCACGCGCTACGTCTCGGCCGCGGCCGAGACGCGGGTGGGCGGGGACCTGCTCGAGATCGTCTCCGACGGGGGGCGCCCGCGCTGGCTCATCGGACACACGCGCGGCAAAGGACTGCCGACGGTGCGGCTGGCCAGTGTCGCGATGACCAGCTTCCGGGACGCCTGCGCCCAGCCCGGCCTGTCGCTGCCAGAGATCGCCCGGGTCGTGGACCGGTCAGTGACGCGGGCCGCAGAAGACGAGGACTTCGTCAGCGCCGTGTTCGCCGAATTCGACCCGCGCGGCTGGCTGCAGCTCGTCACCTGCGGGCACCCGCCGCCGCTGCGGCTGACCGGCGACGGCGACCTGCAGGCACTGACCCCCGCCGCGTACGCGACACCGCTGGGCCTGCACCCCGACATCAGGCCGTCCACGTTCTCGGTGGACGCGGGCGACCGGCTGGTCTTCTACACCGACGGCCTGCTCGAGGCGCGCGACCGGGCGGGCCGCTACTTCCGGCTGGAAGACTGCCTCGACACGCTTCGCCGCACCGACCTGCAGGCAGCCGCCGACGAGCTGCTCGACCGGCTCCTGGCTCATACCGGACGCAGGCTCGACGACGACGTCGCGGTGCTGCTATTCGAAGCGGCCTCCCCGTCGGCCCGGCCAGAAGACGAGCCCGCTGCGGCCCCGGCACCGGCCGGTGACACCTTGCCCGACGGCGATCCCCCGGCCGCCGCCGCGTCTGGTTTCTTGGGCCGCCTCAAGCAGGCCGCCGCGGTGGCCAAGAACGTGGCCGTGCGGGCCGAGGCGGCGTCGAACACCGTGTCCCGCAAGGTCACCGAGGAGGACGCCTGGGACGAGCTGCACGGCGGCGCGGAGCTGCTGACCGAGATCGCGCGCGCCCTTAGCCGTGCACCATCCACCGGGTCCCAGAGGACTTCCGGATGCCTCCGGTACCAGGGGAAAGAGGCCTACGATGCCCGCTGACATGCTCCGCTTGTTCGTCTTTGCGCGGCACGCCGAATCGGTGGCGAACGCCGCCAACGTGCTCAACACCAGCCCGTCCCAGCCCGTCGCGCTGACCGCGCGAGGGCGAACGCAGGCACGCGCCCTCGGCGCGCAACTCGTCGGCCTCCATGTCGATCTCGCAGTCGGCACGCGCCTGCTCCGCACCCAGCAGACTATCGACCTCGCCCTGGACGACCGGCAGGTGCCAACCCTCATCGAACCCGGCTTCGATGAGATCCGCGCCGGGGACCTCGACGGCGCACGCATCGAGGCGTACTGGTCCTGGATGGGCCAGCACACCGCGGGCGACCGCCTGCCCCATGGCGAGAGCATCGACGACGCGCTGCGGCGCTACGCGGGCGCGCTGCGGCGCCTCCTGGCCAGGAAGGAAAAGGTCACGCTCGTCGTCATCCACGAGATCGCGTTGCGCTACATCGCGGCGGCCGCCGCAACCGGCCCCTCACGCCTCAACGACACGGCCTTTCCGAACGCGGCTCCGTATCTCTTCGACGAGCCCGCCGTCCGGCGCGCCGCGGCCAGCCTGGCTGCCGTTGACATTGACCGCCAAGGCTGCCGCGACGGCTGACCCCCGCCATCCAACGTAGCTGGGCCGTTCTCCATGCATTCGCCGTCGCTTGGCTCGGCCAAGCGGCTCGACGTGCAGTGCCAATCATGCCCAGGCCCGGTACCAGCCGCGCCCTCATTGATCCGCCGGTGGCGACCTGGACGACTATCGCTCGACTAGCCCGAACATGCGGAGCCCAGGGTTAGGCCAGGGCCGCCAGCGGCTTGTCGGGCATCCGGCTATCAAGAGCGAGATCCGCCCTGGTCAAGTTCAATGACGACAGCGCCACGGGACGACGCAGTGCCGATGCGGCTACGTATTTCCTCCAACGCGCGTTGCGCCGCGCAGTGGGTTCGTTCTGGCAGGCGGCGCGTGTAACCGCCTTATGCGGATCACCCCGGGGATCTCCTGGAGCTAGAACCTGGACGGCTGCTCCTCCACCGACGAGAACCGGACATCCGGCCCGCGGCGGACCGTCCACCGCGGTGGGCAGTGACCGCTCAGGAAGCATGCGTCTTCCCAGGCTGTTCGGGCGTGGCATGAGCGAGCTTGCCTTCGGGCCGCGCGCGGTGCCGCTGTCCGTGCTGGACCTGGGCCGCCACCCCTCCGAGGCACCCGCCTCCATCTAACCCCTCAGCGGCCCGCCGGGCCCGGGCTGGCCGGGGGAATCCGGCGGCGCCAGCGTTCGGCCCGCCGGCCGGCCAGGATCTGGCGTACCACGTTGCGGCCCGGGATACCAGTGACGCCGCCCCGTGCGTGGCCGAATCCTGCCTGGTACAGGCCGCAGACCGGCGTGCGCAGGTCCGCGAACCCGGCCGCGGACCTGGCGTGGAACATCTGCCCCAGATACGCCTCGACCTCGGCGATGCGGCCGAGTTCGCCGAGATGCTCACTTTCCCCCGCCGGCTGGCTATCGGGCAGCCAGAAACCCGTCCTCGGCCAGAGCCTGGCCGCCTACGTCGGCCACCCCACCTAAAACGCTGACGCCGGCCGGCCCGGCTGCCCTGACCAGCCACGGCCCCGCCGGCCTGTGCCCGGCCACCGCGCGCAGCCCGGCACCGAACCCTTTCGAGCAGGCGCTCAGCACCGCCAAGGCGGCCATCATGATCTACGGGTCCCTGGCGTCCTGCGCGGCCAGGCCGCTCAGCTGGATCCCGGCCGCCGGGTGGCCGGCCTGGCGCACTTTTCAGTGCTATGCGAGGAATGTTCAGACATGCCCAGCTCATGATCGTTGCAGGGCGGCAAAGAAGGCGCGCCATCGCGGGCGACGAGGCCCGAATCTGGCGCAGCTCGCGGGCGCTGTGGTGTCACTAGCCGCGGCACGGGGTCTCGTGGCGGTGCCGGGCACCGCGTGCGTGGTTATCGCGGCCTGCCTGGTTGTCTCGCGCAGCACCGGCAGGCTCGCCAGCGCGGGCGGCAGCGACAGCCCGCCCAGCAGGCGGTAGGCGGTGACGCCGGTGTTGGCGGTGGGCAGCGGCAGGATCAGCGTCAGCGTTCCCGCCCCGGCCAGCGGGGCGATCCGGCGGGTGAACACCATCCCGGTGCTGTAGCCCACGATGAACGCGGCGCCGTTCATCAGGAAGCCGAACCCGGCGAGGGCCGACCAGACGGCCAGCGCGTCGCCGGCCCAGAACAGGGCCATGCCGCCGGGCGCGCCGCGGTGCCGGACCGGACGGGCGAACAGCGCCCGGATGAGCAGCACCGCGCGCAGCGCCACCATGCGCCGCCACCCGCTGAGCCGCTCGTAGGCGTAGACACCCCGGATGCCCGCGGCCAAGGCCGCGGACGTCGGCCGGGGCCAGCCCAGGATCCGGCCCAGGTGCGCCATCACGGCCAGGCTGACGTCGCGGTAAATGGTGATCCCGGCCAGCGCGGCCGCGCACAGCGTTTGCCGGATGAACTGCGCGTGCCCGGCCGCGGCGAGCCGCAGCAGCTCCTCGTGGCATTAGGCCAGGTGGTTGTCCTCGTCGTTGGAGATGACCCGGACCGCCCGGCCGATGTCGGGGCGGTCCCCGGCGTGCCGGCGCAGCGCCCGCATCTGCTCGCTGGCGCGCTGCTCGGTGACCCGGCTGTGCGCCAGGTAGGTGACGATGTCGGCCTCGGTGAGCTGTTCCCCGGGCCGCAGCCTGGTGTGCGCCAGGCTGATGCCGGCGGCCTCCAGCCGCATGGTGTAGTCCGCGTCGGCGGGCACGGGCACCGGCTCCAGGCCGCGCTTGCGCAGCAGCGCGGTGAAGATGCGCCCGTGCTTGTCCTCGTCCGCGCCGTGCCGGGCGATCTTCGCCGCCAGGCCGGCTTGCGAGCCGGGCACCAGCGCGGCGATCTGGCCGTTCTCCCACCCGCCCTGCGCCTCCCCGCTTGCGGCGATGGAGCAGAACAGCCCGAACGCCTCGTCGTTGTCGAAGATCTCCCCGTAGATCGTGCTGGCGGAAAGCATTCCCGGCCTCCTCCGGTCGGCGGCATCGAGTGCGCCCGAAGCTACTGGCCATCGAGGTGAGCGGCTGTTACCCGATTCCGGTGATATTGCGGGCCAGTAGCCGCGGCCGCCAGGCAAGGGTGAGCGGCCACGGCCCGCGTGGCGTGACCCATCCTCAAGATCTAGGCCGGGTCGCTACCGGAAAGTCATTCCCGGGGCATCGCCCAGACCGGCATCGCCGGGGCCGCACGCCCCTGATGGTCGTTCCGCCCGATACCGTGACCGGCCAGGGTCTCGGGGGCAGGCCGGCGAATCACCTGGATCAGGCGAGGATCGCTCACCTTGCCTGGTCACAAGACTGCAAAGGCGATCTCGGCGCCAAACGCCGACGCGGAATCCAATAAGGCGTGTTAGCAAGGGAACGGAGTGTGATTGTCATGGCTGAAGCCACCGTTGCCGGTGGCGGCCAGGACCGACGGCGCTGGGTGCTGCTACGCCCGCCTAAGTTCGAGCACAGGAATGGTGCGGACTCCAGCAGTTTGGCGTGCGTACCCGGCAAAGCCTGGGTAGCGCCGCGCTTGCTCGGCGTAGATGCGGTCGCGTTCGGCACCGGTCAATTCGCGGACGGTCACCTTGTATGTCTCGGTTCCGCGTTCGACAAAGTTGTGGTACCAGTCCGGGCTGGTGGGTGCTCCGGCCTTGGTGGCGAAGACGTAGATGATGTCGGGCTCGGTGTCGTGCGGGAGGTACATCATCGGGGTGACGTACTCCCGCCCGCTTTTGCGGCCGCGGTGATGCGCCAGGACCAGCGGAGCGCCCTCGAAAACCCCGCCGACCTTGCCCTGGTTGGCCCGGAACTCCGCGATGGTCTTCGCGTTCCAGTCGAGCGTGTCGCTCATGTCGAACTCCTGTCGTTCACGATCCCGGGCTATGCGCTGGGACCGGGTGACGGAAGGCCCGGCGGCCGTTCCCGGCGGTCAGGCCTCTGACCTGGTACTTCCTGGTAGCGGGGGCAAGGATCTGAACCCGCGGCCTGTGGGCTGTGAGGACAACATGCGTTCTGCCTTTCGCTATGCGGTGACGCGTTCTGCGCTGGTGAGATGCGCCGACAGGAGCTGTCCGGCTCTGTCCAGCGCAGCGGCCGCTTCGTCGA
>WNFM01055738.1_pt4 | contig 14550 bp, 15 predicted proteins | sample 5400271 | NCBI WGS metagenome assembly WNFM01 (sample SAMN13153352, study PRJNA577476) | soil metagenome | isolation source: 60 cm saprolite on Douglas fir-dominated hillslope | place: USA:California | collected 2013-09-17 | reverse complement strand
CAAGACACTGTCGGTCGCTCTGGCCGACGCGCTCGGCAGCGAAGCCGTGATCGCGCGCCTCGGCGGCGATGAATTCGCCGTCGCGCTGGCGCTTGCCCCTGACGACATGAGCCGCGCGGACGCGCTTGCTGAAACGGTGCTTCAGACCGTAACTCGGCCGTTACTGTTCGAGGAGCGAATCATCCAGGTTGGCGCGTTCGCGGGCATCGCTTCTACCGACGCCTCCGACGCCCGCATCCCGGACATCCTTCGACGCGCCGACATTGCCATGGACCATGCCCGCAGTGGCCGCGTAGCCCGGCCGGTTTGGTTCGATGCCGGCATGGAGCGCGCGTTGATTGCGCATGGCGAGATCGAGCAGGGCATCCGCTTCGGCCTTGAACACGGACAGTTCGTTCCTCATTTTGAGCCGCAGGTTGACCTCAGCACGGGCGAGATCGTCGGCTTTGAAGTGTTGGCCCGCTGGATCCACCCGCTCTCCGGCACAATCGGGCCGGATGTGTTCATTCCTATTGCCGAAGAAATCGGTCTGATCGGCCGCCTTTCGGAGCAGGTCATCGGCGAAGCCCTGCGTCAAGCCGCGACCTGGGATCCGGAGATCAAGATTTCGGTCAACATCTCGCCCTTTCAATTTGCCGACGGCTGGCTCGCCCAGCGCATCGTCAAGACCCTCGCCGAGTCTGGCTTTCCCGCCGAGCGGCTGGTTATCGAAATTACCGAAGGTTCGCTGTTCGCCGACCTCGAGCTTGCTCGGAGCATCGTCACCAGCCTTAAGAATCAGGGCATCCGTCTCGCGCTCGATGACTTCGGCACGGGCTTTTCGTCGCTTGCGCACCTGCGATCGCTGCCGTTCGACATCATCAAAATCGACCGCACCTTCGTCACGAACATCGATGCCAAGCGCGAGAGCTCGGCGATTGTAAAGGCAGTGGCCACGCTGGCTGCGGCGCTCCACGTTCCGGTGTGCGTTGAAGGCATCGAGAATGAGGAGACGTACCGCACCGTGGTGCGGCTCGGCTGCCAGATCGGCCAAGGCTGGTATTTTGGGAAACCGATGCCGGCATGCGACGCGCGAGAGCTGCTCGACGCGCGTCGGGGTCCAGATGCGACCGCACAACAGACCGCCGTCAACGGCTGAAGCGCCGTGAAAAGCTCACTGGCGTCCCGGCGTGGGACGTCGGCAGCCCTTTTCGCTTGCGCGAGGTTTCGACATGGTAAACACCGCATTAGGGTTGTTTTGCCATGCCGTTCAGCCGTCGCTCCTGTGCCGTTTCCCAACGCCCCTTCGGGCGTGGTCGCGTCCGCTTGCACGGACAAGCCGCAAGCGACCAGCGGAACTTTGCCGAGGACTTCAAATTGTTCGCCGCGACCTTCGCGGCGGGCTTCCTGTTCGTTTCAATCCTGATCGGCTGACAAGCTCAGTCGCACGCCAGGTGCAGTTTCCAGCCGAGCCAGGCGGCGACGAGGCACATGGCTGCGACAAGCAGCAATTGGCCCGTTGGCCCAACGCCGAGCCGGCTGAGCGCAAACGCCACCAACGAGCCGATCACCATCGCTCCTGAATTGACTATGTTGTTGGCGGCGACGGTCCGCGCGGTCTCGCTCTTCGGCACGGTGGTGGTCAGGAAAGCGTAGAGCGGCACCACGAACATGCCGCCGGTGATGGCGACGCCGAGCAGCGCCACGATCATCAGCCCGGCCATTGGATGAAGGATGAAATTGCCAAGCGTGGTCAGGTCCGGGCCCCGCTTGCTCCACGCCAATGACACAAAATGAAGCAGGAGGACGAACACCGCCATGCTGACTACTGAGACGGGGGCGAAGCGGGCCGAAACCTGGCTCTTCAGCAGCCGGTTGATCAGCACCGATCCGATCGCGATGCCGATCGAGAAGATGGCGATGAACAGGCTCGCGACCTGCTCGTCGGCGCCGAGCACGTTTTTGACGAGCGGCGGGAAAATGATGATCAGCACCGCGCCGATCGTCCAGAAAAAGCTGATTGAGCAGATCGCAAGGAACAGCCGTGGGATGTGCATGGTCGCGCTAACCAGATGCACCGAGGCGCGGATGAGGTTCCAGTTGAACGGGATGCGCTCGGCGGCCGGCGGGGCAGGGGGAACTTGCCGTCCGGTAAGATAGCCAAGGACCGCAAATCCAACGGTCGCGGCGGCTGCGACCGCGGGCTTCGATGCCAGCGTTCCCGCCAGAATCGTGCCGAAGAGAATAGCAATATAGGTTCCGGCCTCCACAAGGCCGGTCCCGCCGAGCACTTCGTCCTTCTGCAGGTGCTGCGGTAGAATCGCATATTTGATAGGACCGAAGAAGGTCGAGTGCGTACCCATCGCGAAAACCGCCGCAAGCATCAGGGGGATGTTGGCGAGCATGATGCCGGCACCGCCCACGATCATGATCCCAATTTCCGCGAGCTTGATGATCCGGATTAGCCGCGCCTTGTCATGATCGTCGGCGAGCTGCCCCGATAAAGCTGAGAAGAGGAAGAAGGGCAAAATGAACAGGCCCTGCGCGATCGAGCTGAACTGAGTTTCCTGAGCCGGATTCGAAAACAGCTGGTAGGTGACAAACAGCACCACCGCCTGCTTGAACAGGCTATCGTTGAAGGCGCCTAGGAATTGGGTGGCGAACAGCGGCACGAACCGCCGCGCGCGCAGCAGATGAGTGACGTTCTGGATCAAGGCTGGGGCGCGGGAGCTGCCATGGACTAGCCCATCGCATAGCCAGCTTTCGTGACAGCGCCAAACCCTATAACTCAGGGCCACGCCATGCTGTCGCTGCCGAACCTGCTGACCCTGTCGCGGATCCTCGCAGTGCCGATCCTTGTCTTCCTGCTGTGGCGGCCGTCGCCCGTCGATTATGCGGTGACCTTCGTCCTCTACTGCATTGTCGGCATTACCGATTATCTCGACGGCTACCTCGCCCGCGCGCAGGGCCTGACCTCGCGGCTCGGCCAGTTTCTCGATCCGATCGCCGACAAAATAATGGTCGCTGCCGTGCTGACGATGCTGATTTCGAGCCGCAAGGCCAATCCGGTGCCCGAGATTGCGAGCCTTAACATCATCGCCGCGCTCGTGATCCTGCTCCGTGAGATCATTGTCTCGGGCCTGCGCGAATATCTTGCCGGGCTGCAGGTATCGGTGCCGGTCAGCGCCCTCGCCAAATGGAAGACGACTGCACAACTGGTTGCGCTCGGCGCCCTCATCCTCGGAGGCGCACTGCCGCAAATGCCGTGGGTCCACAATCTTGGTATTGCCAGCCTGTGGATCGCCGCTGCGCTGACGCTCATCAGCGGTTATGATTATCTGCGGACTGGCCTCAAGCACATGGACTAGGAGGAGCGGGCATTCTGTAATCGATTTCGCGATTATCTGTGACGAAGAATGGTCGTTTCACCGCTCGCGCCTTCTGCCTTACTGGCGAGCTCGAAGCAAAGGGCCCGTGCCGCGTTCAGGCTGCCCGACGAACAGGGGCCGCGGCGATTCCCCTCCCCGCCCTCAGCCGCGGCCCCAACCGTTCGCGCTTAGCCTTCCGGCAATAATCGATTTCTTTGTTCTCACTGACGAGAACAACTTGTTTTCGCATCGGGCCGGGCGGCTTTAGAGCGGCCCCCACATTCCAACAGAAGGGCCTTCCAACATGGACGCTAAAACCGGATCGATGGGTTGCCCGGTGGACCGGCCGACGACCGTTCGCTCGCTGCTCGGCCGAACCAACCGCGACTGGTGGCCGGAATCGCTGCCGCTCGACATCCTTCAGCAGGGTGGCGGCTCGCCTGACCCGATGGGCGACGACTTCGATTATGCCGAAGCGTTCAACGCACTCGACTATCAGGCGCTCAAGCGCGACCTCACCGCGTTGATGACCGATAGCCAACCGTGGTGGCCGGCCGACTATGGCCACTACGGACCACTGTTCATTCGCATGGCCTGGCACGCGGCCGGAACCTACCGCACGGGCGACGGGCGCGGCGGCGCCAATAGTGGCCAGCAGCGGTTTGCACCGCTCAACAGCTGGCCGGACAACGGCAACCTCGACAAGGCGCGGCGATTGCTGTGGCCGGTGAAGCGCAAGTACGGCAAAAACATCAGCTGGGCCGACCTGTTCATCCTCGCCGGTAACGTCGCGGTCGAGTCGATGGGTGGGCCAATCTTTGGCTTTGGCGGCGGGCGCAAGGACGTGTTCGAGGCCGAACGCGACATCTATTGGGGTGCCGAACAGAAATGGGTCGATGCCGCCGAAACGCGCATCCAACCCGAGCGCGAACTGGAGCTGGAGAGTCCGCTCGCGGCGATCCAGATGGGCCTCATCTACGTCAATCCGGAAGGTCCGGGCGGCGTGCCCGATCCGCTGCAGTCCGCGCGCGATATCAAGATCACGTTCGAGCGGATGGCGATGAACCATGAAGAGACCGTGGCGCTGACGGCGGGCGGTCACACCTTCGGCAAGGCCCACGGCGCGGGCGATGCCAGCCTCGTCGATGCGGCACCGGAGGCGGCGGACATCGCCCTTCAGGGGCTCGGCTGGGCTAGCGCTCACGGGAGCGGGGTCGGCGAGCATGCGATCACCAGCGGAATCGAGGGTGCGTGGGTGAATACGCCGACTCAATGGTCTGAGAATTATTTCCGCCTGCTGCTCGACTATGATTACGAGTTGGTCACCAGCCCGGCCGGAGCCAAGCAGTGGCAGCCGATCAATCAGAAGCCCGAGGACATGGCGCCCGCGGCACACGACCCGTCAAAGCGGGTGCCGACTATGATGACGACCGCCGACATGGCGCTGAAAATGGACCCTGAATTCCGCGCGATCTCCGAGAAGTTCCGCAAGGACCATGAAGCGTTCAAGGATGCCTTCGCGCGGGCGTGGTTCAAGCTCACCCATCGCGACATGGGCCCCAAGGCCCGCTACCTCGGCCCCGAAGTGCCGGCCGAGGACCTGATCTGGCAGGACCCGGTCCCGCGCGGCCGAACGCCCTCCGAAGGCGACGTCGATTCGTTCAAGTCGAAGATCCTCGGCGCCGGTTTCAGCATCGGTCAGCTGGTGAAGACCGCCTGGGCATCAGCGTCCACCTACCGCCGCTCAGACCATCGCGGCGGCGCCAATGGCGCGCGTATCCGGCTTGCCCCGCAGAAGGATTGGGCGGTCAATGAGCCGGAAGAGCTGAGTCGCGTCCTGTCGAAAATCGACGAGCTGCGCGGGTCGTTGTCGATGGCCGACGCGATCGTCCTCGCCGGTACCGCCGCCGTCGGAAAAGCCGCACGAGACGCCGGCTTCGACGTATCGGTGCCGTTCACCGGCGGCCGCGGCGACGCGACGGCGGAATGGACCGATGTCGAAAGCTTCGACTTCCTCGAGCCGCCGGCCGACGGCTTCCGCAACTATCTGAAGACCAAGCATTCGGTGCGGACCGAGGAACTGCTGCTCGACAAGGCGTCGCTGCTTGGGCTGTCAGCGCCCGAGATGACCGTCCTCGTCGGCGGCCTCCGCGTGCTGGGCGCCAATTACAGGGACGCTCCGCACGGCGTGTTCACTTCGCGCAAGGGTCAGCTGACCAACGACTTCTTCGTCAACTTGCTCGACAACGACACCTTCTGGAAGGTGGTCGACGAGAGCGGCGACGAGGAGTTCATAGGATACGACCACGGCGGCAATCAGGAGAAGTGGCGCGCCACGCGGACCGACCTCATCTTCGGCTCGAACAGCGAGCTGCGGGCAGTGGCGGAAGTCTATGCGGAAAAAGGCATCGAGGAGAAGTTCGTCCGCGACTTCGTGCATGCATGGACGAAAGTCATGAATGCCGACCGCTTCGACCTTCCGCAGAACGGAGCAAAGAGCGAACCAGTCGGAATCGCCGAACCGGCGCTGGCCAAGTAGTTCAATCCGCCCGCGTCAGCTGTCGACCAGCAGCAACGCGGGCGTTTCGGCAGCGGCGATCGCAGGCACAAGATTGCCCGTTATGCGCCGCAGCGTTGCGGCCAGCATCTGGAACTCGCCTTCGCGCGGGCTAGAACGGCGCCATATTAGCGCAATGCTTCGATACGGATGCTCCGATCGCAGCGGCCTCGCGTCGACTCCCGTGCCGGACAGAATCCCCGCCTCGATCGCCATTTCTGGGACGAAGGTCACGCCTAGCCCATTGTCGACCATCTGCACGAGCGTGTGCAGCGAGGTGCCCATCATTTCGGCATTGGCACGCAAGTCGGGCCGGTTGCAGGCCGACAAGGCGTGGTCCTTGAGGCAATGACCATCCTCGAGCAGCAACAGTCGGGTTTCATCGATCTCCGCGGCCTCGACCGACGCCGTCCCTGGCGCCTCTCCGCGCGGATAAGCGATATAAAGCGGATCATCGAACAGCATGGCGCGCTCGACATCGCCACAGGCGAAGGGGAGAGCGAGCAGCACGCAATCCAGCTGGCCGCGGTGAAGCGCATCGCAGGCGGCGCCGCTTGTCTCTTCACGCAGGTAAAGCTTCAGCTCGGGCCATTGCTCACGCAACTGCGGCAGCATCGTCGGCAGCAGGAACGGCGCGATGGTCGGGATCACCCCCATCCTTAGATCGCCGTGGAGCGGACGTCCCTGGGCGCGCGCCATCTCCGCCAACTCTTCGGTCTCGCGCAGAACGATGATGGCCTTGTCCGCGATCTTTTCGCCGAGCGTGGTGAAGCGAACCACTCGGCGGGTGCGCTCGACCAGGGTAATTCCGAGCAGAGTCTCAAGCTCGCGCAGCCCAGCTGATAACGTCGACTGTGTCACGAAACAGGCGTCCGCCGCACGGCCAAAATGCCCGTGACGCCGCAGCGCGACAAGATATTGAAGCTGCTTGATGGTTGGCAGGTGGACGATCATTAATCGAATAATCCAATCACTCACGCACGTATAATGGAGTTGAGCGATTTAAGCCAGCGAATGGTCAGCCGATGAGCAGCCTGACCGCGACGGTCAGCAAGGTGATCGCAAGCACCGGACGCAAGACCGCGTCTGATGCGCGGCCGCCAAGTAAGCTCCCGACGATGATTCCGGGGATCGAGCCCGCCAGCAAAGCGAACATCAGCGAAAAATCGACCGAGCCAATCAGCCAATGGCCTAGCCCGGCGATGAGCGTCAGCGGCACAGCATGCGCGATGTCGCTGGCGGCGATGCGCGCGACCGGCAGCCGTGGATAGAGGATCAGTAGCGCCGTCGTGCCCAGCGCCCCGGCACCGACAGAGGTCACCGACACCAGCACACCGAGCGTCGCGCCGAGCAGGATCGTGCGTTGCGCCAGCTTTCGCTTGCTCATGGCGTGAATGTGATGGCCCGCCCAGTTAAGGATCCAGGGCCTGAAGAAGACCGAGATGCTTGTGAGGAGAAGCGCCGCGCCGAGCAGCAGGTTGAGCACTCCCGAAGCATGATCGCCGAGCGTTCCCACGCGGCTCATCACGAATAAAGTCACGATCGCCGCCGGCACGCTGCCACATGCGAGACGCGTGACGATCTTCCAGTCGACCGTGCCCTGCTTGTCATGGACCGCGGTCCCGACAGTCTTGGTGACCGACGCGTATAGTAGGTCGGTGCCGACCGCTGTTGCCGGGTGAAACTTGAACAGCAGAACGAGGATCGGAGTCATCAGCGATCCGCCGCCGACTCCGGTCAGGCCGACGAGCATCCCGACGAGGAATCCAGCCAGCGAGTAGAGCGGGTTGTAAGAGGAAAGGATCGAAGCCCCCTGGAATCGTGATCAAGCGTCGAAATACGCGGTTACTGTTCCTGTTCCGGGACGCTGTTACGGCCCGGCTGGTATTTACAATTCCCCGCACTTAGATTGCGGGGCCACTGGAAGGAATATCAGAGCTTGCAGTCTGGCCTCATCGCTTATCTGGATTCGGTCAAGTCGCGCGATCCGGCAGCCCGGTCACGTTGGGACGTTTTGTTCTATCCCGGCGTCAGCGCGCTCGCGCTGCATCGCGTCGCGCACTGGCTGTGGGAAGGACGGTTGTTTTTCCTCGCGCGCCTGATCAACCATTTTGCCCGCTTCCTGACCGGTATCGATATTCATCCCGGCGCGAAGATCGGCAAGCGCTTCTTCCTCGACCATGGCTTCAGCGTAATCGGTGAAAGCGCCGAGATTGGCGACGATGTCACCATCTACCAGCACGTGACCCTAGGCGGCACCAACCCAACCACGGGCACCGGTGGCAAACGTCATCCGACGCTGGGTTCGGGCGTCGTGGTCGGCTCAGGGGCGCAGGTCCTGGGGCCGATCGAGGTCGGTGAGGGCGCCAAGATCGGCGCCAATTCGGTCGTAACTAGGGACGTGGCGCCAGGACAGACGGTCGTCGGAATTCCCGCCAAGCCGGTGCCAGTCGACGCAGTCCACTACAGCCCTGGGTTCATGCCCTACGGCACGCCGTGCGGTGAGGATGTGGATCCGGTGCGCGCCAAGCTCTGTGAGCTCGAGGAAGAGATCGCCACGCTGCGAAAAGAGCTTAAGATGCTAACGGCGACGCGCCAGCCTCAGCCGAAGGTGAAGTCCGCTTGAGTGTCGTGACGCCGTTCCCGAGTAAATGGGACCGGCGTCCGATCGCGACCTTTGACCGCCGCGAGCTGATGAAGATCCTCGATCTTTATGGCCGCATGGTCGCCGCCGGGCATTGGCGCGACTATGCGCTTCGCATCGACCCCGACGTCGCAATATTCGCGGCTTTTCGCCGCCATTCCGAACGGCCCGAGATGCGCATAGAAAAACGCCCCGAGCTTCGGCTGAAGCAGGGGGCGTTTGTTCTCGTCGGTGAACATGGCGCGGCGCTAAAGCGGGGCAACGACCTTGCCGGTGTCCTCGCCCCGCTCGAGCGGCGTCTTATGCGGCTTGTTGGGTAATCAGTATCGTCCGGTCGAGGTTGGGAAGCCGCTCCTGGAGCTTTGATGGCAAACGAGTGACGACCAGCCGGCGCGCCTGGTGCCAATAGGCCGACAGCAGCAGAAGCGCAGATCCGATGACGAGGGCCGTCAAGGCGACGTTGAGTTCGACCGCACCGAACTGCTTGAACAGCTCCGTAAGCGCGTACAGCACATACGCCAGAGCCGAAACGAGCAGCGCTCGGCGATCGACTGCCAGCGCCGTCACGCCGAACAGCAGGTATAGCCCGACCACTCCGAGCGCCTCGCTTGTACTCACGCTGCCTTTGGTCAATCCCATGATGGTGAAGATCGGGTGAGCGATCATCGGCGCCGCCAGCAGGTGCAGCCAGAATGCAACGTCGGAGCGGCGCGTGAGCCGCGCCCGGTCCGAAGCGTCCCACCACATCGCGAACAGGAACACGCCGATGCCCAGGAGCAGGACGAAGCCAGGGATCAGGTTTTTCGCACTTTCGCTGTCGCCCGGCTGCACAATGCCGATGATCGCGGCGAGGAAGATTCCGGCGACGGCAGCCGCTCCTGCGGCAACCGTGATCGGCACGTGGAAGCGGCGCCAGTGGATCCAGGCCGCGACCGCGGCGATGGCGGCGCTCACTCCGCCAACGGTGGCAGCGATAAGGTCATTGTGATTCTGGAAGCGATCGGGTCCGATGATCTGCACCAACAGGAAGGCCGAGGTCGCAAGGACCCCGCCGACGAAGGCGAGCAGTAACAGGATCGAGGGAAGAGCCATCCGGCGCCGGGCCGTGAAGAATAAGGCAAGTGCCCAGGCCGTGCCGCCAACCGCGAGCGGAGCAAGGAAGCTCGGTCCAGTTTCGCCGTGATCGCTGATGATAAGGCCCGTCGACTGGCCGATGCTCTGGCCGATCCAGCCAACCGCGAAGAGCAGGATCGCTGCGGCGATCGACACAAAAATATCATTGAAGCCGGTGATGAGCCTGAACTGCTCCTCGTCCGGAATGGCGGTCGAGCGCTGCGTTTCGATATGAGCGCGCAACGCGTTCGCCGCCTCAGCCGTAATCACACCTGACGCAACCGCGTCGTCGAGATCCTGCTGAGAGTACATGGCCCGTCCTCCTGTTATTCGAACGGCGACATAGCTTTTAGTGTATTATAGTGTCAATACACCAGAGCGGTTTGGATACGCCGGCCTTTGCATGAGTTAAGCGTTCAAACACAAATCGGCAGGAGCAGTGACGATGGCCAAAAAGGCGACAGCCAAGCGGTCGGGCAGTAAGTCGAACGGCAGCGGTAAAAGACCCGCCAAGTCGCGCGCGGTGGTTCAGCGCCAAAGCTCGAGCCGCGCGAAATCAGGGCCCGATGCAGGCGAGATGTTCATCAAGCTGTTGCAAAGTCCGCTGGTGGCCGAGCTCGTTGCCGTTGCGGCTACGTCCGCGCTTGCGGCTCTCGCCGAACATGGCTTCACCAGCGGTGGAAGCGGCACCCGCGGCAAGCGCGCGGGCAAGGCGGTCAAAGAGGCTGGGAAAGCCGCAGCTGCCGCCGTCGGGCGCCGACTTGGTAACGAAATCGACGAGATCAAAAAGGCGTCGACGGGGTCTAAGGGGAGCGCAAAAGCGTAAGCCGCGCGCGGCTTACGTCGCGGATTGCTTCGACGATTAGATCGCCGGGGTCGACGGCGTCGTCGCGGCTGGTCTCGACACTCATCCACCCCCCGTTCGCCAGCCACGACGCCTTTGCGACGGCCGCAACGACGGCGCTGCCTGAGCCGAGCGAGTAGGGTGGGTCGGCGAAGATCAGGTCGAACGGCTCCGATCGCGGGAGGGCAAGTGCGGAGCCGGTCAGCACCTGGACCGAGGCCTCGAGACGTTCCGCATTGCGCCGGATCGTGGCCGCGGCCTTCACATCGTTCTCGACAAAGGTGGCGGAGTGAGCGCCGCGTGACAGTGCCTCAAGCCCGAGCGCGCCGCTCCCGGCGAACAGGTCCGCGACGCGCAAATCCTCGAAGCTGCCGAGCCGACTGGCGAGCATCGAGAAAAGCGTCTCGCGCACTCGATCGGCCGTTGGACGCGTGGCAAGTCCCGGCGGAGCGTCGATCGGTCGCCCGCGCCACTTGCCGGCAATGATCCTCATTTCAGGGACTTGGCGAAAGTTTCGAACTCCGACTGTGAAACCTCGTCAGCGTCGCCTGGCTCGAGCCCGTCGAGCGTCAGCGGTCCATAGGCCGTGCGGATAAGCCGGGAGACTTGCAGACCCAAATGCTCGAGCACGCGCCGAACTTCTCGGTTTTTTCCCTCGGTCAGACTCATCTCGATCCAACAATTGCTGCCGGTGCGCCGCTCGAGGTTTGCGTTGATCGAACCGTAATGCATGCCCGCGATGGTGATGCCATCAGCGAGCTCTTCGAGCTGAGCCTGGGTGACCTGGCCGTGCGCCCTTGCGCGGTAGGTGCGGACAACCCCGGTCCGGGGGAGTTCGAGCTTGCGCTTCAGCTCCCCGTCATTCGTGAGCAGCAGCAAGCCTTCAGTCATGAAGTCGAGGCGGCCGACGGGCATCACCCGGGGCAGCCCGGGAGGCAGGCGGTCGTAAATTGTCGGGCGGCCACGGGGATCGCGCTCGGCGGTGATCGTCTTGTCCGGCTTGTAGAAGCGAAACAGGCGCGTCGCGGCGGCGGGCTTGATGGCCTTTCCGTCGACCGTGACTCCCTGCAGGTCTTTCAGCACCATCGCCGGCGTCGTAAGCATTTCGCCATTGAGCGCGATGCGCCCTTCGGCGATCATGCGTTCGACTTCGCGTCGCGAGGCGATCCCGGCGCGTGCGAGCAGTTTGGCGATCCGTTGCGGGCCGCCTTCGTCTTTGGACGGTGCCGCGGACACAGGTCCGCGCTCGCCGCGGCGGCGGTGCGGCACTGGTCTGCGCCTTGTTCGTTGCGGTTGCGAAGTCATTTTGGGGTCAGCATGCTGTTCGGGAAGCACAAGCAAGTCGTCAAGCGGATCCTTATCGTTGAGGACGAGCCGCTGACCGCGTTCGATAACGAGAACATCCTCGGCGACGCCGGGTACAAGATCGTGGCGACGACCGACCAGTTCGCCAATGCACTTGAGATTATCAAGCGACAGCCGGTCGACCTGATCCTGAGCGATATCCGGCTGCGCAGCCAGCACAATGGCATCGAGCTTGCCCGGGCAGCGAAGGCGCGGGGCATCCCGACCTTATTCGCAACCGGCCATCCATACCCCGGCGCGGCCGAGATCGCGGTCGGTTGCCTCATGAAGCCGTACTCCGAGCGCCAGCTGATGAAGGCGATCGAATGCGTCGACCGCCACCTCCAGGGTGAGAGCGTGAAAGCGCCCAAGGGCCTCGAATTGTTCGCAGCGGACAAATCGGAATAGCCGCGTTATCGCGGGGCTAGGCACGCCGTGAAAGCTGTTTAAGAATTCACGAGGCACAGCCAGGGAGCGGAATAGTGGCAGGCGAGCGACCCAAGGGATGGAAGCTGCTCAAGGCCGCGCTGGCGACACGCAAGGCCGCGACCATGCTCGCCTTCGGCTTCTCGTCGGGTCTTCCGTTCGCTCTGCTGATCGGCACGCTCAATGCGTGGCTTGGCGACGCCAAGATCAACCTCGCGACCATCGGCGTGCTGTCGTGGATCGGGCTCACCTACGCGTTCAAGTTCCTGTGGTCGCCGCTGGTCGACCGGGTGCACCTGCCGCTGCTGTCGCAGCTCGGGCGGCGCAAGGGCTGGATCGTGCTGTGCCAAGCATTTCTGATCGTGTCCTTCGTTGGCTTGGGTGCGAGCGATCCAACGCGAAGCCTCGGCTGGTTTGCGATTTTCGCGGTGATCGGTGCCTTCGCATCAGCTACCCAGGACATCGCCGTCGACGCCTGGCGAATCGACGTCGCCGACGAGCGGACGCCGGTTGAGCTGCTCTCGGCGGTTTACCAGTTCGGCTATCGGACCGCGTCGATCGTCGGCGGTGCCTTTGCGCTGATACTCGCCGCGCGGATGCCGTGGGGAACGGTCTATTTCATCATGGCCGGCATGGTCCTCGCCATGCTCGCGGTGGCGATCACCGCGCCAGACACGCAGCGTCCGCCGAAAGGGGCGATCGAAGCGGCGATGGAACAGGCCGGCGAGGTCAACACGTCGGTGAGGTTCGGAGCTTTGGTGGTCGTTGGTGTGTGCTGGCTGTGGGCGATTGTCTCGCTTGCCCGGTTCATGGTCTCCATGCTGGCGGCGCAAGCGCCGGGCGGAAAGCCGCCATCGGTCGCCGAATTCACGACTCACGTCGGCCCGTGGATCATTGTCGCGACGGTGTTCGTGCCGCTGGTTATCTCGGCTCTGGTCAACTGGCTCAAGGCGCACGGGCGCGGGGTCCAACACGAGGCGCACCCTAAAATCTCGGGCGGCCGGGCGGCGATGAACCATATCTACGGCGCGCTGGTCTCGCCGCTGGCCGAACTGTCGGAGCGCCTGCGCTGGGGCGTCCTGATCATCATCGGCTTCATCCTGACCTACGCGCTTTGCTACAATATCTGGTCGAGCTTCGCCTTCCCCTTCTACCTCGATTATTTGCACTACACGAAGGACCAGGTCGCGTTCGCGTCGAAGGTGTTCGGCATCTTCATGACGATGATCGGGATCAGCCTCGGCGGCTATTTGTTCGGCCGCATCGGCAGGTTCCCGACGGTTCTGATCGGGGCTGCCGTAACGCCGCTCGGCAACTTGCTGTACGCGGACTTGGCCGAGGGCGGAGCCAACATCGACGCCTTCGCCCATACGCTGCGGTTGAACGTCTTGCTCGGCTGGTTCGGGGCCGATGACCGCATGGTCCGGCTGCTCCTTGCGATCTGCTACGAGAATATCGCCACCGGCGTCGCCCTGACCGCGTTCGTCGCTTATCTTTCCGGCATCGTCAGCAGGAAGTTCACCGCGGTCCAATATGCCCTGCTGTCATCGCTGACCTTCCTCGTCGGTTCCCTCGGCCGCGGTGTCGCCGGCGAGAGCTTCGACAAATATGGCTACGCCTTGGTGTTCCGCTGGACCGCGGCGGCGGGGCTTATCGCGGTCTTCTTCGTTCTGCTCGAATGGTGGCGCGTAGCTGCCCAAGGGCGCCGTTCCGGCGATCCGGAAGTGCCGAGCGTGGACGCGCCGGCCAAGGTCTAGTCGGGTACCAGCCCATTGGCGGCGAGTACGGAGCCGGCAAGGTAAAGCGACCCGAAGATCAGCACTCGGGCGTCGCGCGGGATAGCGGCGAGCGCCTGCTGGAAATCCTGATGCGGTTCGGCCTCGAAGCCTAGCTTGCGGGCAATCTCGACGAGGTCGTCGGGCGCAAAGCTGCTGTGCTCGGGAATCGGCACCGCGTGGATCTTGGCGGCAAGTCCCTTGAACGGCTCCAGCATGCCCGCCGGCTTCTTGGTCGACAGGCTGGCGAAAATCAGGTGCAGCGGCTTTCCGTCGGCCCAATGGCCCCTGGCATGAGCGGCGATCTGCCGGGCCGCGGAAGGATTGTGCCCCCCGTCGAGCCACACCTCGTGGTCTCCCGTCAACGGACCCGGCGCAAGATGCTGGAGCCGCGCCGGCCAGTCGACGGACGCCATCGCCACGCCGAGCGAAGTGGCGGGGACGTTAAGCTGATCCTGATGGCGCAGCATCGCCACCGCGAGCGCCGCATTCATCGCCTG
>WNFM01334532.1_pt1 | contig 14553 bp, 13 predicted proteins | sample 5400271 | NCBI WGS metagenome assembly WNFM01 (sample SAMN13153352, study PRJNA577476) | soil metagenome | isolation source: 60 cm saprolite on Douglas fir-dominated hillslope | place: USA:California | collected 2013-09-17 | reverse complement strand
GTGCCGTAAACGCTGCCGTCCGCGATGCCAGCAAGCTCTGGTCCATTGCGGTCAGTTCCCACAGCCAGCACTTTGCCTGTCAAGCCCTGATCCTTGATGACTTGCGCAACAAAGCCGCTGCCCGCGTCCGTCGTCCAGATCAGGTTTATGTCCGGGTGCGCCTGCAAGAAGGCGGCGGCAGCCGTCGTCTCGCCCTGCGGTGTGCCATCTTCGGGGGCGATGCCAACTACCTCGATGCCAGGATATTTTGCCGCAACCTGATCCTTGAAACCCTGGACGCGCTGCTGATGGTTCGTGGCGGAGATGAGCGACACAATACCTACTTTGCCCTTGCCGTTCAGCGCTTTGGCGACCAGATCGGCGGCGCTGCTGCCGAGTGACGAGTTAGCCGTGCCGACGAAGGCATCACGGGCCGATTGGTCTTTCAGTTCGCCGTTGCCAGTGATGACGGGGATACCTGCCGCACGTGCCTTTTGCAGTGTCGGCTCGATAGCATCGTCGTTCACCGAATAGATCAGGATGCCCGCCGTCGTGGGCTTGGCAATAGCGGCCTCAATCAGCGCGATCTGCTGCTGAACGTCGGGCGTATCTGGCCCGACCAGCGAGGCTTTGACGCCTAGCGATTTTGCTGCGGCATCCCAACCGGCCTTGCCAATCGTATAAAATTCGTTGCTGACGTTGGCAGCGACCCAGACATATTCCTGGTCAGCTTTTGCGGCCTTTGTTTGCGCCAAAGCTACCTTGGCAGGGGTAATTGCAGACACTATGATGACCAGCGTAATCACGAGGCTGATCACAAATCTAACAGTTTTTTGCATGGATCTAATCCGTCCTTCCAAAAGCACAAATTTTCTCAAGGGAGTTCCGCAGTGGATCTGCAACTTAGCGACCGACCATTAGATGAGATTTTGCAGATTAATTTCTCCTTTCCTGGACTAACTGTTACTAAATAGTGGTGGGAGTTCTCAGGTTGTTGATACCCTGCGTTTGGCGAGTGCGTCTGCCCCCACCGCCACCAGCACAACAGCGCCAAGAATGCACTGCTGCCAATACGGGGATATGTTGAGCATGATGCTGGCGTTGGTCAGCATGGTCATGAAGAACAACCCTAGCAGTGCGCCGATAATAGAACCTTCGCCGCCGTTCAGGCTACAGCCGCCGATCACGGCCCCGGCGATGACCCGCAAATTCAGTCCCGTCACGGTCTGCGGAACGGCAGCATTCAATCGCCCGGCATAGACAACTCCGGTGAGCGCAGCCGCCAGAGCAACGAGGACAAATGAGATAAGCGTTACGCGGTTGACCTTGACACCGTTGAGCCGTGCGCCCTCACGATTTCCGCCGGTAGCAAAGATGTGGTAGCCGAACCGCGTCCTGGTAAGCACAAAGATGGCGAGGGGAACAAGGATACCGGCGTACCAGATCGGCATCGTAATTCCCAACGGGGCACCGTAGCCAATGTTGATAAAATCCTGAGGAAAACTGTGGCTGGAAATGCCCTGCGTGACGCCAAAGGCAATACCTTGCGAAACCCACCATGTACCGAGCGTGGTCATCAGCGGGTTCATCTTCAGCCTCGTAACTGCGATACCATTGATCAAGCCGACCACCAGCGCCGAGGCAACGCCCGCCGCAATCGCAATCCAGATGCTGAAGCCCGACACGAGCAGCGCCCCCGTAATAACGCCTGTCATATTTACGACGCCGTCAACCGACAGATCGAACATGCCGCCGATAAGCAGCATTACCATCGCGGACAGTACGATGGTGTCCATTGCCATGCTGACCAGCATCACTCTGAAGTTAGCAAAGCCATTCGCAGGAAACAGAAAATAAGGTGATAAGCGCGTCATGACCAGAATGAAGCCGAGGTTGATCAGCAACATGACGACTGAACGCTTCCCTAGTACCCGGCGAACCAAACTTTTGCGCCCAAGCCGAGGCACTGGCGGCGCTGACTTGGTAGAGCCAAGTACAGAATCAATATCGGCACTCATAACGACTCATCCCTTCCCTGCTCATTTTGAGCATTAAAGCATGTCTGCTCCAGTGATCATCTTGACGATCTCATCGGCAGTGGTCTCGCGCTTGAGCCGTGAGCCTACTATCTGTCCACCCCGCAGCACCGTGATGCGGTCAGCGATGCGAAAAACGTGCAGCAGGTTGTGGCTGATGATGAAGACCGCTTTACCCTGTTCCCGCAATTTCTCGATCAATGACAGCATCTGGTGTGATTCCCTGACGCCGAGCGCGGCGGTTGGCTCATCGAGCACCAGGATCGAGCGGCCTTCATGCACGGCTCGACCAATCGCCACCGCCTGCCGCTGCCCGCCCGACAGATTCGCCACCAGCGCATCTACCGAAGGGATATCCACGTTTAGGAGAGTAATCACTTCGCGTGCCTCAGTAACCATCCTTCGGCGGTCTACGACGATGCCCCACCGCGTCGGCTCCCGGCCAACAAACAGGTTATGGGCAACGTCGCGCGTGCCGATGAGCGCTAAATCCTGGTAAACGGTGGCGATGCCGAGCGAAAACGAGTCCTCTGGACCGGTAATGGTGACCGGTTTTCCCTTGAAAAAGATCTCGCCCTTATCAGCCTGATGAGCGCCTGAGATGATTTTCACGAGCGTTGACTTCCCCGCGCCATTGTCGCCCACGAGCGCCTGAATCTCACCAGGGTAGATACTTAAGCTCACCTCGTCCAGTGCGCGCAGCGGGCCGAAGTATTTGCTGACCTGCTTCAACATCAGTAGTGGCTCAGCGTCGGCAGGTGGTTGCGCTGGTTCAGGCATAGACTCTGCGTTCATGTAACACGCCTCATTCATAAGCCAGGGCAATGCCCCGGCGCTGTCATTACGTCGTCTGACGATCTAGCTGGGACATCACCGTCTTTATAGAGTCACGTTCTGGCTTCAGGCCGCGTTTCATCATCTCGATCAGTACGACTTCAAAAAATGCCTCGTCCGCTCCTTCTTCGATGGCGATGCGCTGGACTTCCCGCCGATACTCGCGGAGTTCCAGGATGCTCTTCTCGATTTGGAGCGTGCGGGGTGCTGCTGCGGGCTGCGCGCGAGTATCCATTGAAAGGCGGATCCGGTTGGAATGGTTCGGCAGACCCCAGTGCAGCGTGAGGTTGTGAAATATCAGTACGTCGCCAGCATGGTAATCTGTCGTCAACCAGGGATCGTGAATATCCTCCAACTTGACACCTTTTTGTCGCCGTCCCTTAAACACATAAGAATAGACACCCTCCTGCTCTGCGTGCTCGCGCAACCCGCCTTTGTGGGAACCAGCGGCAACCGCTAGTCCACCTACCTCATCGTCAATGTCCATCAACGGAATCCACAGGGTACGAAAGAAACTTGTCCCCTGGATAAAGAAGAAATCCTGATGGGCGGGCGTCACGTACATCGAATGATCTGGCAGGGTGTAACGTAGATTGGGGTTTCCGAACATGAATGCTGGCACCCCGAAAACTTTCTCCGCCAGACGTTTCGCCGCTCCTTCGCTTAGCGCTGCGTACGAAGTGGACGAATACAGGGCAACGTCGTCGACCTTATCTAACTCCGCGCCTGTCCAGATTGGCTCGGACTCACCAGTTTTGACGACGCCTTGCGCCTGGAAGAGCTGGATCAGATCGTGCTTGACCTGGAGTATCTCTGACACATCGATCACTCCGCGAAAGAAAAGATAGCCGTCTCGCTGAAAGACCGTCTCTAGCTGTGTAGGATCATTCAGATATTCGTTTGCAACTTGGAACTCGCCGTAAGTAGTATTGGTCATGGCTTTCCTCCTCCTGAACGCAAAATCCGCGAACCGACTCCTCAGGCAACCGACCTCGTGTTAACTCGTGTCTATTAATTCGGAACCTGAACCACGTGCCATCAGTGCTGACCACACTTCGGGATTAACAAGATTCTGAGGCCGTTCACCGCGCAACACCTGCAAAATTTGCTCTAGTGCGCCGCGAATCATCAGGTCTTTGCTGGTGCGGGTTACGCCCCCAATGTGAGGGCTTACGATAACGTCGTCGCGATCCAGTAGGGGTGAATCGGGCGCGGGCGGTTCGGGATCGAACACGTCTAATCCAGCGCCAGCAAGATGGTGACTTTCCAGCGCTTGTAGGAGCGCTGGTTCATCGATCAAGCCGCCTCGCGCGGTGTTGACCAGGTAGGCACCGGGCTTCATTTGCGCCAACCGTTCTGCGTTAATCATGTGACGGGTCTGCGCCGTCAGCGGCAGATGCAGCGACACAATGTCGGCGTTAGCCAACAACTGATCCAGGGTCGGCGCTAACTCAACGCCGAGTTCCGCAGCGGCTGCCGCTGAGATATAGGGATCGAATGCCGTCACCGAGATGCCCATCGCCCGCGCATACCCGGCGACGCATTGGGCGATGCGGCCCAGTCCGACAAGGCCGAGGCGCATCGTGTGTATTTCAGGGTTGTTGGCATAGTGGTAGAAGTCGGTTTCCTGCCCACGCCGTAATTCGCGGTCAAAGTGCTTAAGCTGTTTAACCGACGCCAGGATCAGCGTGAAGGCATGTTCCGCTGTAGAGACTGTTGGCCCATTGGGGGTATTGCAGACGGCAATCCCCCTCGCCGTAGCGTCAGCAATTGATATGTTATCGTAGCCGATGCCGGGTCGAGCGATAACCCGCAGCCTGGGGGTCTGCTCAAACAGTTCAGCGTTATAGCGCAGACGCGCGGTTGCCACGACAGCATCCGAGTCGACCAGGGTGTCCAGTGTATTCCGGGCTGCTCCTTCTGGCGGTTGTAGTGCCACCGCAACCCCTTCGAGTAACTTCACGTATTCTTGCGCCAATAAACGCTCACACCAGATTCGATACAAGCCTCATGCTCCTTCCGGTTCGTGCGTGTGGAACCGGATAATATCTATGATCCAGGTCTTTACGCCGTCGCTATTCATACCAGAGCCTGGCAGGCGGTTTTCTGATCACTACTCGTTGCAGCGTAGCGACAGCCAGTTCAAAGCCCTCTTCCGGGTCAATCAGTGGATCTTCGTGTTCGATGGACAGCGTATCGTCGTAGCCAATGATCCGAAGTGCGCTGACGAAATCGCGCCAGAAGAATTCGTCGTGCCCGTAGCCAACAGTGCGGAAAAGCCAGGTGCGGTTACGAAGATCCTGAAAGGTCTTCTGATCGATCACGCCGTTGATGCGGGCTGTCTGAGGCTGTACCTGGCTATCTTTCGCGTGGACGTGATAAATCACATCGCCGAGCACGCGGATCACATCGATTGCGTCGATGCCCTGCCAGAACAGGTGCGAAGGATCAAAGTTGCAGCCGATCACTGGTCCAACCGCGTCACGGAGGCGGAGCAATGTTTCGGGCTTAAAGACCATCTCACCGGCGACCATTTCAAAACAAAGCCGTACGCCATGGTCTTCGGCAATCTTGCCATACTTCTTCCAGAACGGGATAAGCCGCTCAGTCCACTGCCATTCCAGATGTTCCATATTGCTTGGCGGAAAGGGATAAGTGATCCAATTCGGCTCCTTGTCGCCAGGAACGCCTTCAGGGCAGCCGCTGAGAAGGGTAAAGCGTGTCAGCCCGATCCGGGATGCCAATTCGCAGGCGTCGCGGAAATCCTTATCCCACTGTCCAGCAACTGCGGGATCGGGATGGAGGGGTTGTCCGTGAATCGCAAAGGCGCTTAGCGTGAGATTAAATTCTGCAAGCGTCGCCTGGAATTGCGCTAACGCCGACGGATCAGCCAGCAGCCTAGCCGGGTCGCAGTGCGTCTTGCGAAAGTAGCCGCCCACGCCAATTTCGATGGATTCAAGGCCGAGCGCCTGCATTCGCTCCGCTGCTTCGCGGAGGGGCCGGTCTATGAAGACACTGGATATGGCTCCAATATGCATCAATAATCCCCTTCAATAAGTGCCTCGTACCTTGCCAACTTGCTCGGTAAACGGGGCAGGCGTGGCATAAATACGAGCAAAATCTATTTTTAGCCTGTGCGATGGTTACTGTATTTAATCGATCTAATAGTAAAAACGCTGTGCAGAGCGATCCTTTTCATATTGTTCGCGCAAGTCTCCGGTCAGGTGGGCTTCACTGGCTTCGGCCACTTCGATGTCCATCCAGATGCCGGATCCGGGCAACGATGTGTCCAGGTTCGTCTCAACCACGATCACGCAGGCGCGACTCTCGTGCCTTGCTTCGCGCAGTGCGGCCCTAAATTCATCGGGCGTGTTGGCGTGCCAGGTGCGCGCCCCCATACTGGCGGCATTTGCGACAAAATCGATTTCGATGAAATCCCCATCCAGGATGCCGCTTTTCTCGTCGCGCACCCGGAACTCATTCCCGTAGGCATACCCGGCACGGCCAAGTTGGAGGCCACGAATACACTGGTAGCCGTGATTTTCGGAGATCACTATCGTGATTTTGAGCTTGTTTTGCGCGGCGGTCACTAATTCCATCGGATTCATCAAGTAAGTACCATCACCGATGTAAACGTAGACCTCGCCCTTGGGCTGCGCCATACGCACGCCAAGCCCCGCCGGGATCTCGTAACCCATGCACGAGTTACCGAATTCCAGATGGGCTGCGCGCCCTCCACTGGCATCCCACAGCTTGAGAAGATCACCGGGTGCGCTACCTGCCCGCCTGGGCCTGATCGTTCAGCACGCTGATAAGCTGGCCCTGCGTCATGACTTGACCGGGCGCATACTCGTAGGCCTCCTGTACTTTGGCGTCCCAAACCGCTTTCAATTCGGCAATTTCGCGCAGGTAATCGGCACGAGGTTTGATACCGGCAGACGACGCCTTTGCTGTTAAGGCCTGCAACGCGAGGCGAGCATCAGCGACAATCGGCAGCGCTCCCTGTTTATAGGCGTCGAAGTCGGACACGTTGATGCCAATGAACTTGACGTCCGGGTTGTGAAATGCCGAGTGTGATCCCGTACTGAAATCGGTAAGCCGAGTTCCGACACAGATTACCAGGTCGGTCTGACGGGAGATTTCGCCAGCTACCCCGGTTCCGTTAGCGCCCTGACCGCCCAATAACAGGGCGGATGCGTTCCTGATAGAACCCTTTCCGGCAGAAGTCTCGCTGACCGGGATACCAAAGGCTTCGGCAAAAGCCTGCAAATCTTCTTCCGCCTCGGAGTAATACACTCCGCCGCCAGCGATAATCATGGGGCGCTTCGCGGCCTTGATCATGGTAACGGCTTCATCCAGTCGGCGGGGATCGGGAATTCGCCGCTCGATCCGCCAGATCCGCTGCTGGAAGAATTCTGCCGGAAAATCGTAGGCACGCGATCCTATATCTTGTGGGATCGCAATAGTCACCGCTCCCGTTTCCGCCGGGTTCGTCAGAACGCGCATCGCCTGCGGCAAAGAGGCAAGCAGTTGTTCAGCGCGCGTGATCCGGTCAAAGAAGCGGCTGACCGGGCGGAAGCAATCGTTTACGCTTACGTCGGCTGATATAGGATGTTCAAGCTGTTGCAGAACCGGCCCTTGCAACCGCGAGGCGTAATAATCCGCCGGGAACAACAGCACTGGCAACCGATTGATTGTCGCCGTTGCCGCCCCGGTGATCATGTTGGTTGCGCCCGGCCCAATGGACGACGTGCAGGCCAGGGTGGCAAGCCGTCGGCTGGCCTTGGCAAACCCAGATGCGGTATGCACCATCGATTGTTCATTGTTGGGCCGGTAAAAGGGCATTTGCGAAGCGTTAGCCTGGAGCGCTTGCCCAAACCCGGCGACATTGCCATGACCGAAAATACCGAACATAGCTGGGATCAAGCGGCGCTGGTGATCATCGCGCTCGCTGTATTGCACCTGTAAATATTTGACGATTGCCTGTCCGACAGTCAGTCGCCAGGTCTGGCGGTGTCCGTTGCTCATGTCTCGCCCTCCCACCTCTGTAAGCATTACTGGGAAATTAGCGCGTCTTAACTGTTTCTATTTCCTGCCGAGAACCGGACCGGGCGTGAGCATTTTTAGAGTTGTAATAGTGGGTTTCGCAAGAAGTGCTCATTAATTTCAAGCCTTGCCAGTCGATTTTCTCTCAGAGAGGCTCTCAAAAAGACGCGATTTTTAATGGCGTTCAGCCGTCAATACCGTGAAACACGATGGTTTTAATCTCGGTCATTTCTTCGACAGCGTATCGTGCCCCTTCTTTGCCAATGCCGCTGCCCTTAAACCCGCCATATGGCATGAGATCGGCGCGCCACAGCGGAGACCAGTTGATGTGAACATTGCCACTCTGCGCTTCCCGCGCGAACCGCCACGCACTGTTGATGTCGCGCGTGAAGATCCCGGCGCTCAGGCCATAATTGGTATCATTGGCAAGCGCGATGGCCTCATCAATGTTGTCAACGGGCGTCACGGCAACCGCTGGCCCGAACAGCTCTTCGCAGGAGATTCGCATGTTCGGTTTGACATCAGCCACAATAGTCGGGGCATATATCGCACCCTCGCGCTGTCCGCCTGTCACCAATCGCGCGCCGCCTGCCACCGCTTCATCGATCCAGGCGCTCACGCGAACCGCTTCCGCTTCATTGATCATGGCGCTGAGTGTGACTCCGTCAGCCAACGGATCGCCGACCTTGATTGCTTCGACTGGCTTCTTGAGTGCGTCAAGGAAATCTGCATAAACTTTGCGCTGTACCAGGATTCGCTGTGCTGAAACGCACACCTGGCCCGCGTTGACGAAGCCGCCCGTTGCCGTGACCTGTGCTGCTAGCTCAAGATTGGCGTCAGCCAGAATAATCAGCGGGCAGTTTGCGCCTAGCTCAAGCGACAGCTTCTTGACCCCGGCAACGTGGGCGATCTGTTCACCCACTTGCGTGCTGCCCGTAAAGCTGATTTTGCGGACACGGCGGTCAGCGCACAGCGCAGGCCCAATGTTGGACCCTGACCCGGTAATGCACTGCAACGCGTTTTCCGGCAAGCCCGCATCCAGGAACAGTTTCGTCATTTTGAGCGCGATCAGCGGCGTCTGGTTAGCAGGTTTGAGGATCACCGCGTTTCCAGAAGCGAGGGCGGGCGCTACTTTGTGCAGGACTAATAGCAGCGGATAATTAAATGGCGAAATCGCCACGACGATGCCGCACGGTATGCGCACCGTCATGCCCATTTTGCCTTTGCCGACGGAATGGGCATCAATCGGCAGGGTTTCGCCTCGCATCTGGCTACCCTCAAAGCCGCACAGCCGAAGGAAATCGGGCATCCGCACGCATTCACCCCGTGCCTCGCTCAGAGGCTTCCCCTCTTCCAGAGTGATGGTCCGTGCGAGGTCTTCCAGGTTCGCCGCGAAAAGATCGGCGGCACGCAGCATAATCTGGCAGCGCTCATAAGCAGTTAATTTCGCCATCGCAGCGGCCCCTGCTTCCGCAGTCGCCAGGGCCAGCTCAACTTGCTCAGGTGTCGCCACTGGAACCGTGTCCACTGTTTCGCCGGAGTAAGGCGCAATGATGGAGGTCACGGTTGGGGAGTCTGTCCATCGCCCACCGACATACATTTTCATAAGTACAACTCTCCCTGCAATAAGTTCAAATCAAACAAACTTTTAGTATGGCATTCGAAGCTTGTGTCTTCCTGGTGACTGTTTTAGCCGCTCGGCCATCGCACTGTAGTGATGGAACATGGCAGTGTGCAGGGCTTCGGCATCCTTGTCTTCTAACGCCTGCACAATTTCGACGTGCCGCAAATAGGTTTTCTTCGGATCGACTACCCCGGCGATGACGTTATGCTTTCGCGCCTCGTTGTGGACTATCCAGAAAATATCCAGTATCTTTGCCAGAACGATGTTGTCTACGTTTTCCCACAAAACCTGGTGAAAGGCGCGGTCAGCCTCGCCCGAATACTCGCCGCGCTCGGAAGCGAGGCGCATTTGCTCTAACCACTCTTGGAGTTTCTGGATCTGCTCCGGCGTCACGGCCTCGATTGCGTGATTTGACATGCCGACTTCCAGGTGAAAGCGCACTTCGATCACGTCAGTCAGTTCCTTCATATCAAACATGAAACCATAGGCAAGGTTCTGTAGCAAAGGATCAAACGAGAAATTTCGCACGAACAGGCCGGATCCTGAGCGAGACTCCAGAACCCCTAGCGTCTCAAGGGACTTGACCGCTTCGCGTACCGAATTACGGCTGACGCTAAGCATCCGCACGAGTTCGTTCTCTGTCGGTAAGGAGTCACCCGGCTTGAGTGAATTCCGAATAATGTAGGACTTGATTTCTTCCTGAACCGCTTCGTAGGTAAGCTGTCTGCGTTTCAGCGGTTGCATCGTATCGTCTGGCATTCTTTCTCCTCTGCGGAACAAACATGGTTGAAAAATGCGCCTAAGTTTACCCCGCGAGTCTCTTAACTTATAACCTATACCATGAGGTCGCTTATTTCACGTCGAGCTATACTACATTTGGACAAGCCGACTATACTATGACATTTATTGCGTGTCAACTGAGGTACGGTTGCCAGGGCAAAGCGCAGCGTTCATCTGCGGTTTAGATCTGTCGAAAAATCGTCGTTCGATATATCCGGCGTAAAGTCGCATAATGTCCACCTGCTGCCCACTTCTCGTCGTAGCGGGTCAGGATCCAGCCGTTGAGGGGTTCGCACCAGTGGACGGGACCTCGCGCCGGAGGATGTGAAATAGCGGATACGGATCTGGCAGCAGGCCACTGCAATACCGTTTGTATTCCTGGCTCGCTCGGATGTCCTCGATTGTCACGGAGCCTCCTCCCGATTCAGCCCGCTATGCCAGCCGGAACCAGCGGTCGGCGTGACCAGATAGGCGCGTTCAATGTGTATTGAGCCGACGGCAGGTGTGCGGATCGCCGCTTCCAGATTCAGCACCATGTTCACTTCGAGCGGCAGATCGGACGGCAGGTCGATGCAATCGTCGCGGATACGCAGGCCATTGTCAGCCACCAGGATCGGATAGTCCCGAACTTCCAGGCCATAGCCATGCCCATGTGGGTACGACGCCGAGATGCCGTGTGATTGCAGGACGGCCCACATCGCGTTGCGCACTGCCGACGATTTCGCACCGGGAACCATCGCCGCAGCGCCCGCGTCCAGGCACTCGCGCAGCGCTGCATGTCTCTCCAAAACGAGGGCCGACGGTTCGCGCATTGACAGCGTTGTGCCGGTATCGGAGAAATACAGCCGGTAGATAACCCCGAAGTCCACTTCGAGCAGATCGTTGTCGGTCAGTATATGGTCCGCTTCCGTTGAGAAGCCGATCCCGTAGACGCCGAACGAGAAGTGGTCGAGATCCGCGCCCATCTCGCCGATCCGCGCCCGGTAATGCTGCGACAAATCCAGCATCGAGCGCCCAGGCCGGGCCAGTGCGAAGGCCTCCATCGCCGCCGTTTCGCTAATCTCAGCAGCATGTGTCAGGCGATCAATCTCTTCCTGGCTCTTGACCGCCCGTACCAGTCGGAGCAGATTAGAGCAGTTCTTGACCTGTGCACCGGAAATTGCGCTAAATAAAGCGTCTTTAGCGGGCGGTGTCAGCCCTTCCATATCCAGCCCAATCCGCGCTCCGGTCAATCCGCGTGCCTTTAGGATGTCCAGCACTGCATCAGTGGAAGTGGCGGGCAGATGCGACGAGCGTATTAGGTCATCGAAACGGCGAAGGTTATCGGGAAGAGGCATCGCGGGCAGCGAGAAGTCTGCGCCGGGGTCGCCGTAGATGCGAACGTCTTTCACCCACGAGTCGGCAGCGTTGACCGCCGCCAACGCGCTCAGGACGAGCGCTGGTTCGCCGTCCAATGGCAGCACGGCGTAACCTTGTATCAGATTTGATGATCCCCCTGGTGTAAACATGTACTCTTTGAAGATCGTATCTTGCCAGCTATGGTAATCAGTAAAGTAAGTAATGTTGACCGGCGACGCTGCTACCAGCACATCCAGCCCACATGCGCGCATATACTCTTTGGCTCGAGCGATATTTAAGAGCATAGTTCCTCTGTAGCCTCTTTTTTCTCGCGATGTCCCTGAAAAACGCTTGTGTTCGTAGAGCGATCTCTAGTGCGTCATCCTAACCTTCAACTCAGGCAGTGTAAGCTCCGGACTCTTGATATAGTCGACCAGATCTCGCTCATTCGCCCATACCTTTTCGGCTTGCGCCGCGATGCGATCAGCGACCGCGTGTGGGATGCTAACTACGCCATTTGCATCGCCGTGCAGCAAGTCTCCCGGCTTGATGGTCAACCCGCAGATTGTGACGGTCATGCCAATTTCGATCACAGCAGAGGTTCCGTGAGCAACGACGACACCCGGCGCGAATAACTGGAAGTTTGGCGCACGCTGGCGTACTCCTGCCAGATCCCGCACGCCACCATCAGTGATGAGGGCCACCGCACCCAGGGTTTGGAAAATAGTGGAGAGTACATCGCCAGCGTGGCAGCTTCGCAGCCGATCCGGGCCGATATTCTGCATGACGATAACGGAGGGTTTGGGTCCAGCCTGTACCGCCGCGAAAAGATCATGTAGAGCCGTCGGCGGGCGCTTACCCGGCGAGGTGCTGTCTACGGTGCAGGTCAGGGCATAGCCGATGATCGGCGGCAGGTCAGGGAACAGGCAGCGCAGTTCGAGAGACGCATAGCCATCAGTACGATCACGAACGTCAAACGCCTCGATAGCATTGGCAATCGTCGGCGAATCGATTTTGCGCAGCGCTTCCAGTTGTTCCGGTGCAAGCATGGCTTGCCCGGCTGCTCTTGTGTTAATCATAACCTTGTTCCTTCAATGTTCCTTTAATCACTGACCATCGGAACCAGATCGCGGCGGCGCTACTTTTTCCTGGCGGCGCTGCTTTTGCTCGTCTTCGCAGGAGTGGCTGCCAGCCGCTCCTGGACCGCATCTTTGGCCTGCTGTATGCCCTGGATGATGTAACTGTAGTCCGAGCCAACCTGCAACCACTGGACGCCACGCTTGATCATTCTGGCAGCGTAATCGGGATCAGCACCCAGTCCGATACCGACGAATCGTCCGGCGGCACGCGCCTTCTCGATAATCGTATCGATGGCCTTTTCAACCTGTGGATGGCTCGTTTGCCCGAGGAGGCCAAGCGACCCGGATAGATCCATTGGCCCGATCACGATGGAATCGAGGCCAGGAACAGCCACGATCCTGTCTATGGCTTCGAGTGCTTCTTTCGTTTCAATCTGGACACAGGTAAACACGTTCTGATTGGCAGATCCGACGTAGCTCTGGTTATTAGCCTTGCCGTAGTTCGAGGGGACACGCGGGCCGAATCCGCGTTGTCCCTGTGGTGGATAACGGCAATCTGCGACCACCTGCTTGACCTCAGCAACCGTTTTCACCTGCGGCACGATGATTCCATGCGCGCCACTATCGAGAACCGGCTTAATGAAAGATGTCAGGTTGGACGGGCGACGATTTCTGGACTCATCGGACTGTGTTCCAGATCAAGCCAGAAGTAATCGACAAGATCGCCTATTGCGTCGGTAACAAGCGGGTCTGCCAGGGTAATACCTACGCCGAAACATACCTTGCCTGCATTCAGTTTCTCACGAAAGGGAACAATAGCATCAAGCATAATGATGAGACTCCTCTATGACATGCTCGTGACGTACAGCAACACAACGCGATAAATATCGGACAATTAGCAGAATTCTAGCCGTGCTTGCGCGGTCTAGGCCGGAGGGTTGCGCACGCCGTCAACGAAGCCCCGCGCGGTTTGCCGCAGTAGGGCTTCTACCGTGATCGTGATGTAGCGCGCTCCGCGCCGCTGCCATTCCTGCGCGGCCTGGATACTGGTCGTCAGGGTTCCTATTGCAACATTGGAGGCTGCCGCAGCGTCCACAATGCGCTGGATGGCTGCCCGCACCGTCGGGTGGTCGGCTTGGCCCGGTACGCCATACGACTGTGATAGATCCGTCGGCCCGATGAACACAACATCGATGCCATCTACCCCTAATATTTCAGGGAGGCGATCTACGGCCTCAGCAGTTTCAATGTGAATAACGACCAGCGTCTCTGAATTCGCCTTTTGGGTGTACTCCCCCAGCGGCACGGTTTGACCGTAATCGGCTGCGCGCACACTGGCGAGGCCGCGAATGCCACGCGGATAATATTTCACCGATGTTATTACCTGCTCAGCTTCCTGAGCAGAGTTGACCCAGGGTACGTGAAGCCCCTGCGCGCCTGTGTCCAAATACCGCAGGATGATGGGCGGTTGATTCGAATTGACGCGGATAATCGGGGTTACGTCGTGTACCTCAGCCGCGCGTACCATGTTTTCGCAGTCACGCGGCTCGATGGTTCCGTGTTCGCCATCAAACACAATGAAATCCCAGCCTTGATAGCCTAGAAAATCAATCAGGCCGGGGTCGGCGTATCTCACAAAGCAGCCGATGACGGTCTGCCCACTCTTAAGTTTTGCTTTTGTCTGATTGGTGCGCAATCTTTACCTCGGTAGCTCAAAATACCACTATTTAAGTGTGGTAATGCAACATGTTTAAATGTAGGATACGTGTATAGGTCAACATTGGGACTATACTATGATTTGAACGGCTTTGTCAATCAAATGAGCGGCGAATAAGGG